>JABAOC010025862.1_pt1 | contig 14363 bp, 13 predicted proteins | sample 7062161 | NCBI WGS metagenome assembly JABAOC01 (sample SAMN14538625, study PRJNA623070) | marine sediment metagenome | biome: marine biome [ENVO:00000428]; feature: marine pelagic biome [ENVO:01000023]; material: deep marine sediment [ENVO:00002113] | place: India: Gulf of Khambhat ... | reverse complement strand
TTTTATTATTGATATCAATAGGAACAATTCTATTGCTCCTTCCAATATCAACTGCCAGCGGTGAACGAATGAGCTTTATAAACGCTCTATTTACTGCTACTTCAGCGGTATGTGTTACTGGATTGATTGTTGTTGATACCTCAACTTATTTTTCGCCTTTTGGAAAAACCGTTCTAATAACTCTGATTCAATTCGGTGGCCTTGGTATCATGACCTTAACGACTCTGTTTGCCGTTCTTCTGGGACGAAGAATTACTTTAAGAGGCAGGATAATTGCTCAGGAGACTTTGGGTTATATTTCAAGATCCGACATTATTAAATTGGTGATAAGTATTATAATTACTACTGCCATTCTTGAAACTATTGGGGCAGTGGTTTTGTTTTTACGCTTTCTTATTAGNNTGGTTTTTGGTATTTTCCACTCGATATCCGCTTTTAGTAATGCAGGCTTCTCCCTCTTTACGACAAATTTTGAAAATTTTAGCAGTGATTCAATAATTAATTTTTCTATTATTTTTCTATTATTTTTAGGCGGGTTGGGCTTCGGAGCATTAATGGATATATACAACCTGCGTAGCTTTCGGAAATATGCGCTTCAGTCCAAAATGGTTATTGCTATCTCATTAGGATTAATTGTTGTCGGGACCTCTTTGATATTATTGATGGAATATAGCAATCCTGCAACACTAGGGCCTAAATCCTTTGGCGATAAATTATTATCATCACTTTTTCAATCAATGACTCCTAGAACAGCGGGGTTCAATACTGTAAGAATAAATGCTCTCAATCAAGCTAGTATGTTTATTATCATTATGCTAATGTTTGTCGGAGCATCACCTGGATCGACAGGCGGAGGAATAAAAACGACCACTTTTGGAACCTTGTTTTTTGCATCTCTTTCAGCAATAAGAGGGAAGAAAGACGTTGAAATATTTGAAAGACGCTTACCCGCAAGTAATATCTGGAGAGCCCTGGCTGTAACCTCTATCGCTTTAACAGTCATTTCTTTTGTTACTATTTTATTGTTGATTTCAGAAAAAAAACCATTGATTGATATTATGTTCGAAACGGTTTCAGCTTTTGGTACAGTGGGTTTATCTACCGGATTGACCCCAAATTTGACTTCAATAGGAAAATTTTTCTTGGTAGTTACAATGTTTATTGGAAGAGTAGGCCCTTTTACTTTTGCCTTGGCCTTAAGCTTGCGTGAAAAAAGAACATTGTTTCGCTATCCTATAGAAAGAGTTACAATAGGCTAGGTGGTGTGTATGGCAAAAAAACAGTTTGCAGTGATAGGATTAGGTCGATTTGGAAAGAGTGTAGCCAGATCATTAGTAGAAACTGGAAATGAAGTACTTGGTATTGATATAGATGAGGAAACAGTTCAGAATTTTTTAGAAAGTGTTTCTCATGCAGTTCAAGCAGACGCCACTGACGAAAAAACTCTCAGGGCTCTCGGCCTTCAGGATTTTGATAGTGTAATAGTGGCTATAGGTGAAGACATGCAAGCCTCTGTATTAATAACTCTTATCTTAAAAGAGATGGGAATAAAGAATTTGTTGGCTAAGGCTTTAAATGAATCCCATGGAAAGGTTTTAGAAAGANNAGTTGGTGCAGATAATGTTGTTTATCCTGAGAGGGATATGGGTGTTCGAGTAGCCCGAAATCTGGCTGGCCATATTATTCTTGATTATTTAGAGCTTGATCCAAGTTCTAGTATCATTGAAATAAAAACTCCAAAATGGATGATAGGAAAGACACTTGGCCAGTTAGAGCTTCGAAAGAAATATGGCATCAGTATAATTGGTATTAGCCGAAAAGGAGTATTAAATATTAATCCTGGCCCAAATGATCAATTAGATAGTGGAGATTTACTAGCAGTTCTTGGGCGGAATGAAGACTTAGATAAACTGGAGAGTATGTAAACAATCAGTATCTGTGACAGAATCAGCGATAGTCATCTATCGAATTTAAATCTTAAATCCTTTGGCTTACAAATTGTTTGGAAAAGTGGACATTGAATTTTCTATTTGTTACAATTTCCTTTAAATTTATAGAGGTATAAAGCGATGAAGGGGAGGAGTAGGTTCTCAGATTCTTTTCAGGAAGGCCCACCTGAGATTGGAAGTGGGTTAGGAAGAAAGAGAATTGAAGTTCGCCCCGGAGCTGGAAGGTGAAATAGTAGTAGTCTTCCCCGGTTGCCCACCGTTATATGGGTCATAAGTGAGTGGAAAAACTAAGTTAGGTGGTACCGCGGGAATAACCTCTCGTCCTTTGTATGGGGGGTATTTTTTATTTATCATTAGCTAGAGTAAACTTTAAAAGACTGAAATCTTAAGAATTGAGATTTTTTACAGCCACTATCACTTTAGAATGATTATATGTAATATTTATAAATAATAAATTATAGGGCCTGGTATCTGATTAAAATGTCTCTTATTGATGAACTAAAAAAAATAGAAGAAATATCAATAAAAAAGATAGAGAAAGCTCAGAGTGGAGATGATCTTGAAAGTATCCGAGTTGAAGTATTAGGCAAGAAAGGCAGCTTGACCAAAATCTTACAGAGACTCGGAGACTTCACAGCTGAAGAAAGACCAGTTGTCGGTCAGGAAGCAAATAAAATAAAAAGAGCTATATCCGATAGATTGGAAAACCGCCAGCAAGAAATACAATTGATCGACCTGGAAAAAGTTTTATCAGAAGAGACTACAGACATCTCTCTCCCTGGCAAATGGCCGCGGATTGGACACCAACATATCCTGACACAAATTATTGATGAGGTTACCGATATTTTTCTGGGCTTGGGTTACCAAGTCGCCGAAGGGCCAGAAGTCGAACTTGACTATTATAACTTTACGGCTTTAAATACTCCGCCAGACCACCCAGCCAGGTCGCTGCAGGATACTTTCTATATTAATATGAAAAATAAAGACGGCCGGCCTAGTAAAGACGATATACTGCTTCGAACTCATACATCGCCTATGCAGATTAGGGTGATGGAAGAAAATGAACCGCCATTATTCTATATCTGTCCGGGAAGGACTTTCAGGCGGGATGTAGCTGATCCAACTCATTCACCGATGTTTCAGCAAGTAGAAGGATTTGCTGTAGATAAAGATATAACTTTTGGTGATTTAAAAGGAACTCTGGAGACATTTGCCAAAGAGATGTATGGGCACGATAGAGATGTTCGATTACGTCCTCATTTCTTTCCTTTTACGGAACCAAGCGCAGAAGTAGATGTATCTTGCATCAACTGTGATGGTAAGGGTTGCCGTGTATGCTCGCATACAGGCTGGCTTGAAATACTCGGTGCTGGAATGATCGATCCAAATGTCTTTAAATACGTTAAGATCGACCCGGAAAAATATAGCGGTTTTGCTTTTGGTATGGGAGTTGAGCGTATCGCCATGCTCAAATACAAAATTAATGACATCAGGCTTTTCTATGAGAACGATATGCGGTTTTTGGCACAATTTTAACTTGTGGCTGACGGCGCAACATGCTCTGCGCAGTGTGCGCCGTCCACAGTTATTTTGTATTTTTGGAGAAGATTATGAAATTCAGTCTTAGCTGGTTAAAAGAGTATATCGATATAGATATGTCTATTGAAGAATTGGTCGAGCAATTAGATATGAGCGGGACGGCTGTTGAGGGGGTAACTTATTTAGGAAAGGGACTGGAAAAAGTAGTAGTCGGACAAATCCTCAAAGTGGAAAAACATCCTAATGCGGATAAGTTAACTCTTTGCCAGGTAGATGTAGGGGAGAAGGAGCTTACTATAGTATGCGGGGCTCCTAATGTCAGTGATGGACAGAAGGTCCTGGTTGCGCTGGTAGGGGCGGAACTTCCTAACGGAGCAAAAATAACTAAGGCTAAGATTAGAGGAGTAAAATCAAAGGGCATGATCTGTTCGGAAACTGAGCTGGGGCTCGGTGACGATGCCAGTGGAATAATAGTCTTGCCAGACGATGCTAATGTTGGCCAGGCCTCGGTCGAATATCTTGGCCGTGATGATTACCAGTTAGAATTAGAGATTACGCCAAACAGGCCTGATTGCCTGGGAATTTTAGGTATTGCCAGGGAAGTGTCTACTCTGACAGGTAAAAAGATATGTTGGCCTAAAGTTGATCTGGAAGAAGATAATGAATCTGCCTCTGATTCAGCCACAATTACTATTGAAGATGATGATTTATGCCCACGTTATGTTGGTAGGGTAGTTAAGGGCGTAAAAATCGGTCCATCTCCTCAATGGATGCAATCCAGATTAAAAAATGCCGGAGTCCGTCCTATTAATAATATTGTTGATATTACCAACTATGTCATGCTGGAATCAAGCCAGCCACTGCATGCTTTTGATCTTAATAAATTATCAGATTCTTCTATTATAGTCAGGCGGGCCAAGCAAGGAGAGACAATTATATCCCTAGATGGNNGCGCCAGCTTTCTACTGACAATCTTTTGATCTGTGATAAACAGGGGCCGGTAGCTATTGCCGGGGTAATGGGCGGAGAAGATTCTGAAGTATCTCCCAAGACAATAGATATATTAATTGAGTCAGCCCATTTCAAACCAGAATCGGTTATGAATACATCAAGAAATTTGGGATTGATAACTGAAGCTTCATACAGGTTTGAAAAAGGGATAGACCCAAATGGCTGTTTATGGGCAGCTGACAGGGCAACCCAAATGGTCGCAGAAATCGCTGGAGGAAGGATTTTAAAGGGCGCAATAGATGTTTTTCCAAATAAAATAGAGCCGAAAAAGTTAGACTACAGGATTGACAAATGCAACAAGTTCTTAGGAACAGCAATTAAAAAGAAAGAGCAGATTTCAATATTAGAAAGCCTGGGAATGAAAATCAGTTCAGCTAAGGATAGAAAATTAAAAGTTGTAGTCCCGACCTACAGGCCTGACCTTGAGAGAGAAGTAGATTTATTTGAAGAAGTTGCTAGGATATTCGGTTACTCCCGGATTGAATCAACTCTGCCCATAAGTAGAAAAAGGCGCGGTAAGTTGACTGAATACCAGCAATTGAAAAGAAAGCTGCGGCATATATTGATAAGCAGCGGCCTTAATGAAATCTTAAGCTATAGCTTTTTAAAGGAAGGCTGGGAAGACAAACTCAAATTAGGAATCGATAATGATTTAAGAAACACAGTTAAAATAACCAACCCTCTTGCTGATGACCAAGCGGAACTAAGAAGCTCTCTTTTGCCCGGATTATTGAAAGCTGCTCAATATAATATTAACCGGGATATGGCTAACGTTCAGATATTTGAAATAGGCCGGGTATTTTTCTCAAGAGCAGAGGGCTTGCCAGCAGAAAAAGAAATTGCAGCTGCCATTTTATCAGGTGAATGGACAGATAAATCCTGGTATGGAAAATATCCAGATATCGATTTCTTTGATGCCAAGGGTATTATTGAAAACCTATTAAACATAATAGGGGTTAAGAACTATGAATTTAAGCAACAATCAGGAAAAAGGCAATCGATTAAAGTTGAAAAACAGATTGAAGCTGATGCAAGTTCAAAGAAAAAANNCACCCTGGTATCTCTGCAGATTTAAAAGTCGGCCATGTAACTATAGGAATAGTTGGAGAGATTCACCCGCAGGTATTACATAACTACCAAATTGAACAAAGAGTGATTTATTTTGAGCTGTATTTAAAGACATTAGCTGAAAATATATCAACTGAAAAATCATTTTCCCAGTTTTCACCTTACCCTGGTATTGTTCATGATATTGCAATTGTGGTTAATGAAGAGTATACGGCCAAAAAAGTAATTGGAGTCATTCGCCAGATTAAATCAGATATTTTAAAAGATATTAGACTTTTTGACGTATATTCAGGAAGCCAAGTTCCAGAAGGCAAGAAAAGCTTGGCCTTTAGGCTTTTATTTCAATCAGGGGAAAGAACTCTGACCGAAGATGAAGCTAAAGAGACGAGGGATGAAGTCATCGCCTTACTTGAGGAAAAAATTGGGGCAAAGATTAGAACTTAAGTTTTTTGTTAATACTGCCGATTACTTAATTTGCATAATTATTTATTATTTTGTATAATTATTAATTGGTGATTTTGATGATTAAAGTTGGAATTATAGGAGCATCTGGATATTCAGGAGGGGAATTAATCCGTCTACTTCTAAGGCACCCTTTAGCTGAAATTACATACCTATCAGCTGATAGGTATGCCGGATATAAAGTTGACGAACTTTTTCCTAATTTAAAAAGCAATATCAATCAGGTTTTCAACAAATTATCTATTAAAGATATCCTTGATAAAAGTGATGTTATTTTTATATGTCTTCCTCATGGTCAGTCTCAACATATAATTCCTCAATTAATGACAGGCGATCACATCATTATTGACTTAGGGGCTGATTATAGGCTAAAAGATAAAGAATTATATCAGGCTTGGTACAGCTTTGATCACCAGTCTCCGGAACTTTTAAAGGAGGCAGTTTATGGGTTGCCGGAACTTTATAAGAATAAGATTAAAGAATCAAAGCTGGTTGCAAACCCCGGTTGTTACCCAACCAGTATTATTTTGGCCCTGGCTCCTTTAGTTAAAAATAAAATAGTAGGAGAATCGACAATTGTTATTGATTCAAAATCAGGTACTTCTGGAGCCGGACGAAATCTTGAGCCAGCCAACCTATATGCCCAAAGGACTGAGAGCCTGACTTGCTATAAACCTGGAAAACACCAACATACACCGGAAATAGAGCAGGTTCTAACAGAGATATCAGGAATTAATATCAAAACATCTTTTGTGCCTCATCTTGTCCCAATGTCAAGGGGCCTATTTTCATCGATAAATACAAGCTTAAAAGAAAACTTGAGTGAAGATGAAATCAGGAATATATTTATAGATTTTTATAGCAAAGAACCATTTGTTGAACTTCTGACAGCAGGTATTTATCCGGAAACAAAATATGTGAACGGAACAAACTTTTGTTACCTTCAAATAGCAGTAGACGAGAGGAGTAAAAGGATAATCATATTTTCAGTAATTGATAATCTGATAAAAGGAGCTGCCGGGCAGGCAATTCAAAACATGAACCTGATATTAGACCTTGAAGAAGAAAAAGGATTACGCTATGAAGCCTTCCATGTCTAGTTATTCCAAAAAACAAAAGAACATAAAAATAATAAGTGGTGGTGTAACTGCACCTAAAGGATTTTTAGCTGGCGGAGTAGCTTGTGGGCTGAAAGGAAAAGGGAAGTTGGATTTAGCCCTGATTTTAAGCGAAAGTGACAGCAATAAAGCTTTTGCTGCTTTCACTAACTCTAAAGCGGCAGCTGCGCCGGTGCTTTATGATAAGGATATTTTAAATAAAAATAAGAATATTCGTATGATTTTAGTAAATAGTGGTTGCGCTAATGCCTGTACGGGAGATCAGGGAAAAAATGATGCCAAAACAATGGCCGGACTTGCCTCTGAAGTATATGATATTCCATTAGACCAAATCGTTATTGCCTCTACTGGAATAATCGGTAATTACTTGGACCTTAAGAAAATTGAAAATGGTTTGAAATCATTATTAGATACAATTAACCAAGAAGGTGGCGGAGAAGCAGCTCAAGCTATTATGACGACTGATAGCTTTAATAAGGAAATTGCTGTTGAAGTAAAATTTTCATCGGGCTCAGGAATGATTGGAGGAATGGCTAAAGGAGCGGGTATGATAGCTCCTAAACTTGTCCCTCAGGCAACGATGCTGGTTTTTATTACTACTGATCTAGAATTACCAGAAGATACCAAAATTTTTAATCTGGCAGTTGATAATTCTTTTAATAAAATAACTGTCGATGGATATTCCAGCACGAACGATAGCGTTTTTCTTATAGCTAATAGTAAAAGCGGAACAAAGATTTCATCAAATTCTGATTTTGCTCTTTTGAGGGATGCCTTTGAGTTTATCTGCCAGGAACTAGCCAAGATGATTGTTATGGATGGAGAAGGGGCTACTAAATTAATTCATTATTTTGTTAAGGGCGCCATTAACGAAAAAGAAGCAGAGATAGTTGCTCGTAATGTTGCCAATTCAATTTTGGTCAAGACCGCCTTTTTTGGTGAGGATCCTAATTGGGGAAGAATAGTTGCGGTTGCTGGAGATTGTGATGTTATTTTTAATCAGAAAAAAATTGATATATGGTACGGACCGGTAAAAATGGTGGAAAATGGTTGCCAGGCCGAGCATGATAAAAACATGCTAAGAGAAGTAATGTCCGAACGTGAAATTGATGTGACTATTGATTTGAATCTTAAAGATGGTAAAGCTGATTTTTATGGATGCGATCTAACTTATGACTATATAAAGTTAAATGCTGAGTATAAAACATAAAGCAATTAAAATTAATCAATGAAACTATGAGCCATTTGTCTTTAGCCGTGAATTTAACAAGGGGAGATTGATGATGGAAGATGCTTTAAATAAAGCCAAAATATTATTAGAGGCAATGCCATATATAAAAAAATATCATAGTAAAAAAGTAGTTATTAAATGTGGGGGTAATGTGATATTTGATGATAAGTTAATGGACTCGATATCAACGGATATATCATTAATGAAGTATGTCGGACTCAATCCAATCATTGTTCACGGTGGCGGCCCCGAGATATCGGCTTTTATGAAGAAGCTGGGCATGAAAGTTGAATTTGTAGATGGCCTGCGAGTAACTGATGAAGAGACAATGGAAATAGTAAAGATGGTTTTAGTCGGGAAAATTAACAAAAGGCTGGTATCGAGATTGAATCTTCATGGGAAACTTGCTGTTGGATTAAGCGGTGATGACGGAAATTTAATAATGGCAAAAAAGAAAATGGTAGAAAAAGACCTTGGATATGTAGGTGAGGTTACTTCCATTGATGTTGAAATCATGGAGGATTTGATAGCTGATAACTTCATACCGGTAATAGCTTCTCTTGGAGTTGGCAAGAAGGGTGAGAGCTTTAATATTAATGCTGATAATGTAGCCGGTGAGATAGCAAAAGCAGTCAAAGCTAACAAAATAATATTCCTAACCAATATTGAGGGTATTTATGAAAATTTTGAAAAGATGGAAAACCTAATCTCGGTATTGAAAATTCCTGATTGTCAAAAGATATTGGATTCTGGAAGGATAAGTTCCGGTATGATACCTAAACTTGAAGCTTGCCTGCTGGCATTGCAGGGCGGAGTTGAAAGGGCTCATATTCTTGATGGGCGTATTCCTCATGCTTTATTGCTTGAGATTTTTACTGATGAGGGCATCGGGACAATGATTAAGAAAAATGGGTAGGAAAATGGAGTTACAGAAACTGGCTGAACTAGATAAAAAATTTCATATGCCGACTTATAATCGCTTGCCTGTTAACTTGATCAGAGGAAAGGGAGTTAAAGTCTGGGATAACCAAGGAAAAGAATATTTTGATTGCATCGCAGGCTTAGGTGTAATGAATTTAGGCCATTCTCATCCGTTAATAGTAGAAACACTTTGTCAGCAGGCCAGGGAGCTTATGCATGTAACTAACTTATTCTTTATAGAACCTCAAATTGAACTGGCCAAAAAAATTATCGAAAGAACTTTTCCTGGAAAGTGCTTCTTTGCAAACAGCGGAGCTGAGGCAAACGAAGGTGCTATCAAATTAGCCAGAAAATATTCAAAAAAGATGTTTGGGCCCGGGAAAAGCAAGATAATAACTGCCTGGAATTCTTTTCATGGCCGGACATTAGGAATGCTATCTGCAACCGGTCAGGAAAAAAAGAAGGATGATTTTGAACCTTTAGTTCCTGGATTCGTTCATGTTAGATTAAACGAAATAGAAGAACTTGAAAAGGTAATTGACAAAGAGACCTGCGCACTTTTACTTGAACCTATCCAGGGGGAGGGAGGCGTATACCCTGCGGATAAAGGATATTTAGAGAAAGCAAGGTCATTATGTGATCAAAAAGAAGTTCTTCTTATCTTTGATGAAGTACAAACTGGAATGGGCCGCACTGGTACTTTATTTGCTTATCAAAATTTTGGAGTAAGACCAGATATTATTACCATAGCCAAAGGACTGGGTTCAGGTTTGCCAATCGGGTGCTTTGTTGCTCAAGAAAAAATAGCGAATGTTTTTAAACCGGGAGATCACGGCTCAACATTTGGAGGGGGGCCGTTAGTTACCAAGGTTGCTGGTAAAGTTTTAGAGATAATTGATGACGAATTCTTGCAAGTAGTCCAAAAAACTGGTCGATACTTTCGAAAAGAATTGGAAAAATTGATATCCAAGTACCCAGATTTAATTAATGAGATTAGAGGCTTGGGCCTATTAATCGGTTTGGAGCTGACTGAACCTTTAGCTGAAAAGATCACATTGGATATGTTGGATAAAGGTGTAATTGTCAATAATATAGGTGATTATATTATTAGGCTTCTCCCACCGCTGATCATAGAAACTGAGCAAATAGACTTGATTATAGATATAATGGACCAGAGTATGGGAACCATCGGAGTGAAAAATGAATCTTAAAGGACGCCACTTTTTATCATTAATGGACTATACAGAAGAGGAAATCTATTATCTAGTTTCAAAAGGAATTGAGTTTAAAAAACTAAGAAGAATTCATAAATTGAAGCGATTTCTCCAAGGAAAGACAATAGTCTTGATATTCGAGAAACCTTCTACAAGAACCAGGGTTTCATTTGAGACTGGAGTTTACCAGCTTGGCGGAAATAGTATCTATCTTTCTCCGAGGGATATTCAATTATCGCGTGGGGAATCGGTTAAGGATACGGCCAGAGTTATTTCCAGGTATGCTGATGGGGTTGTCATTAGGACTTTCAGCCAGGATTATTTGGAGGAATTTGCTAAATATTCAAATATACCGGTTATAAATGGGTTGACTGATGAGTTTCATCCCTGTCAAATACTGGCTGATTTTATGACTATCTTGGAGGAAAAGAAAAGATTAAAGGGAGTCAAGTTATCATTTGTAGGAGATGGTAATAATGTAGCAAATTCTTTGATAATCGGAGGTATAAAGCTTGGCATGGAGATTACAGTTGCTACTCCACCAGGGTTTGAACCGTCAAAGGATATTTTAAAGATAGCTGATGATTATTCAGGGAAAAATAAAGGCAAACTGGAAATTTTGAATGATCCTAAAAAAGCTTGTACTGATGCAGATGTTATTTATACTGATGTTTGGGTCAGCATGGGCCAAGAAGAAGAAGGTGAAGAAAAAGTTTCCTTATTTAAAGAATTTCAAGTAAATAAAGAGCTGGTATCATTGGCCAAAAAGGAGGTCATGGTAATGCACTGTTTGCCGGCTCACCGGAATTTTGAAATAACTGATGAAATAATGGAAAAATATGAGAATAATATTTTCGAGCAATCTGAAAACAGGCTTCATACCCAAAAATCATTATTGTTTTCATTGGTGGGGTGATTATGTCAACAAAAGTCAATAGGCACAAAGCTATTAGAGAACTTGTTCAAAAGAAAAAGATATCGACCCAGAATAAACTTACAGAAGAGCTAAGAAAGCTGGGATTTAAAGTTACTCAATCAACTATTTCCCGGGACATAGTTGAGCTTAAATTAAATAAGATAAGGATCAATTCAGAAGTAAGCATATATGCCTTGGAAGAAGAATCGAAACTTGGAAGATTATTTAGGGATTTAGTCATATCGATTGAGCGAGCGGGTAATTTGATAGTTATTAAAACTGCTCCAGGCTCTGCTCAGGGAATTGCCTCTGCTATTGATAGTTATGGAGTAAACGGTATTTTAGGTACAGTAGCTGGAGACGACACTATTTTAGCCATAGCAAAGACTGAAAATATTGGTAGTAGAGTAGTAGCAAAATTAAAGAAATTTGAATTTCATTAATTCAATTTTAGAGGTGACATAGAAGATGGAAAAAGTTGTTCTTGCTTATTCTGGAGGCCTTGACACTTCAGTAGCTATAAAATGGTTAATTCAAGATAAAAAGTATGAGGTGATAGCTGTTATTCTAGATGTCGGTCAAGATGAAGATTTTGAATCTATAAAAGAAAAAGCTTTAAACACAGGTGCAAGCGAGGCACTGGTGGTCGATGCCAAGGATGAGTTTTTAGCAGAATATGCTTTTAGGGCATTAAAAGCAAATGCTTTATATGAGGGAAAATACCCTTTAATATCATCTCTCTCCAGGCCGCTAATTGCTAAACATATGGTTAAAGTGGCCAGGGAGAAAAAGGCCACAGCTTTGGCTCATGGTTGTACTGGAAAGGGAAATGACCAGGTGAGGCTGGAATCGGCTTTTGCAGCTTTAAGTCCAGATTTGGAAGTAATCGCCCCGGTCAGGGAATGGGCAATGAGCAGGATGGAAGAAATTGAATATGCCAGGAAGCATAATATTCCGGTTAAACTGACAAAAGAAAACCCTTATAGCATTGATGAGAATATTTGGGGTAGAGCTGTTGAGTGCGGAGTATTGGAAGATCCATGGGAAGAACCGCCTTCAGATATTTATGTATTGACAAAAATTGATGAAAGCAAGGTTTCTGATGAAATAATAATAGGCTTTGAAGAAGGGAAACCGATTAGCCTGAACGGTGATAATATTGGTTTCTTCGAACTTATATCAATGCTTAATAAAATAATTGGCCCGTATGGTTTCGGCCGGGTCGACATGATTGAAAACAGATTAGTAGGAATAAAATCAAGAGAGATATATGAAGCGCCAGCCGCTCTGGCCTTAATAATGGCTCATTCTGATTTAGAATATCTTACTTTGGAGAGAGACTTGCACCATTATAAAAGAATAATTGAGGAAAAATATGCAGAACTTATCTATTACGGCCATTGGTTTTCACCGTTAAGAGAAGCATTGGATGCCTTTATCTCGGAAACTCAAAAATTTGTCAATGGTGAAGTTAGGTTAAAGGTAGTGCCGGGGGACTGTTCGGTAACAGGCCGGCGCTCAAAGAATTCATTGTATCAATATAAGCTTGCTACTTATGAGCAAGATGACCAATTTAAGCATTCATCATCAAAAGGTTTTATAGATATTTTTACTTTGCCGGTAAAAGTCTGGGCAAATTCAAGAAAAAATAAAAGGTTGTAGATAAAACTAATATTTTAAGGAAATGATGTGGAAAAACTTTGGAGTGGGCGTTTTAGCCAGGATTTAAATAAAAACGTTGAAAAGTTTACTTCTTCAATATCATTTGATAAAAGGCTTGCCCTTTATGATATTAAGGGGAGTATGGCTCATGCCCGCTCACTTCTTGAAGCGAAGATAATAAATAAACAGGAATTTAAGATTATTGAAAAAGGGCTATCGGAGATTAATGAAATGATAAAAGCCGGAAAGTTTAAATTTGAACAAGCTGATGAAGATATTCATATGGCTATCGAAAAAAGTTTAATAAAAAAGGTTGGTTCACCAGGACGAAAACTTCATACCGGTCGTAGCCGTAATGATCAAGTTGTGACTGACCTGAGAATGTATTGCCGAGACATGGTAATTGAGATTATTAAGCTGATTATCGCTTTGCAAGAACAATTGGTAAGTTTGTCAGAAAAGAATATGAGTCTAATTTTTCCCGGTTATACTCATCTTCAGAAAGCTCAGCCAATTCTGTTTGCCCATCATTTATTGGCCTATATTTGGATGTTTAAGAGGGATGCAATCAGGCTAAAGAATCTGTATGGAACAATAAATGTTTTACCTTTAGGTGCAGGCGCATTGGCTGGTACTGCTTATAGTATTAACCGTGAAAAAGTTGCCGAGGAACTCGGGTTTAATGAAATCAGTGAGAATAGCATTGATGCAGTCAGCGACCGAGATTTTGTATTGGAGTTTCTTGCGGTCCTTAATATTTTGATGATTCATCAAAGCAGGTTATGCGAAGAACTGATTCTTTGGTCAACAAGTGAGTTTAATTTCGTCATTCTTGATGATTCTTATACTACAGGCAGCAGTATGATGCCTCAGAAAAAAAACCCTGATGTAGCTGAATTAATAAGGGCTAAAAGCGGCAAGGTCCTAGGAAACCTGACAGCCTTGTCCGTAGTGCTGAAAGGCCTTCCACTTTCCTATAATCGTGATTTGCAGGAAGACAAAGAAAGTCTTTTTGAATCAGTTGATATTATAGTTCAGTCACTGATCTGCTTAGGGGGATTGATTCAAACTATAAAGATCAATAAGGATGCAATGAAGAGTAGTGTTTTAAAGAGTTATGCTTTGGCAACTGATGTAGCAGATTATCTGGTAGTGAAAGGCCTGCCTTTCAGGGATGCTCATAAGGTTGTCGGGAAGTTAGTCGCATATTTAGTTGAAAATAATCTTTACTTGCATCAAATTAAACTCGATGAGTATAAAAAGTTCTCTCAA
>JABAOC010001602.1_pt2 | contig 14364 bp, 14 predicted proteins | sample 7062161 | NCBI WGS metagenome assembly JABAOC01 (sample SAMN14538625, study PRJNA623070) | marine sediment metagenome | biome: marine biome [ENVO:00000428]; feature: marine pelagic biome [ENVO:01000023]; material: deep marine sediment [ENVO:00002113] | place: India: Gulf of Khambhat ... | reverse complement strand
GGACGTAGGACGTAGGACGTAGGACGTAGGACGTATGCCGTTGGTATTTTGTTAACATGCGAACAAAACCTAAGTGCTTGAAAATACAGGCCATTGTGAAAATTTTTCACGCTGCAAAAACCTGCAAAATTTCCTGCATTTTCAACCACTTAGAAAAAATTTTTTTGCATAACTGCTTGAAATTATTGAAGCCCTCATGCTTGCAATGCCAGGAAATCCGGCGTATAATTTTAAAAAACCTCGCAATATCGCAGGTTTTAACTTTCTTACTTTGGAGTTTTTTATGAAAGTATTTGCTATTGCTATTGCCCTAGTCACTGCTATTGTTGCTACCGAGTGCCATGCTGAAGGGATGATTGACTATCGAGTCAAGCGTACAGGATTAAAGCCTAATTTGTCCGACAAGGAAGCCTTAAAACTGTATAATTCCAACAAGTTAGTGTGCGTAAAAGATGGGGGTAGCGTTAAGCGAGCCAACCAAGCGTTCGTCAAGGCAGGCCTAGGAACAAGGGATTGTAGTCAGGGAGAAAAAACGAGGATGAAACATTCTAAGCGTGGTATTGCTGTACTTGTTATTGAATGTTACCAGTTAAGTGGTGAGTTAATGGAAAAGTATTGTAAGTAAAAACAAGAACTTAGGCCGCCCAAATAACTGGGCGGCCATGTAAAAACAAGGAGTTATGTATGCGTAGAGCAATTTTTTCAGGTTATGAATGCACCAGTGGAAACAATCTAAGTTATTATTTTAGGCCGGACAATGAGTTGGCTGAGAAGGTAATGGCCGCAGCGGCATTGATTAGCAAGACTACAGGCAAAGCTAAGGCCACTGTGACCTACACCGAACTCAAGAAAATAGCGATCGATCTGGCCATGCAAGGGACCGACATAACCATCTCAGTGAGTACAGTTAAAGTATTGAAACCACATAGTATCCACATTTCAGATGGTTACGAGTTTAGTCCGACCAGTGGGGTGACAAACTATACCGACCTATAGCGTTACCAACCCTAGGGGCATATGCCTCTAGGGTACATTTACGGTATAATTAAAATATTATACCCCCACCACCCCCGTAGGCATTGCCCTACGATAATGAGAGGTAACCTTCATCCACACGACAAACTTTCTTGCATACTGCGCACTGTGTCACAATAAAATCCTAATCAGCTTGACGCAATCACAGTTGGTGATACACTATGAGATTGAGGAACAGTATGAAACACGATTTAAAGAAGTTGCCGAGCTTGCACTCTGTTTGGAATCCAGACACTAAAGAGTATGACATTATTGATCTGGAGTCTGGCGAAGTTGTTTCTTCTGGTAGTATGACGAAATCATTGGAGAGATATGTATTCTCCTTTGACTATGCGGTTGCAATTTGTCAAGCACTAAGAAAAGGCAAGACTCTTTCTGAGCTTGGTAGAGATCCATCATTTCCTCCGATAGAAGTTATTCATCTTTGGGTGCGTATGCATCCAGACTTTGCTACTCAGGTGGAGTTAGCGAAAAAAGATAGGGCAGAGAATTACCATGACAAAATTATCGAATTGGCAGAAGTCCTTTCCAATCCAGGAAGTGAGGTCGCTGCTGCTGAAGTTGCAAGTAGAAAAACAGCAATTGATGCTTACAAGTGGGCAGCAGAAAAAAATGACCCAGACAGATTTGGAAAAAAGCAAGAAGTTAAACACACGGATACGAAACCTACAACTATTGTTATCAACACTGGAATAAAGCGTATTCAGCCCGATGTGGAGGATGCGCAATACTCGGAGGTAAAAGATGAGTGAATCAGGATTTTTGGAAGATGGGTTCAAAGACCTACATGCTCAGAGGGAAAAGTTAAAGAAAGAAGCCGCAGCTAAACGGGCGCAGGGGTTGACACAAGTTAAGGCGTTAGACCCGATGGATGGTAATAAGTTAAAAACTATTTGGGTTAAGAAAGATGATCCGACGATTGCTTGGGAAGCGGAGCAGGCGAAGAAGAAAGAGTTGCAGAGGAGAGCGCAGGAAGTAGAGAGAAAGAAGAAGTTGCTTGAGATGATGCAATTTGAAGCTGACATGAAAGAGAAAGAAAAAGAGTTGGATAAGTTAGAGAAGGAACTGCATAAGGCGGGGATCAAAGCAATCGAAGTTAAGGAATCAAGTAAGCCGTAATGAAACCAGGATCACCAGCATTTGTGAGGGACAACGGAGAGTACGATAACTCTTTGATTGAAAACCACGAACAGAACGTAGAGCACGTTGATCTTGGTTATGTGCCTCGTGAGTTTCAGGAGCTATTACATGCTTCGATGAGGCGGTTCAATGTTCTTGTTTGTCACAGGCGTTTTGGTAAAACGGTTTTCTCTATCATGGAACTTGTGGATCGTGGGTTAGGTACACTACATCGTAACCCGCAGGTTGCCTATATTGCGCCTACGTACTCTCAGGCGAAGAGGGTTGCGTGGCAGTACATTCTGGATTTCACGCGCAATTATCCTGGTGTCATAGTTAATAAGTCGGAGCTGTCAGTTGTGCTACCGCGACCGCACATGGATGATCACGTTACGATCTGGTTACTTGGTGCTGACAACCCAGATAGCCTTAGAGGTATCTATCTTGATTGGTGTATTCTGGATGAGTATGCTCAGTGCCACCCTATGATATGGGGTGAGATTATTAGACCGGCATTGTCTGACCGAAAGGGTGGGGCGATATTCATTGGGACTCCGAAAGGGCAGAATCACTTTCATAAGATTTTTAGAGAGGCGCAGGGGTTACAGGATAGTGGCAATTCCAACTGGTTTGCTAGAATGTATAAAGCGAGCGAGACTGGTGTTGTAGACGAAGAGGAATTGCTGGATGCCCGTGCCACCATGACGGAGGAAGAGTATGCACAGGAATATGAATGTAGTTTCACGGCGGCTCTCCTGGGCAGTTATTACGGACGTTACCTTGTCGAACTGGAAAAGAAAGGTCGTGTGGTTGATTTCGATTATGAACCTTCCTCTCCTGTACGTACATACTGGGACTTGGGTATTAGTGACACGACTTCTATATGGTTTGTGCAATTTGTGGGAAGTGAGATTAGAATTATTGATTACTTGGAAAACCACGGAGTCGGACTTGAGTGGTACGTTAAAGCTGTCAGGGACAAACCATACATCTATGACCATGCTGGGCATGGCATACCGCATGACGGAGCTGCCAGAGAGTTGGGTACAGGTAAGTCTAGACAAGAGACTTTGCGTGACCTTGGACTGCTCTCTCACATCGTCCCAAGACAATCCATAGCTGATGGGATTCATGCATCTCGGATGCTGATGCAAAAGAACATTTGGTTCCATAAGACTAAGTGTGCGAAAGGTTTAGAGGCACTTAGGAATTACCAGAGGAAATGGGACGGGAAGAATAATATGTTCGTTGACAAACCGCTTCACAACTGGGCTTCTAACGGTGCTGATGCTTTTCGTTATATGGCACTTGACTTGGACGCTCCAAATGAGAGAATAGACTTTAGGAACTTGCAGAAGATAAAGCATAAGACTGACTACAACGAATTGGAGTTCTAATGGGGTTTGGGCCAATTAAAGATTTGTTTGAGGCAACTATAGGTGCTGCTCAAGATATTGGTAAGACCTTTACGGGTGGTGAGAAAGGTTTATTCGGACAGTTAGAGACTACGTTTGAAGCAGGGGCTAAATCTCCAGAGGGGATTTTTGCAGCAACAGCAGGTTCGTTTCTTGGCCCTGGGGGGACTCTTGCAGGCTTGATGATAGGTGGTGGACTTGCTAGGGCGAATCAGAGGATGGCGAGGAAAGCTACTGAGAGAGCTACGTTAAGAGCGCAAGCTGAGAGGTCTGCTTCTCTACAAAGACAGCGGCAAGTAATCGAAAGAAACTTTAGACAGAGAGCTAGGTCTAGGGGGGCTGCCTTAGGTGCATCGGCTGCATTAGGGGCACAGGCTGCGCTTTCTCCTGGGCAACAAAATGCTAGTATGCAGGGGACTTCGCTTTTAACTTCACAGGCTTCAATGCCTAGTTTATTTGAAGGTTCATAATGGAAGAGAACGAATTAGGTCGATACATTGTAGCTAAATATGATCGTCTATATACCGAAAGAGATAACTGGGATAATCACTGGGAAGATGTAGCTGAGTATGTTCTCCCTCGCAAGGATGATGTTTATGGTGTTAAGTGGGAAGGGGAAAGGAAGGTACAGAGGTTATATGATTCGACCTCAGTACAAGCGAATGAATTACTCGCTTCTGCTTTACACGGTATGCTTACTAATCCTGCATCTGTTTGGTTTGCATTGTCTTCTGGTGATACTGAATTAGACAAAGATCATAATATTAGATTGTGGTTGCAAGATACTACAATGCGAATGATTGAAGTATTAAACTCTTCTAACTTTCAAACTCAGATTCACGAAACATATTTAGACTTAGGTGCTATTGGAACAAATGTTTTATTTATTGATGAGCACCCAACGAAAACAATTTATTTTGATTCTAATTCCATTTATGGATTTGTTATTGAAGAAGATCAGTTCGGCAGAGTAGACACTGTTGGCTGGTGTAGGAAAAGAACTTATAAACAATTAGTTGATGAGTATGGGAAAGATAATCTTCCTGACGAAGTTTTAAATCACCAGCACCATACAACTAAAGAATGGGAAGTCATTCACTTTGTTGAGCCTAATAAAGAATATGATTCTAAAGCTCCTAAGGTTAAAACGAATCTTCAATTTAGATCAGTCCATGTAATAAGACGAACTCATCATGTCTTAAAAGAATCTGGCTACCATGAAAGTCCTTTTGCAGTTCCGAGATGGACAAAGATTGCAGGAGAGAAATACGGTAGAAGTCCAGGTATGAAATCTCTCCCTGATACTAAGATGCTAAATGCTATGAGCAAGGTACGTATCAGAGGCGCACAAAAAATCGTAGACCCTCCTTTACTAGTTCCTGATCATGGGTTTGCTTTACCATTGGACACACGCCCAGGTGGATCTATTTACTTTAGGTCTGGGACACAAGATAAAATTGAACCTCTCGTAACTAATGCAAGACCTGATCTTGCAGAAGAGTTTATGGAGAGTACGCGGGCGAGAATACGTCAAGCATTTTTTATAGATCAGTTGCAGCTTGTTCAAGGTGGGAACATGACAGCAACCGAAGTTATGCAAAGAACGGAAGAGAACCTCAGATTAATGGGGCCGATACTAGGAAGGTTGAATGATGAATTACTACGTCCTATCGTTGATAGGCTTTTTGGCATTATGCTTAGGAAGGGTGATCTTATTGAAACACCGAAGGAGTTGCGAGGTCGTGATCTCAAAGTGGAATACGTATCGCAGATTGCTAAAGCACAAAGAGCCAGTGAATCAGATACTCTCCTTAGAGTCATCCAAGCATCATCACCAATAATCCAAGTTAATCCTGACATAATGGATAACTTCGATGGAGATGCAGTTTTAAGACATAATGCTAAAATCTTTGGATTACCAGAAGAGATGTTGCGCGACCCTGCTGATGTTAGTCAGATGAGACAACAAAGAAGAGATGCAGAAGAAGATGCCATAGAAGCACAGCTACAGAATCAGGAGGCAGATACTGCACAGAAGTTAGCGTCGGCACAACAGCAGCAGCAATTAGCATAATAGACAGAGGAACACATGAATAAACTTAAAGAGTTCTTTACTAAGCGTAAGCGTATGGTCGAATGTTACCGTAGGCTTTTTCGTACTGATGATGGCAAAAAAGTATTGTGTGATCTAATGGAAGTGTGTGGGTATGCTAGATCAAGTTTTGATGCTGACCCTGTTAAAATGTCTTTCTATGAAGGACAACGCTCTGTCATTCTGAGATTAGTTAAAACAGTTAATATGACTGATTCTGATATATTAAAAATGTTAAAAGACATAGAGCATAACATGGAGGAACACGATGAGTTTGCTTGATGAAACACCCCCAACAGATGCACCACCACCTGAGGCACCACCGACGGATGCACCACCAATGGAGTCAGTGCCTGAATGGGTTAGAGCCATTGAGGGAGTAGATGAAAGTTTAGTTACAGACCCTAGTCTTAAAGCTATTCAAAACGTAGGGGACTTAGTTAAGTCTTACGTCAATGCACAGAAACTAATTGGAAAAGATAAAGTCGTACTCCCTACAGAAAAATCATCTGAGGTAGAATGGCAACAGTTTTGGCAGAAGCTAGGTAGACCTGAGAAAGCAGAGGATTATAAGTTTGATCTTGGGGAGCAAAAAAGTTTTGATGATAACTTTACAGGTAAGTTTGCGGAGTTAGCACATAAGCATAACATACTTCCTACTCAAGCGGCTGCTTTACTAAACGAATTAAATCAGTATGAATTGCAGCAAGACATGAACTTTCAAGAAGAATTAACTGCTAAAGTTAATGAGGCAAAGCAAACTCTCCAGTCTGAATGGGGGGATGCTTACCAATCAAACATTAATAGAGCAGCTAATGTCATTAAAGAGTTCGGTGGCGAAGAAGCATTTCAATATTTTAAAGAAGCTGGCTATGGATCAGACCCTAAGTTTCTGCAATTCTTAGTTAAGGTTGCGGGTTCAACTATGGGAGAAGATACGCTATCTACGACTGGAACAACTCAGACAGGACTTACACTTGATGAAGTTAATCGGAGAATTAACGAAGCATACAAAGATCCTGCATACCTAGACAGTCATCATCCTGATCATAAGAGAAAGGTCGAAGAGGTTCAGAAGTATTTTAAAGTTCTTCATAAATATGAAACTTCGCAACAAAGTAACGTAATCTAATTAAGGGGGCTTGACAGCCCCCAGCACTTTGTTATCATAACCATTAGATAGTTCGAGATTGGGTAGCTTGTGAAAGTCCGTTTTAAAGGTCTCCTATTAGTTCAGACCCTCGGCTTCGGGGACAATCTAGACGAAATTTTTATATGAGATTAACAACCTAAGGAGCTAGAAATGAGTCTAGGTGCAACTTATCCACAAACTTATGTGAAGCAGTTCGCTTCCAATGTATACCACCTTTCTCAGCAAAAAGAATCTCGGCTCAAGCCATTTGTTAAATTTGATTCTTTTGTTGGTGAAGGTAAATTTTATGACCGTGTTGGTGAAACAGAAGTTTACGAAAAGACAGGACGATACTCGGATACTCAATGGGTAGACGTTGAGTGGTCTAGACGTAGACTTAACTTCCGTGACTACAGATGGGCACACCCAGTAGATCAAGCGGATAAACTACGTCTTATCCATAACCCAGAGTCTGAGGTTGCTCTTGCAGCCCGATATGCTTTCGGTAGAAAGATGGACGAAATTATTGTAGGTGCAGGTCTTGGAACTTCTTACGCAGGTAAAGAAGGTACTGTAGCTGTAGCTCTACCAAACTCTCAAAAGGTTGGAGCTACTGACGGTGCAGCTTTCTCTAGCTTAACTATCGAAACTCTTCGATTGGTAAGACAGAAGTTCTGGGAGAATGAAGCTATTATGAGTGAAGGTGAAACTATTCACTTAGCTTGTACATCTTCTGACCTTATCAATATGCTAAGAGAAGAGCAAGCTATCAATTCTGATTATGCTGCAATCAAAGCATTAGTTAATGGTGAGATCAATACATTCATGGGATTCCAGTTCCATAGAATCGAGTTCATGCCACAACTAACAGCAGCTTTAGCTTTTGATCCTGCTGATGGGTCTGTCGGAGCTGGTGCTGGTACTCTACCAATTGGTTCTAAGAGACTATTGGCTTTCGTTTCTGACGGGATTCAAATGGCTCTTAATGAAGATGTGATGGCTAGAATTGACGAACGTCCAGACAAAGACTACCTAAACCAAGTCTATATGAAAATGGCCATGGGTGGTGTTCGTATGGAAGAAGAAAAAATTGTAGAAGTTATCACACAGGCATAATAGGAGGATAACATGGCTGACTATAACGGCGCAGAATATCAGAAAATTTATGTGGACGAGCCTAAAGAACTCGGTTCCGCAGGTACACAAAATGTTAAAGAGTGCGTTCTTTACGACGAGGCTCCTGGTGCTCTATTAGCTGCTGACCGAGTAGCTATCGGGATTCTTCCTGACGAGTCTAGGATCACAGGGTTCTCTGAACTTGGTGGTGACGCGAGCACTCTAGAGGATGAAGCTGGTTCTCCACTAGCGATTGGGGATAAAGTCTCTAGTCCTACAGTGGTTTACGCAGTTGCAGCCGGAGGTATTGCGGCAGCTAAATTTCTTTTGAAGTACCTCCAAGCATAAGACTGTCTGTTCCTCTGTCAAATGCAAGGTACACAAATAGGGGGGACTTCGGTCTCCCCTTCTGTAAGGAGGTAGAATGTCAACAGTAGCAGTAGAGATTTGCAATGATGCTTTAAACCATTTAGGTGCAGAAGCTATCAATGATTTATCAGACGACAATAATATTGCTCGTACTTGTTTGCGACAATATCCTATCGCTAAGGAATACATTCTAAGACAGCACCCTTGGAACTTTGCAATCAACAGAGATCAAATAACTTCAAGTGGATCTTCAACTATTTTTGGTGAGGCTTTTACTTATATTATTCCTGGTAATTGCATACGAATATATAAAGTTATAGATGATGATTTCCAACCTGTTCGATATAAAGTTGAGCGAGGAATTATATACGCAAACCCACAAAGAAAGATGGATTTGCCGACAGATGAAGTAGCCGACCCAAGTATTAATTTAGTCTATATCGACAAAGATACTCCTGAGCATTTATTCGATCCAAGTTTTAAAAAAGCTGTAGCTGCACAATTAGCAGCAGATATGTGTTACAAGATTACTCAGAGTACAACTCTTATGGGTGGTTTAATCAGCCTGGCAAAAGATTATGTGGCAGAAGCTAGAAGCATGGATAGTATGGAAGGTATTCCTCAAGACATGAACTTCGATTACTTTGACAAAGCTAGAAGGACAACACATGAGATTTATCCAGAGTCAGACTTCTTTTAGAAGTGGGCAGTTATCTAGGAAACTAGATGGACGAATTGATATAGATGAATATAAAAATGGATGTGTTGAACTATCCAACATGATTCCATTAAAAACAGGTGGAGCTAAAAGACTCCCTGGTGATAGATTTATTACCGAGATATTGCAAGACTTTAGTTTCTTAAAAGAAGAAATTTATATATTTTCTGATGGCAAAGAAAGACTGTTCAGATTTTATAGTACCAGTGTTAGTGCTCCGTATGTAATCCAATTGGATATATTTAATCAAGATGGTGCGGGTAATTTTGCTAGTCCATTAATTACTTCTATTGCTACAGGTATATCGTTCACAGACAATGAATCAGAGTTATCTCTTGCACAATATGAAGATACAGTGTGGGTAGCTACTAGCGAAGGTACTCATTATCTTAGAGGTTGGGCGTTCAATGGTACGACATTCGTACTTAATGATACGTTTAGTAATACAGATAACTTCTATAACTGGCCATTACGTCTAGAGAATAATATTCAGGTTACTCTTACAGGGGCAAGAAACAATCCTGGTGGTGACCGTGATGCCGTTATATCAAACAAGATCGGGGGCATTGAAGCATGGGCAACATACCTAGCAGCAGTTGGAGAGATTGTATGCTTGGTCGGGGTAACTCGGTCTAATGTAGGCGACCCTTTTAGATTGGCTACTCAGTATTATAGAATCAAAAGTTTCCTTGGTACTGGTGCAGTACTCACTCCATTTTTTGACGACCCTGCGAACCCTGGGTTTGATCTATTAGAGAATAACACTTATGGTGAAGTTTACTTCCAGGCATGGAACTCCATCTATGGTCATCCTAAAATTCTGGCTTCTGATGATGGTAGATTGATAGCGGCTGCTACTCCTACTAAACCTGCTACACTATATGCATCTATCGTTAATGATCCGACACACTTTAATAATGTTCGTCAGCTAGATGAAACAGTTAAGAATATTACGTATTTCGGGTCGATCTTAAATACTGATCCTTATATATTTACTCTTGCATCTCAAAGAACATCGAACATTCAATTTATTTCTTCTAATAGAGAATTAATCATTGGAACAGATGAGAAGATGTATGTAGCGACTGGTGGTGATGGTATCATCGGGCCGTTGAATATTCAGATAAGACCATTCTTTTCTAGCCCTGCAAGTAAAATATTTACTAACGTAGAGGAAGGATTAGTTTATCTTAGTTTAGATAAAAGTAAATTAGTGCATTTTTATTATAATACAGATAACGGAACATTTGTTTCTAGAGAAGTATCTATTCTTTCAGACGATCTATATGCGGATAAAAATATTGATCAATTAGTTTATAATGCTCTAGAAAACGTTATTTTTATGAAAAGAAAATATGACGGTTTTCTTTTAACAACTAAATTAAATGCCTTAGTAATAGTTAAAGATACAGGTATTTTAGCGCATGCCAGTTTTGATGTACCTAAACCTGTCCGAAGTATGACGTATAATGCGGTTACGGGGGAGTTTTTCTTTACCTATACTTATGACGGGAGAAGTGTATTTACTAAATGGAATATCGAAGGAGAGGTTCTCTCCAATGAAAGGTACTTACGAATGTCTCAACAGATTATCCCTGGAAGTCCTCAGACTACATGGACTTATGATGTAGGAGAAGATGGGGACGATGTTTGCTATGTGGATAATAATGGGGAAGTTGGATACGCTACGTTAAATGCAAGTAAACAATTCACGACTTCATCAGCAGTAGATAGTTTACACGTTGGATTTTGTTATAGGTCTGCCGTATGTCCTATGCCTATAGAAGCAGGGCAGCAATGGGGCAGCGCACAGATGGGAGCCAAACGTGTCGATACAGTTTCCATTAGATTTTTTGGCGTATATACATTTAAAATCAAGGAGCTTAATTCGAGATATACAGAGGAACAGAATTTGGCTCAAACTACCACATTAGGCGTAACACCATATACAGGTGTATATGAAGTTAAGTTATCTTCTTCTCCACAACGAGAGCAAGTTATTTGTGTAGAGAATGATAGACCAGAACCATTTGTCGTTCTGGCCATGTCATTTAGGGGGTTAAGCAACGATGGCTAATCCATTTATGATAGCTCAGGGAGCGTCAGGGTTACTTAGTGTTGCATCTACGTTTATGCAAGCAGGGATTGCAAAGCAAAATATAGATGCAAAGATAAGTGCTTTACGAGCAGAACGAGCAGAAAGAGAAAGACGACATGAGATAAACCTAAGAGTTCTAAGAAAGCAAGCAGGCAGAATGGTTGCCGAGCAACAGGGTGCTTTCATTGCTGGTGGGGTTAAGCTAGAAGGTTCTGCGATTGACGTAGTTAATGATACGTTAAATGATTTATTAAATGCAGAGTTAAATAAAGAACAAGAGCTAGGGTTCTTTAAAGAGCAATCAGCTATAGAAGAAGCAGGATTGATTACTAATAGAAAGCAAATAGATACTATTGCATTTCTAAATGCTACATCTTCATTATTAGGTAGTGCAGGAAATATAGGTTTATCTGGAATAGGAGGCACCCCTTCATCAGCACCTTTATCAGGAGGCGGCGGTGGAATGGCAGGGGCCAGACCTATGCTAATGCAGCCTTAGGAGCATAATATGCCAAGAATACCGCAAAGTGATATTGATAGAGGGATTAGTACAGATATAAGAACTGCGGCTCCCCAGCAAACAGATGCTCTTGCTAGAGCTATAGGCAATCTAGGTAAAACAGGTGAAGCATTATTTGCTAAGTTAAAAGAGAAACAAGATACCTCAGACTTTCTTGATTGGAGACATGAGTACGACAAAACATTTAGAGAGAATCGTGCTCAGTTTATGCAAGATTTGAATAGAGCAGAATTAAATGGAGATTATAATTATTCTTCTTTTGATCTAGCAGGAAACCCTGTTCAGAGACAGGGAAATATTTTCGATGATAGAACTAACTTAACGGCTACTCAATCTGAACTAGCTTCTAAAGGCGACTTCTTAGCTATGTCTGAAAATGCTAAGAGACATTATACAGCTAAAGAAAATCAGATGGATGCTAAACTTAGTTTAGATATTTCATCTTACATGAATAGAAAAAGAAGAGATAAAGTAGACTCTATCTTAAATGATAACTTTAATCAGATGATAAAAGATTTAGATACTGGCATACCTCCTACGGATAAAGAGATGGAAGAGATCCTAAAGAAGGTAAGCTCAACAAGTATGGAAGCGCAGGTATTAGGTACGGATGCGATCACTCAAAAAAGAGGTAGATTCATCGCTTCACTTGGGGAGGCTATGGTATCTAGTGTAGACACTTATGGAGATAGCCCAGAGTTAAGGGCCGCTATTAATAAGGTACGTCCTCAAATGGACAGTAGAACAAGGAAGCGTTTCGATATTTCTTTAGAAAGAGCTAAGGCGAGATATACTGCTAAGATAGATGACAAACTTGATAAACAATTAGTTACAGCTAAGTCAAACGATATTGGAGAATATAAAAATGTTAAACCAGGAGTTATGCCTACGGCTATTTCCTATATGTCAAATGGTTCTTTAACTTCTGATAAAATTATTAAGTCTGTAGATTTGATAGCTAATGCTGCCCACATGGACAATAGATTAGCCTCAGGTGTATCTAAAGATGCATTAGACTCTATAGAAGATGCAAATAAATTATTTGAGCAAGTTAAAGATACCCCATTAGTGAAAAAGTTTGGAGAAGAAAACTATCGGCAATTGCTAATTAATAAAGTAAAAGAAAGAGATTTCAAGGCCGCTAAACTTTTACATGAAGAACCAAGTGCTTATGTAGTTACATATTCTGAATCAGTTAGTAAAAAATTTGAAGATAGGCAACCCACTTTAGCAGCTAATGAAATGAAAATTCTATTTAATCAACTAGGTGTTGCTAAAGCGGATCGCAACTATGGTGGGCAAGAACCTTTTGTAAAATTAGAAAAAGAGTGGTGGAAAGAAAATGGGAAGAATCCTTCGCTTGTTACAAAACATCTTAACATGCTCTCTACAGAACTAGGTGAGATAGGGCCACAAACAATAAAAGAGTTAATTAATGCAGGAGCTTTTGGAAATGAATCGGATCATTATTATATCCTGCAAGATTTGGGTGCAGATAATGCATTAGCCGCTGAGATTGCTCAGGCAGGTTCGCAATTTGAAGCTAATAAAGAACATGCATCTTTTGCAGTAGAAGGTGAAAAAGGATTAGGGATAACTAAATCTCAATTAAATAAACTAATATCTACTACAATGAAAGATGACTTTATGGCACCTAGAAATACTAATAGTGATAGTATTATGCTTTATGATGGGCTACACGATTCGTTGCAAAAATTAGTTTATGCTAGGCTCACTAAGGATACTGCAAGAGCATCTAAGTTTAGTCACCCCGAAGCGTCAGAAGTTATTCGAGATACGATTGAGCACATGAAATCATACTATCGTCCCATCAATGGAGATAAAGGTTCTGTTACATTTAAGACAGAAACTTTGAAAAGATCGGGAAGAGATTTAGATAAGTTAGAAGCTCAAGTCAAATCTGTAATGGACAATCCAGCTAAGATGCTTGATCAAGTTGATAAAGAACCTGCTTATGAAGTTCTGAGAGAAATACTAAGAGAGCAAGTCGGTGAGGATAGTCCTAGCGTTTCTGCACTCGACAATATCCTAAAAGAAAAAAATCCTGAAGATAGAAAAGAAATGTTTATAAAAACATTTGGGGATAGTTTATCTATATCTAGATCAGGAACTTATGGGAATAAAATAGCTCTCTTATTTGGTAAAGAAGGCGTACAGAAACCTTTGGTTATGCGAGGGAATGTAAATGAATTAAAAGATAAAACTCTTAATGGGCGATCTATCCTCGTTAATCCAGATGGGTCTGTTTCTACCGAAGAAACGGCTACAGTATTTATTGACGATAAAGTTTATAACATCCCTACAATATATGGTGGTAAACGAGTCAGTGAAGAAGAAGCAATAAAAATTATTAAAAAGAATAACTTTGCTGATCCCGATACTAATAGACAACTATTACCGTTTGCTTCTCTTGATGCTGCTAAAGAAGAAGCAGAAGCTAGGTCAAAGTTTAAGGGTATAGCTCTTGAAGGTTTATTATCAGAAGGGTTTACTTTTGATAGTGAAGATGAATTTATCACGGCATTAGCTATAACTAGACTAAAAGACATGGATAATGAAATAGCTTATGTAGAAAAACAACTAAATCTTAAAGGAAGATTCCACCCTCAAATATTAGAGAGAAGATTAAATGAATTAAAACAAGAAAAAGAAAATTTAATACGCATAAAATCTAATTCCAATTTATTTGATACTCCCACAACTCAAGAGGAATTAACTCAAGAGGAATT
>JABAOC010012273.1_pt3 | contig 14372 bp, 17 predicted proteins | sample 7062161 | NCBI WGS metagenome assembly JABAOC01 (sample SAMN14538625, study PRJNA623070) | marine sediment metagenome | biome: marine biome [ENVO:00000428]; feature: marine pelagic biome [ENVO:01000023]; material: deep marine sediment [ENVO:00002113] | place: India: Gulf of Khambhat ... | reverse complement strand
TTGGGAGTAGACTGCACGATATCGGGAAGATAAATATATCCGAAAACATAACCATGAAGCCATATCCTCTTACAAAAAAAGAATTCGACGTAGTGAAAACGCATACTGACTACGGGCATCAAATATTAACAACAATTGAGCAAACCATGGGGTATGATTTGCGGGAATTCATCAAGGTAACAAAAGAGATAGTACTTCACCACCATGAAAACTTTGACGGGACCGGCTATCCGTATGGCTTGCAGGGAAAGGATATTCCTCTTTCTGCAAGGATTTGCGCCCTGGCAGATACGTACGACGCTCTTACGTCGGATAGGCGTTATAGAAAATCATTTTCTCAAAAAGAGGCGCGGGATATTATATTACATAAGCAAAATTACAGGTATGACCCGGATATTCTAAATATATTCAGGCGATATAATGAAGAATTTATGAAAATATCCTCCGTTTTTAGGAAAAATGCGCAAACATATTCTCATAAAAGAATAAGGATACAATGTGCCTGGTGTAAGTCACTTTTTGTTTTTGGCAAATGGTTACCTTGCAACGAAGTACTTTATGCCACTCACGTTATGTGTCCGAAATGTCATAAGAGACTTCGAAAAAAAATCAATAATATAAATTACTGAATCAGGAATTCTTTATGGCCACGGGAAAAGATATTCTAATAGTCAATGGTAGGGAGCTCACGGGGCAAGACCTAAAAAAAGAATTGCTGGGAATAGGATACAATGTGGAAGAAGTTTTTGATGGAGATACTGCTCTGGAAGAGTTAGAAAATGGAAAGTTTCAAATTGTCTTGATAAACTCGCAACCGTCTGAGGTGGAAGGAAACAGGATTCTGAAAAGTATCAAAGAGACGAATCCTTTTAGCGAGGTTATTGTTCTCGGCGAGCGGAGTACGATGCGTGCAGCTTTTGATTCAATGCGTTTGGGTGCTTATGATTATCTGAGCAGGCCTTTCGATTTGGATCAATTGGTCTCCACTGTGGAACGGGCCATTGAGCATAGTAAAAAGCAAAGGTCTAAGTGCAACGGAAATGGGAGATTGTCCCACCGCGGTCTCTCTTCCCACATAGTGGGAGAGAGTCCGGCAATGAAGGCGATTATGAATTTGGTCCAGAAAGTCGCTCCCACGAATTCTGCCGTCCTCGTTCAAGGAGAGACAGGTACCGGTAAGGGATTGATAGCTAATGCCATTCATAGCAGTGGTCCGCGGCGGGAGAAATCCTTCATCGTAGTCAATTGTAGTGCTATCCCGGATACCCTCCTGGAAAGCGAACTTTTCGGGTACGAAAAAGGCGCTTTCACCGACGCTACTCGTTTAAAACAAGGTCTTTTGGAAGCCGCCGATGGCGGGACTTTGTTTCTGGATGAAGTCAGTGAAATAAGCCCCAGTTTACAGTCTAAGTTATTGCGAGTCGTTGAGACAGGAGAATTTCGTCGTTTGGGAAGTAACAGGGAAAGGCAGGTCGACTTAAGGATTATTTGTGCTACTAACAAAGATCTATTTGAGGAGGTAGCTTGCCGTCGGTTCAGGGAAGATCTTTATTATCGCTTAAGCGTAGTGACTATTACTGTTCCTCCTCTAAGAAAAAGGTCGGAAGACATACCCTTATTAGTTAACTTTTTTCTGGATAATCTAAAAGTTGCAGATAAAGGGGAGAAAATAATTTCACCGGAGGCGATGGAAACGTTGCAGGATTACGATTGGCCGGGGAATATCCGTGAGCTGCGTAATGTGATTGAAAGAATAATGATTTTAAGCGAACGAAATACTATTAAAGTTCGGGATCTACCCTTTACCGCCCAAAATCATAAGGTGGCGAAACAGTCGCCTCTGATGTTCTCCGGGGAGAGATATTTGACACTGGAGGAACTGGAAAAAATATATATAGAAAAGGTACTGAAAAGTTGTCACGGACATCGCAGCCGCGCAGCAAAGATATTAGGTGTCACCCGTCACACCTTGTATAATAAGCTCAGGCATTTTGGAATTGATGAGAAAAAAATAGCTTCTTTTAAATCCTTCCGAAAAAAATGGCCTTCCTGAACCAATTTGGCGAATAATTTAACATTTTTTAGATTATTACTTAATTTATTAATATTCCCGTCGGTAAACCCGCATCTTTCTGGATCGTTTATGTAAAAAGATTACTCATCAAGATGGGCATCCCCGATATGCAATTATTAGGCCAGCTAAACTCAGTTCACACATTGGTTTTATCCTTTTATCGTCGGGGAAGTGATACCTAGGGCATACTCAACCTTTATTGATAAATCTTTCTGGCAAGAAAATTGCCACTTTGCCTGGTAGGAGCTGATAAAGAGCTAAGAGGAGAAAAAATGACTAGGAAACTTTTAAAGAAAGTGCAGGTAGCTTCAGGAAAAACAGCGGGGATAATAGCCAGGGAAACGCTGTCTGCGGCTAAAAAAGCCGGCAGTATGCCCGGTCTCATCAAGGTGAGAACAGCCGGGGCAATTCAGGTGACGGGGAAGACGTTGAAGACGAGGAGACTAATGGGCGAACTGAGGAAAGGGCAGGAGAAAAGATTTGCTATTTTCACCAGGTTTGGCAAGTCAATATTCAAATTAGCGGCAAAAAAGGCAAGAAATATCTGGCAGAGAAAAGACATCAAAGGGTTACTTCACGAACTGGGGAAATGTGAAGCTGAAATAGGATGGATAAAAGCCCAGATTAGCGAGATCGAGGAACGAAGCAAGGAACAAGATTGCTATCATAAAGCCATACTAAATCTAAATTCAAAAGAGAAAGAGATTAGACTTGGGGCTTTGAAATCTTTGGGCCAGTTAGGGGACAAAGAAGTTATTCCCCTTTTAGTTAAGAAACTGAAAGACCCCGATTTACACGTTCGCCGGGAAACTGCGCGTATTTTACGTAGAATAATCGAACGGGAATACGCTCACTAATAAAGCGGTGTGGAAAATCCTGTTAAGGAAAGGTACAAGAAAGCTGGATAAAGTTAGAATAGCTATTCCGTCGGATGACGGCAAAAAGCATTGCAGAAAGATTGATCGATGTAACTTTCCAAAAATATAGAAATGTCTAATCAGGAGTAAAGGATGGCTAATCATCCGTATCGGGGGCTGGCGGTCGTTCTTTCTTTTCTCCTACCGGGACTGGGACAAATTTATAATCAAAACTTTGCAAAAGGTGCAAGATTCATAATCGCCTATGTCATTTCCTGGGCATTGACTCCTATTTTTGTCGGTTGGCTTTTTTTAGTTATTGTCTGGATCTGGTCAATGGTCGATGCTTATCAATCTACCGGGAGTGTAACTCCCCCTCCTCGCCGCGTCCCCCGGAATTAGCAAAGCACGGCCGGGGGGACGGCGAGGCACTCTTGGAATAGAGGAGAAAAGAATGCGTTCAATAGCTTTAATCAATCAGAAGGGAGGAGTGGGCAAAACCACGTCGGTAGCGAATCTGGGAGCTTGTTTGGCACAATTGGGAAAGAAAGTATTGATAGTAGACTTAGACCCTCAGGCTAATTTGACCATACATATGGGGGTCAAAAGTAACGAATTAGAATATTCGATTTACGACCTTCTGCTGTGGAAGACCCAAACAGAGAAAGTGATCATCCCCACCCGGGTTGAGGGTTTAGATATTATCCCTGCCAATATCGACCTTTCGCGAGCGGAAATTGAACTAGTTAATATGCCCAGCCGGGAAACGATACTTAAAGACCGACTTTTCCTGACATTCAAAAAATACGACTATTCTTTAATTGATTGTGCCCCCTCTTTAGGGTTGCTTACCTTGAATGCGTTGACCTCCGTGCGAGAGATATTTATTCCCATCCAGACTCAATTTTTTGCCTTGCAAGGGATAAATAGACTCTTGGAAACCATAGAAATCGTGAGAAAAAAAGTCAATCCTTTGCTTAAAGTGACCGGGGTTATCCCTGTAATGTACGATGTGCGAACAAATTTAAGTCAGGAAGTGTTGGATAGAATAAAGGGGTATTTCAGGAAGGAAGTATTTAAAACAGTAATTCGAGAAAATATCCGCATAGCGGAGAGTCCCAGTTTTGGATTACCGATAACTTTATACAGTTCAAATTCCTACGGCGCAGAGGACTATATGAAATTGGCGAAGGAGGTAATTTCCCGTGAGTAAAAGAAGAAGAAAGAGAAAGGCGTTAGGTGAAGAAGCATTGGGTAAGAGAGGGGCTGTTCAGAGTCGGCATTTAATGAGCAAAAGAAGAATGTCTGGAGAGGACCCTTACGCCTGGATGGAAGGAAGAAGGACAAAGAAAAGAATGAAAAAGCCCGGGCGAGCGAAGAAAACCAAGTCAATAAAACAGCGGCGACGGTACAAAGTGAAGGCTAAACCGACGCCGAAAAAAGCGAAACTACCGGCAAAAATTGGTTACAGCCTGAAAAAAGTTGAAAAAGGAGCAGTACTCTTGCCTAAGGAAATAATGACTGCTGCCAGAACTACGGGGAAGGTCACCGGCAAGATAACTGCCGATGTCTCCAGAACAATCGCTTCGGGGGTAGTAGCCGGGCCGAAAGAAGCCAGGAAGATTATCCGGTGTGTGCAGGAGAAAATTAAGGCTGGTCACCTGAAAAGCAAGATAGATGACCTTTTTGCTATTTTAGGTAAAGAATGTTATCGATTACTGGGCAAAAAAAGACCTGTTCTAAAAGAAAAAAATATACGGAACCTGATCAAAGAAATAAAAGAATGTCATAAGCAGCTACAAACAATAGAAAGAAAAGCTTAATTCAGGTTTCTATTCTTAAACTAACCGCGGAGGGAGCTGAGAAAATTCACAAAAGGAGGTAAGGGGTAGTGGAAAAGAAAATTACTCAAGGTAAAGAATTGTGGAAAAGAGATTCAGAAGAAAGGAAGAAGAATATGGATTTGAGACGTCCGGTTAAGACAGCCGCTTTTACTGCCGCCGGTGCCGGCGCGGGAGTTCTGGGCGCAATTGCGGGAATAACTGTGGCGGGCTTATTTGAGATTGCCTTGCCTGTGGGATTCTGTCTCTGGGCAGGCGGGGTTACCTGCGGCGCTATCGGGCTGGCATTAGGCGTGGGCAAAAAAAACAGACCTAAATGAGTCCATAAGATAACCACTTTTAACAGCCGCTCCCATGGGATTCGAATATGATCATAAAATTGAGAATATTTCTAAAACTCTTTATCTTCTACTGGGGAAAACTGCTGGATATCGTAGAGAAATTTTTCGCCCTTAGCCCGCAAGAGCTGAGCAGGGTCTACGCGGAAACAGCCGGAGAGTGCGCGGACAGAGGTTGGGAAAAAGAGGCAATTTATTTGTACCAGAAAGTCATTCTACTCAGTCCCGGCGATAAAGATGCGCATTTTCAATTAGGTAGAATCTATAGGAAAACAAAAAACTGGGAAGAAGCTATGAGGTTCTACCACAAAAGTATTGAGTTGGGACTGCGAAATCATGAAGTCTATTATCACACGGGTTTAGCCCACGACTATTTTAATCAGACGGAAGAAGCTTTGAAGTGTTATAAAAAAGCAATAAAACTCGATTCATATCACGACGAGTACTATTTCCGGCTGGGCTTAGCTTATGACGGTAAAGAAATGCACGATAAAGCAATCGTCTCTTATAAAAAAGCAATTGCGCTTAACCCCAAGGAGCCCAGATATTATTATAGTCTGGGTTTAGCTTATGATAGTAAAAATATGCATACCAAAGCAGTAGATTTTTTACGAAAAGCGATGGAGTTACGGGAAAAAGAATCGCCGTTAATATATAAAGAGTAAAAGATAACGTAACAGCGGTCAAGCAAAGGAGGAATAGTAATGTTAGCAAAAATCGAAGTCTTTTTACAGCTTTTGGGTCTGGCGTTTAAGAGGTTCCTGGAAGGGGTGGAGCAGCTTTTCCAGCCGAAATCCTTGGATCGGGCGACAATTTATGGCAGAGTGGGGAGGAAATACGCTGATAAAGGACAGATAGACCAGGCAATAGCGTCTTTGAAAACGGCAATAGAGCTTGATCCATTAGGGGGAGGAGCTTATTACAAACTCGGCCTGGCTTACGGCGAAAAAGGACTATGGAATGAGGCGATTGCCTGTTATAGAAAGATATTGAAACTTAAACCCAATGGTAGGGAATCGGCGGTTTTTGACGAGGCAGAAGTATATACCCGTCTTGGTTTGGCTTATAATAAGACAAATATGATCGACAAAGCAATAAGTTCATACAGAAAATCGGTAAAAATCTTTCCCGAGCAGCCGGAAACGTACTACCGATTAGGGTTACTTTACGACAAGAGAAAAATGCATGATAAATCTATTGAAACTTATGAGAAAGCAATCGAACTCAGTCCCCGGACAGCAAAGTACTATTATAGTTTGGGATTAGCCTACGATGGTAAAGGTGAACATGACAAGGCAGTTGATGCGTTCCGCCAGGCGATGGAAGCCGAAGAAGCCGATTAGTAGACTTAATAGTATTCTTAAAGATTGCCGTTTAAATTACCGGAAAAATGAGTCTTATAAGAGCCGTAATCAGAAGAGCGTATCTGGACAAATTGTATCCGATAGGCGCATTATCAAAAAGGCAGATAAATGGAATCAAGAAGTTAACGGGAAATATAAGGGAATATCTTGCCAAACATCAAATCTTTGCGTGGTTATTGAGAATGCTGCTGACGATAGCGGTTGCCGCTATCGTCTGGGCGCTTATCCACTGGTACAACGATTATGCCCGGGTGCTGACCCGTGCGGAAGCATATTTTGCTCAAGTGGGGGTTGAACTAAAAAGACGCAATAATTTAATTCCCAACCTGGTAGTGACGGCAAGAAAATATGCGTTTCACGAAGAAGAGATATTCAAGCATGTATCGGACGCGCGGGAAATGTTCATTCAAGCCAAAGGTGTCGAGGAGAAAATGGAAGCTGCGGCAAAACTTGATGCTGCGTTATCCAGGCTACTGGCTGTGGTGGAACAGTATCCGGATTTAAAAGCTACCCAATCTATACAGGATTTAATCAAAGAACTGTCCAATACGGAAAATCGTATTGCTGAACAGAAAGAAAAATATAATGAAGTGGCCAGAATGTACAATCAACTTTTGACAACTTTTCCCACGAATATTCTGGGTAGAATTTACGGGTTTGGTCAAAGGATGCAATACATTGGTGCGGAAAATGACTTGTTGAAAACACCGGCGGTGGAATTTGAATGGAAGGAGGATTGCGTCGATGAATAAAATTATTGCCGGCTTGGTTATCCTTGCCATAGGGCTGTGGGCAGTAGCCTCCTGGTGGTGGTTCTTATGGGATATTATCAGAGCAGTGATAGCAATTCTTTTTGTTCTCTCCGGGGTCACTTTGATCGGTTTAGGACTGAAGAATAGCGGTAAAAAGCCCGCGCATTCAAAATAGAAAACAACTTGTCTTCGGTACCAAAATCCCTGAGGTTCACTGATATGAAAACAAAGAGTGAAACGATAACTCCCAATAATACCTGTGCCAAAGAAAAACTTAAACCATGGTTGGTGGGGCTACTAATTTTATTTGTCGTTGTGATGGGGTGGATACTGTTGGGTAAAGGGTGGAAAAACAGGGAATATGCCCGGGAAGACAGAATGTTCCTGGGCAAAACAAATCTTCCCGGTGGAATCGAGTCAAGGAATAGACGCGATAAGGTCGCTTTCAGCAAACCGCAAGATTCCTATCGCAATATTGTGGAATTGATAAAACCGGCTGTCGTGGGAATCAGCCTGCCCAATGCCCGGCCATTTTTCCAGAAGTGGGGAATGGCAGAAACCCCGCCGCCTGATTTGACGTGGCTTAGATGTCCCGGGTGTGGTTGGGTGACTATCGAGCCTCCGGAAAACCTGTTGACCCCGATCATCTGTCCCAATTGCTCTACAGTTATAAGCCAAAACCCGCAGGTACAAAAACAAGCGTGGTGGCAACCAACCCGACTACCGCAAGGACAGATGCAGGCCTGGGGTATGAGGGGGCAAGGATTTGGTGCGAATACGCTTAGCATGCTGTGTCCTAATTGCAAAACGACAGTAACCCGCCAGCCGGGTATTCCCTGGACTGCGATTACCTGCCCCAATTGCGGTCTGTCGATGTTCTGCCCCCGCCTGCCAAATAACCCGCTCATAGGGCAAAAACAGGTCTGGATGCAACCAACGGTGCAACCGCAACCCCCAAGCNNCCCCGGTCAAGAAGTAGTTATGCCAGGATTTCAGGGGCTGGGGTCGGGAGTAGTCGTTTCCCAAAGAGGATATATATTGACGAATTCGCATCTTGTTTTGGGACAGAGATTCGTTACTGTGACGTTATTTACCCCGCAAGGACAGAGTAGTTTCAAAGGTCAAGTAGTTGTCCAGGCACCCGATCGCGATTTAGCCATTGTGAAAATAGATTCGCAAAATATCGACTTGCCGGTCGCCCCTGTGAGTAATTCCAATACAGTGCAAGTGGGTGATACGGTTTTGGCCTTTGGTAATCCCTTCGGTTTATCCCAGACAGTGACATCAGGCATAATCAGCGCGGTGAGAACGTCTACGGTGATTGAGGGACATCAATTCAATGATCTTATCCAGACAGATGCTCCCATAAACCAGGGCAATTCCGGTGGTCCCCTGGTGAACTTGCGCGGGGAGGTTATAGGGATAAATACAGCAATCTATTCCCCTGCTCAAACACACACAGGATTAGGTTTTGCAGTGCCGATAAACCAGGCCAAAGAGGTCTTTGGCAGTTATATGGACGGGTCGGCGCAGAAAGTTAACATGCAGTTCTTAGCTTATCCCGACCCGAAAACATATCCTACTGCCGGGCAAAAAGCAGGACCTCGCGCTGCAGTGCCAGAAGACGCGCCTGCCTGGTTGGGTATAAACATACAAATCCTGAACGATGTTCTTGCCGAACAGTTGAATGTCCCGGTAGACAGAGGCATTCTGATAAATGAAGTTTATGTTAATTCCCCGGCTGGCGAGGCGGGATTGAGGCGCCAAGATGTAATTATCCGTTTTGACGGGAAAAGAATCACTGATGAAACGCAAATAAGAACCCTGCTGGCGAAAAAGAAGCCTGGCGATAAGGTCAAAATGACCATACTGCGGGGAAGAAAACGACTGGATATCAAATTTGAAACCGCGGGAGGCGGCTGGTGGCAGGCTCAGCCGGCGGCCGTACAAAATAAGTCCGTCAATCTATTGAAAAATGCGGAAATAGAGACGGGGAGTGCGGAAATCGTCTCCCTGGGAATTGCCGCGCTTACCATAACACCGGAAATTGCATTTACCTATGGTTTACCCAAAGATGCCAGGGGCATAATTGCCACAGAAACAGAAGGCCTGGCATTAAACTGCGGAATAAGAGACGGCGACATAATCAAGAAAGTGAATAATAGAGCGACCCCTGATCTGGTAAGCTTCCTGAAAGCAATAAAGAGAGGAGATCCCTCCCGAGGTATCGCTTTGTCGTTGATTCGCGGAGGCATGCCCATAGAGATAGTAATCAAAGAAAAGCCTGAGCTTCTACCAAGGGGACTATGAATGGCTCAACAACAATGCGAGACTTGCGGTCGTAGAGCAACATGGCTAAGTGCGGGGCAGAATGTTGTGCTCGCTTCACTTAAAGGACTGGTCGGTTACGCAACCGGCAGCAGGGCCCTATTGGCCGATGCTTTGCATTCAGGGGCGGATGTAGCTTGTGCTCTTCTCGCGGCGTGGGGCACGCGGTTTGGCGAGAAACCTGTAGACAAAACCCATCCTTATGGCTATGGGAAGGTAGAATTCGTAGTGGGGATAGTTGTGGGCATCGTACTCATCTTTGCTGCCGGAGAAATACTCTACGGCTCGTCAAAAGTCCTTTTTTCGCAACTAAAAATAACCCCACCGAAACTCCTGGCCGTCTGGGTAGCGTTACTCTCGGTTTATTCAAACTTTGTTATCTCCCATTACACTATGTGCGCGGCTAAAGAGTTGAACAGCCCCGCTTTGAAATCGATTTCTGTAGATAACCGTTCCGACGCATATTCCTCCATACCGGTGGTAATTTGCATCCTCGGCAGTCAGCTCGGTTTTCCCCAATTGGATCCGCTGGCAGCTGTATTCGTAGGATTGCTTGTCTTCAAGATGGGTGCGGGACTGATAATAGAAAACTATCGTGGGCTACTGGACGTTTCCGTGAAACCGGAACTAATGGAGGAGATAAGAAAATTGATAATTTCCTTGCCGGGAGTGAAAAAGATAAGCTACCTGAGGACGAGACAGATAGGACAGAAAATATGGGTGGATGTAGAAGCGTGNNGCAGTCTCCCGTGAAATACGCTCTACTCTAATGCGCAAGTTGCACTATATCGGCGATGTCCAAGTTTCATTAAGGCCAATGAGCGCAACCGGCACTTAAAACGGAAACATTTCCACAGATCATTAATGATGAAAAAATGGCAAAACATAAGTTTGATAATAGTAATCTGCGTAGGCTTAATTCTTTGTTCCTTACTTGTATTTCGCGGGGAATTTGAAACCGAAATTGACAGAATGGATAACGATTTAGATAGATATCTGAAAAATGTTACGCTGGTAGCATTACGGGGAGCTTTGGGCAAAGTGGATTCCCGGCCTGCCCAGGCGAATTCTTACATACGCCCGGTTGGTGTATCCGGGGGTAATCTTCCTCTCGATGTCGCTACCGGGGCTACGCCGAGAATTATTGGCTGGGTGAATAATGTCGTTAATCGGGTGAAACCCGCAGTAGTGGGTATTTGCGTGGGAAACACGACTCAATCGCCACCCTGGCAACAGGGCTGGGAAGTGATTACTCCGTCAGGCAGGCGCAGCGTGGGTAGCGGAATTATTGTTCATCCCCAAGGATATGTGCTTACCAATTACCACGTGCTCGCCTCGGGCGGCGATATTATGATTTCTTTATTTGACGAAAAGGGTTATAAAGATTATCCCGCGGAATTAATTGACGGCGAGAGAAAAAAAGATCTGGCATTACTAAGAATTGTCGATCCCACCGGGCGAAGTCAAGGATTCCCTTGCGTGCCTGTTGGCGATTCGGGCAAAGTTACGGTGGGAGACAAAGTCATTGCTATCGGAAATCCTTTTGGACTGACCCAGACTGTCACCAGCGGAATTATCAGTGGACGCCGCAGAAGATTACCGATAGGGAAAATAACATTATATGACGTGTTCCAGACCGATGTACCCATAAGCCCGGGTAATAGCGGGGGTCCATTGCTTAACCTTCGGGGCGAAGTTATCGGCATAAATACGGCAATATTTTCCCCTGTAGAGTCGCTGTATACGGGTATAAGTTTTGCTATTCCCGTAAATCAGGCAAAGAAACTCTTTGGCAATTTCCTGGACTTGACCGCTAAAGCGGGAATGCCGCCTGCCGTCTCCCCGCTTGGTTATCGCTTGCTGAAGCAAAACCAGGCAAATTACAGATATGTCCAGGCAGTGGCTCAAGGGAAGTCGCCACTGCAAAACAAGATCCAACCTTCTCCCGGCGAAGGTATCGAAGAACTCGCCTGGTTAGGAATAGATATTATTCCGGTAAATGATGCTAATACTCCCACCAGCGAAGTTGCCGTTGACGAAGTAGAAGGCATAACTCCCATGGAAGCGGGGCTAGAAGCAGGAGATATTATCAGGTCGGTAAATGGATATCCCACGCCGAACATATACGAATTCAAAGAAGCGATAAAAAAGGTGCCTCTGAAGAAGGGGCAGGGAGTGGTTCTGGATATCTATCGTCCTCGTAATGGTCAATCCTTATATATCGATTTCCGATTAAAAAAATGGGATTTGCAGGGAAGATAGCTGTTCGCAAAATTGAAGTCACAGAATAAATGAATATGGAGAAAAACATAAGAGAGCAGGCAGATAAGTTATATCGACGAGGATTACTCGTTTTCAACCAATGCGTAACCAAAGAGACGTTAAAGATTGTGACGGAACTATGGCAAAAGGCACTCAAATTGTATCGCAAGATTGGCGATCAAAATAAAGCCGGAGAAATAGAAAAATCTTTAGTTAATCTTTATAAGAAGAAAGCCATAAAAACGGAGAAAAAAAAGAAGTGGCAAGGTAATATTCCCGTAAGATTCGCCAACTGGGGTCTCTTTTTCAAAATCGGATGTCTTGGTTTCGGCGGGCCTATGGCTGTATTCTCTCTACTGGAGAATGAGTTAGTCCGCAAAAGGAAGATTCTGACCGATAAAGATTTTCTGGAAGGAGCAGTATTGGGTGATATTTTACCCGGGCCGGTGACAATGGATATCGTAACTTATACGGGATATAAATTGAAGAAATGGTCGGGAGCAGTGCTTTCCACATTAGTTTTCATTCTACCGTCTTTCATTTTGATGATTATTCTCGCTATGCTGTACAACAAGTATCAGATAACGCCTAAAGTGGAAACAATATTCAAATGTTTGGGGGCAGCGGTCACAGGATTGATAGTCTCTGTAGGATTGAGGCTGGGCGAACAGGAAATAAAAGATTATCGAGGAGCAGGTATTTTAATCTGGGCATTTACCTCATCGCTAATTTTCAAGTTTGATATTTTGACCGTAGTGGGACTTGCCGGAATAGCAGGCACGCTCCTTTATATTGGGACTACTGAAANNTGAATACACTCCTTAAATTATCATGGGTTTTTTTGAAAATTGGCACTTTCTCATTCGGCGGCGGTATCGTCATAATTCCCCTGATAGAAAGCGATGTGGTTACGAAATTTGGCTGGCTTACGAAAAGAGAATTCATTGATGCCGTAACCCTGGGCCAGATTACGCCCGGGCCGGTGGTAATTTCGGCAACATTTATCGGATATAAGGTTTATGGCATACTGGGTGCGGTAGTTTCCACGGTAAGCGTAATCTTACCCTCATTTGTGATGATTTGCCTTGCCACGCAGGCAATAAGAAAATTCCACGAGAATAGACTATTGGCAAATTTTTTTCGGGGAGCGCGGGCTGCGGTCATTGGCATGATTTTGGAAGCGGGTTTAAGTATCGGCAAGAGTTCATTGATTGATATCAAAACCGTGTTCATTGCCGGGATAGCTCTAATTTCGTTACTCAAGTATAAGTTGAATCCAATTTGGATACTTCTGGGTGCGGGAATTGTGGGACTGGTGAGTTAGGTAAAGGGAATGAAAGTTAACAAAGAGTGCGAGAGTTGCCAGCAAAGACTGGGGTTGTGGGCACTAATTGCCAGCCTTTTCTTAAGTTTGGTAAAAGGCGTGGTCGGCATACTCGGCTCCAGCGAGGCACTGGTTGCTGACGGCCTATGTTCATTTTACCAGAGCTTTGTGGTGGTAAACTCAATTTTCTATATGCGAAATAGTGAAAAAACGCCTCCTATATATAAATCGATTTGGTTTGCGGGTCTGGTTATCTCTGCAATGTTGATTCTGGGAACTGGCGATGTTGTAATTTTTTCGGTCGTCAGAATAGCCAAAGCGGCAAAGGGACTACTTGTTCGGCCGAGTCCGTACGCGCTGTATTCAGCGATATTATCCGTCCTGGCGAATCAACTTCTATATAGGTACAGTTTGTGTTTAGGAAAAGAAATGCCGGAAACAAGTGGCTGGGTAACCGATATAACTCAGAGTTTGCGTTTCTCGGTAATAGTCTCTTGCATAGTCGTTATCGGAATAGGCGTTGCGAGGATCGTATCTCTTTATGGTGACGCTATAGCCGCACTGATTGTGGCAGCAATCCTCATACCCAAAGTAGTCGATCTGTTAAATGAGAGTTGGAAACAGCAACCGATCGGGAATTATACGGGTTTACAGGGACACAAAGCATAGGTGGAAATAGTTAGCCTTCGATGCCTGATAGCATTGAGGCGGTAGAAATTTCCCATCGGCCGGAAACCAACAGAGGTTAAACAATATGAGCAAAGGCGAGTTGAAATCCTGGGCTGTAATGATAATAATTTTTTTGATAATCGCTGGCTTATGGATTTTCATAAAAGAACCGGATCTGTTCAAAAAAGATAATCCCAAACCCGAATACATAAATTTTGAAACCATAGCGCGGTCTGCCCGGCCCTCCATCGTAAAAGTAAATAATTTCGGTTATGGAACGATTATTCATCCCCGCGGATACGTGTTGACATTGAATCCCTTAAGGTCCCAACGTAGATTATACGAGACAGGTAATGCCAACCCGGTTGTTGATGCAAAAATTCAGAAGAAGAATCTATATCTTACAACTTACAATGGCGAATCTCTCACCGGCGAAATCATAATAGTTGACAAGAAAACCGAGCTGGCTCTTTTAAAAATTATGGTTAATAAGGAATTTACGCCCGTGGAGTCGGCAAATGGCGAAAAAATAAAACCTGGCGAGCTACTGTTTACGGCGACTG
>JABAOC010003499.1_pt1 | contig 14375 bp, 10 predicted proteins | sample 7062161 | NCBI WGS metagenome assembly JABAOC01 (sample SAMN14538625, study PRJNA623070) | marine sediment metagenome | biome: marine biome [ENVO:00000428]; feature: marine pelagic biome [ENVO:01000023]; material: deep marine sediment [ENVO:00002113] | place: India: Gulf of Khambhat ... | reverse complement strand
ATTTCTTCGATATTTTCGTTATTCATTTTCTTACTCCCGTTTAAGCTAAATTTGCCAGTTTGTCTCTCAATGCTATAAGTGCCTTTGATACGTGTGACCTTGCAGAAGTTTTTGTGCAGCACAACTTTTCAGAAATGGTTTCGTAATCGTGTTGCTCTAGGTATCGCATAACTATTGCCCTGCCCTGTTTGTCGGGAAGCCGGCTTATGGCTTTTCTTACTTTCGCCATCATTACGGCGCTATCGAGCTTCTCGCCCGGGTCCGTGTCGAGGTCGATTCGGCTTCGGGTGAATTCACCGTTTCTGCCGATCCTGTTTCGCCATGCTTTGGAATTGGCTGACAATGCGATCCTGTATATATAAGCTCCTGCCTTTCTGCCGTTAAGCTTCTCGATGTGCTGCCACATCCCCATCAGCGTATATTGCATCGCCTCGGCAAACAGCTCCCTGTCGCCGGTGAGCTTCCAGAGAACCGACAGCAGAAAAACCGAATACTCAGCTCTTACTTTTTCAAAGATTTCCAATCGCTCGCTTTGCCTCATTGCAACGCTCCAATTTTCCACAAAACTCGAACATGTTCAGCTTCCATTTAATATTAACTACCCAAAATCCATTTTGTGTAAAATTATTTTAAAAAGAATGAGACGGCACACACTTCGGCCGGTATTTGTACGAAAACGTGTATTTTTTAATCTCTACTTGCAGACAATCAGCCGGGCAATTTCGTAAGGGCCGGGCCTCGCGCTTTGAGCATAACATAGAGCCCAAACGCACCTGAGAGCAGATAACCGAGGGGCGAGAATTTTAAGATGACGTCCGAGCCGAAACGTTCGGCGGCCGGCAGCAGGGCCATAAAAACGATATAAGCCAGCGCCCAGGTGCCCCCCACCATAAAGCCCATTCGCTGCCCGAGGGTCAGACCGGCAGCCTGTCTCGATAAGGTAATCATCAAAATATAAGCGGAAACAGCCCAGAATCCGGCACCAAACAAAATCCATATCGCCACCCTGCTATTGATAAATACCAAGTACAGCACGAGAAAAGGAATCACGAAAAAAAGTGCTGCAACCGAGCATTTGAGCTCTCCCTTTTTGTGAGCAACATGTGCCCAGACGAATGAACCGACGGCACCTCCCAGACCGAACATTGTCGCAGATAGGCCGCCAAATGTCAGCTCGAAACCAAGCTCGTTGAGCACCGTCGGCAGCAGGGATGCGATAATGGTTGTCGAGACAGCGGCCGGCATTGCCATCAACAAGATGAACCTGAACGGCAACCAGCTTTTAACTTGTTGGGGGGCATCTTTATAGTACACTTTTCGCTCAGCCGCCAGCCGGACTCTCAGCAATACAACCATCACGATGCCGATAGCGGGACAAAGCATCAGAGGATACAAACCCGGCAGGCCAAAACGTGAGACAAGAAAAGCCGATATTACACCGCCGCTTGCATATCCCAGAAAACCGCCCGCCATAAATACAGCCGTGCTCACCGCAGGTTTAATCCGCCTGAGCCGGTGGACTCCCCGCAGTCCCTCCGGGTGCACAATGGCAATTCCGATACCGCTGACGACAGCCAGTAAAATCATGCCCCCAAAGGCGCCGCTTCCTCTGGGCAGGGCACCGAGCAGACATATTACCGAGCCCAAAATCAGCCCAAGATGCAGAAACAATGGCCTGCGCTTGTCGGCGCGCAAATGGCCGGTCAAGGGTTGGACGCCATTGCACGTCAAATACATCACGGCCATGACAAGACCGCCCATAGACAGGCTCAACGAAAATTCGGCCCGAATCGCCGGAAGAATTGCAGGCAGCATACTCGCGAAAACATCAATAAAGAAATGAACTGACGCAAGCGCGAATAAATGCATCCAGTGAAATGTAGCGAGTCTTCGTTTCAAAGTGGCCGCCGAATCCGATACAGTTTCGAAATAGTACGAATAATCAAGCTGCCCCGAACTGCCGCCGGCGTAGCCATGCACATTTCATCCAGTTTGTTGCTTGCGAGCACCTTGAATTCGGTGCCGGCCTGAATAACGAAAGTGTCACCGTCCTCACTGAGGCAGAATATCCTGCCGTCATTGGCCCAGGGCGAGGAAGTAAATGCGTTCGCCCCGGCGGCAATTTTTTCCTTACTGTAAATTTCATCGCCCGTTTGAGCGTTGTAACAACTCAGCGTGCCCCTGTCGTAGAGAACATAAAGGTAATCGCCATAAACGATAGGCGTAGGATTATAAGGGCCGCCCAGTTTTTGGCACCATACTATGTACTGATTGCTGTCTTGGTCGTCCTCGAGTGTGATATCGCCCTCGGCACCCGGCCGAATGGCAAATAACGGGCGCTTCTTATCACCTACATAGCCCGAGGTGATATAGAGCAGAGCGTGCCGGGCAAACGGAGTGGGGATGACAATATTTGACATGCCGCCCAGCTCCCAGAGCAGTTTGCCATCGAGACCGTACGACCTGACCCTGCCCGTTCCGGATGTTATCAATTCGGTGCGCTGCTTGTTTTCCCAGATATACGGGGTAGCCCAGTTGCTTTTTTCATCCCGATCTACGCGCCATATCTGTTCGCCTGTTTTTTTATCCAAAGCAACGACAAAGGACTGCTCATCATTGTCGTTCACAATGAATAGCCGGTCCTTGTACAACACAGGAGATGCGGCGGTTCCCCAGTTGTAGCGGATTTTGAAAGTGCCGAATTGCTTCGACCATAATTCCCTGCCGTCGAAGTCATAACAAAACAGGCCAATATTGCCGAAGTAGGCATAAACGCGCTGACCATCGGTGAGAGGTGTTTCGGAGGCATAAGTATTCTTGATATGTAACGAATGTTTGGGCACGGCCCGGTGGGCGAGTTTTTCCCAGAGGATTTTGCCGCTGTCAAAGTCGATACAATAAACCATCCACCGATGCGTCTTATCCGAAGGCTTGTCCCGGTTGCCTCCGAAGTATAGCCCCTTCTTCGGCACTTCGGCATCAACTCCACCTACAGCCGAGGTTACAAATATTCGATCGCCCCAAACGATAGGTGAGGACCAGGCACGGCCCTGGATTTCGATCGCCCAGGCAACATTTTCGGTAGTGCTCCACGTCGTCGGCAGGATGCCGTCTTCGACGACACCAGCACTCGGGCCGCGAAACTGCGGCCAGTTTTCCTGGGCAGCCCTGGGGACTCCTGACTGAGAAACATCTGAGGTCAAAAGTAAACCTGCAACTACAGTAACCAGCAAGTTTCGATACATACGTCGTATCCTTTCAGTAAATTGGAATTCTTTGATAACTTCACCCAACTACACAAACGGATTATTTAATCGGAATGATAACCTGCTCACCCATCCAATGCCAAGGAATTCTGTAAAGGTTTGAAAGTCACCAATTGGGTTCGGCTAATGCCAAGAATTGCTGAAAAACTTGAACTTACGAAGGGGCAGGCAGTCAAGGTTTGTGCAAAAGCTAGGACTGGAAGAAAGGTGGGGCACGAAAAACGTGCTGTCATGCAAATTTTCAAAAAAAATGTCTCGAAATTGAAAATTCTTGATTGTTCAAGACAATCTCGGTAAGTTTATTTATGTCATATGGAGAAATTATGCTTTTTTTAAGCGCGTAAATGGAAAATCCAGATTAGCACATCAAATTAATGAATGAGTTTAACACTATCCTGGAAAATCATATCACGAAAAACGAAAGAAATACTGAACAACACTCATTATTGAAATCTGTTATTCTCCATTTGCTACCCGGATTTTTTATTCTGCTTTTTTTTATCACTTTGGCACCAATACTAACAGAAAAGGGTTTTCCCACATTATTTTGTCTGTTTCTTGCGGTCATGCTGGTTTTGATTCCGTTTGAACTTGGATATATTCTTTATCAGGCAAAAAAGAAAAACAAAACATTTTCATTAAAGGGAATTGTTCTTTACAGGAAGAAAATTCCAATATGGCAGCACTTTGTCATAATTCCCTTATTCCTTGTCTGGGTATTTATTTCGTTCTTTTTCGTAGCACCCCCAATACAAGATCATTTAAGGGCAGAGTATTTTTCATGGCTTCCGGATTGGTTTTTTCTGAGCTACAATATCGAACAAGCTTCGAAAGCTACACTTTTAGTCACATGGATTCTGGGTGTTGTTTTCAATGGCATTGCTGGGCCGATTGTTGAGGAGCTGTACTTTCGTGGTTATCTTCTGCCGAGAATCTCTCACCTCAAAGGGTGGGCACCCCTGTTAAATGTTGTTTTGTTCTCGGTCTATCACTTCTTCTCACCATGGAGAAATCTGGAGCGAATACTCGCTCTGCTTCCGGGAACTTATATCATACAATGGAAGAAGAACATATATCTGGGAATGATTCCACATTGCTTATTGAATACTACAGGTATGATTCTTATGGCGCCTCTGGTGTTTTCATAGGACCGACATTCTTCACTTATTGTCGCCCACCAAAGAAAAACCGGTTAACCCGTATTCTTGCCCGGCAGTCCTCCCGGACCGAGCTGTTGCGCGCTTTGGGCTGGTTGAAAACTTTCCCGGTTTGCCTTCCACCAGTTGCGCCACTGTTGGTGTGTGGTGAAATTCCGGCCGGTTAGTGCCTGCAGGATTTGATTCAGTTGTTCCTGCTGCCGGCTGCCGTCCGAAGATAGTAATCCGGGATAAACCAGGCTCCTTCGGGGATTGTCGCTCTTGGCGATCCAGTCGAGGAAATCTACAAAATCGGAGCGAGCTGCTTCGATATTACCCTTTTTCAGGGAGGCGATACCGCGAGAATACGAGTAGGCGGGATGGCCGTGCCGCCCGATAGCACGTGTGATCTCTGCAATAGCTCTGTCGTATTGGCCTTCTTCAGCCAAAACTACCGCCCGCCAGTACCAAATCCATTCCATGTCCACCTTACCTACGCCCAGCATTTTCAACCGGCACTCTCTTCCGACGCCCTGGAAGGCTCGATGGTCAGGGTCAATTACAACTTCCGTTACTCTTTCCGGCGTCGTGAAAGCGAGAGTCTTTGTCTGACCGGCTTCGACCATGAATGTTGTGCGGTCATTATCATCATTCATCCACAGTTCCAACGGGCACGTAATCGGTGCATTACCAAAATTGCTTATAGTGACCTTAGTCTCCCAGGTGTTGCCTTTTTGCCGGGAATCGAACTTCTGAACCCGGTAGTCGGGCACACCGGCACTGAAGCACCACTCCTCGAAGAACTTTTTCCAATCCTCGCCGGTCACATGTTGACAGGCCTTTATAAAGTCGGACATCGTTGCATGCCCGCCCTGGTACTCCGAGGCAAAGTGTTTGAGCAGCTTAAAGAACTGCTCATCGCCCATCTCGTTTCGAAGGACATTCAAGACCACGTGACCTTTCATATAAGCGGCCCTTTGAGAGTCCCCCTCGGCCCCGCAGATAACGTCCGTATGAAAGCCGAGCCAGAAAAGCTTGGCCATATCCGCGGCCAGCCGATCCTGTCCGGTCGTCTTCTCGACGAACCAGGCATTTGAAAAATTGGCTAATGACTCTCGGAGAAACTTCGTCCCGGCACCATAAGAAGTTACCGACCATCCCCACCACGAGTGGGCCAGCTCATGCCTCATTGGTTCCATAATCATAGGCAGACTCTCGGCGGTGATTTGACGGCCGAGCATATTGGTGTCCATCGTGAAGCTCAGATAACCGCCGTGTCCGCCCTGACCGGCCGAGCTGACGCCGATATGAATCTCGCTTCCTTTTAAGGGGCCGAACATTTCCTTGAAGACGTCATAGGCCTGTGCGAGCTGCTCGCCGATCTTTCGGACAAGCTTTTGATCATAAGCTTCCGGCAGGTAAAGAATTGTCTGAATCGATTTGGCTTTTACAACCTGCTTTTCAAATCTGCCTGCCATCATTTGCGGGTAAAACGGCACGGTCGATTCCCATTCGGACACAACAGATTCGTTCTGCTGTTCGGTTCGCACGTGCCGGCCCCCGAGAGCGACAACAACAAAATCATCCGGCGCCGATACTTTGATTACCCATGATGGTTTGGCTCGTTTGGAGAATCTGCCCGCACCGGGATTATTATCAACTACTGACTGGACGACCGGCAGCCATGCAAGATCGGAGAGCAGACATACTTCCTTCCGTCCGTTTGGCAAAGTTGCGAAAGGCCTGTAGTTGTCCCGTACATTGGTCGGATCGGTGGCTTGCCAAGTATATTCAAATACGATCTCTGTTGCCGATCCCGGTGCAAGCTTCGATGGCAGAGTCACATGAACCAGTTTCTTGCCGGACTCGTCCCGGCCATTCCCACCGTGCTGGAATTTTAGAGTGACGAGATTATCTGAAACTTTCTGTAAAATCTTGTGCACCTCTGTTCGGGCCTTGCAGCGACCCTCACGGGCGAGGATGTCAAAAGTCAATTGTGTAAGTTTTCCCAGGCTATCGTTTTGAACCGTACAGCAAACACGGGTATGGACGGCATTGCTTTCAACTTCCAGCTTCAGGTCAGCGTCGTAATGGATGATTCCCACATCAGAAGCCTGCGCAAGGGCGTTCAGAGCACAAAACAAACTCAACAGCACTACTAAGGTTACTTTTTTGTACATTTTCCTTTTTCCTTAATATCCTTAGACTCGGTTTTTAGTCAGTCCGAATGTTAAAACGAAAGTACCACGGATAAGACGCCATTAAAGCAGCTTAGTCGCACCAAGTAGCTGATGATTTCAAATTTTTTGAGATATCCAAAGAAGTTTTATTGCTCGCTGCCCGTGGACATTCCAGCAACCTTTATCGAACCTTCTCTGACGACCTCGATAAAATTGATAATCGGCGCCTGATTCTCATTCGGATTTGCTGTTCTGGCAAGTAGCTCAATAATAAGAGCATTGCCGGCCTCGATGCCTTTGAATTCTTTGACCACGGCCCTGTTAGATTTTCCAGCCGCTGCCAGAATATCGAAGTCTTCCAGCACGACTTTATTCTGGAGCTTTATATCAAAGACTCGCTGGCCTTCGCGGTCTTCCGGCATGGCGTTAAAGCCGAGACGAACGGTATATACGGCAGAACTTCCTTCGATGGCATCATTGGTTAGCGGTACTTCGCAGCGGAGCAATCCCCGGCAGCCGGATGTGAAAAGCCAGGGCTTGTCGGTGCCGGCAATGTCAAGACCTTTGAAGTCGTGGCAGAAATATCCCATTTCCGGCAAGGTTCGGACACTCAAATCAAACTTTACGCCGTAATTTGGGAAGTGGGTATACGAGCGGGTATTCGGATTAGGATAGCTGAACCAGACAGTCCCTTCGTTGTCCTTCCTGTCCGCGGGGGCGCCGAAATTTACAGCGAAACGCTTTACAGGCGTCAGCTCGCCAGGGGTGACATAGACCGTCCAGGGCTGAGCCCTGTCCGGTTTTCGTATCATCGCCAGTGAGCAGCGGATGGGGTACGAGCAAGTGCAGCCGGCCGCCGCTTCCTGACTGAGGAGCACTCCGCCGGCCGGTATAACACTTATAGCACAACCGGGCCGGTAGGCGCCGAAGATGGTGACGCCGTTGTCATGCTCGAGGTCGTAGAACGCCGTGCAGGCCGAGCGATAGAATAGACCTTTGGCCGAGGCGGCGGTGGTGCCGCACGTGTGGCCCGGCCGCAAGAATTCCCAGGGGACTTTCTTGCCGGTGATAGGATGGTCCCGCATGATAATCTCACCGGTTCGAAGATCGCAGGCCTGCGGCTCCAGGATTATCTTATCAGCGACGATGACCGGCCGGGTGCGGTAGTTCAGCGCTCGTGACCAGGCCATCCTGCCATTCTCGGCCGATAGCGCGGTGATGCGCCGCCACTTCAAGCCGCCCTCACGGAATCTCCAAGCGTCGTGGTTGCCGTGGTTGCCGAAGAAAAAGAGCAATCCGCTGCTGTAGGCGGCTCCCATTTTATCGCCGCAGCAGCCGGTCAAATCGACGGGACGTCGCCACAGTTGCTCGCCGGTTTTAGCATCCAGCGCATACACAATCCTCACGTCAGCGTCATTGTACGTTAGAGTGCCCTCGGGATGCTCATCCCGGAACAATTCGGCCTGCAGGGAGCTAATGAAATATTCAACCTGTGCTTTCTGTCTGTATGATGGATTCTCTTTAAGTCTCTGAGCCAGAAATTCTTTCCTCTCCCTGAGCTCTTCAAGGACTCCTTCTCTGACTTTGTAGACGCCCTTGTCTGTGAGTCTTCTCCCTCTCTTCAGAGCCCGGTCTCTTTGTCTGTCTGATATTCCACTGTCGGCGTAGAAAATTTTGCCGTCCCCGAGCGTGATTGTAATGTTGGCAATCTTTTTGCCGTCACGCTGCCAGAGCAGCTTTCCCGTTTGCGCATTCATAGCGAAGATTTTGTCAGACGTCATCAGATTGCTGGTCACCGCGTTCTTCTGAAGGAACTCTCCACCACCAGCAAAAGATGTCATTGAGCGATACATATATCCGTATCTTTGTGCCGCCATCTGTAAATCATGCGGGCTCGGATATGATCTCCTGGTAGATTCATACGACGCCCTGTCTGCTTCGGAGATATCTTGTAGTTCTTTCCATTTGCCGTCTTCCACAAAGCGTTTAAGCATCTGGCCATAATCTTCATTCATGGCTTTCGCAGCCGAGCCGTAGAGAATATTATCAACGACTGATATATAGCCCCATCGGCGAGGGCTTCCATCGGATGAAGGCGGAACTTTGTATTCACGGATGGTAGCGCCGGTTTCAGGGTTCAGCTTGTAACATTTATCATAAGCAGCAACATATAGACCGTCCTGCGTGACAGCCAGATTCCCGCTGTCGGCTTTGACTTTTACGCGGACAGCTCCGGGAATCTCCCTTTTCCAAAGCAAAGTACCGTTGAACGCGTCAACAGCCGATATCTCTTCTTCACCCTGCATGAACAGCCGGCCGTTCATCGAAACGGGGCTTTGCGCGCATGCGTGCCGCTCGACCATCCCCTGCGGGCCGGGCTCTCCGAACCACAGCACTCCCAGCGGGCCATAAACAAGCTCATCGCCGGAACAGGCAGTATTTTGAGGATCGCAATACTGCTGTATCCAGGCACCGGCGCCTTCCAATGGACCCCGGACATATTTTCTCCATGTCACGTTTCCATCGTTATGAAAGCTCAGGCAAGCCGTACCTCCCCACGGGCGAAGAATGCGCCGGCCTTGTTCACTGCTTCCCGTGGTTTCGCCTGTCAGAATCATTCCATCAGAGACGATAAGGTTGGCGAAATAGGCCGGCAGAGACTCCATATCCCAGGGCTCGACCACAATCCGGCTTCCTAATAAGCCTGCTGCTTCGAGATTGCTACGGGCGGCAGCTAATTCTAAAGGCTCTTTTTCCAGGCCGACGATTTTCAGCTCCGTTCTTTTCGCCAACTCATAAGCCAAACGTCCCTGCCCACAGTCGAGAACCAGGGCATATCCTTTTTTGACGCTACTATCGGCAAGGATTTTTTCGGCGGCGGCCTCGTAAGTTTCGCTCAGCGAATCATCGGGATATGGATCGGCTTTTATTTGCTGCTTGATTTCTTTGGCCGTCGCGACTTCGGTTTCGCCGAAGCAGTAAATTGGTCCTTCATCGCTGCTTACAACAAGAGAGCCGCCGGATGCGGCCACCCCCACTGCAACGCCTTCTATCTTATTCTTCCATACCTCCTTGCCGGTTTTTGCGTTAATGCCGACGACCATACCTTCACCGCCGACGAATACAACGTCTCCGGCAAGTATCACCGAACGAAGTCCTTTTGATGAGTAGCGCCACTGGAAACTGGAGCCTCTCAGTCTTCTTTCTTCCTGTATAGCATCGGCTATTTTCCCGGCCAATTCATCGATTCGCTCATTAAGCTTTGCACGTGTATCTTCATCGGCCGAACTTAGCTTTTTCTTAAACTCATCCCGCTGGCTTTCCCAAGTTTGCCGGTCTCTCGCCAGTCTTCCGGCTTTACTGACGGCATCGGCATAAACTTTTCGGTTTATTGCGTACACGCCTTCTGAAGTCACGATGTATGAAAACTCAGGTGTCACGGTCATGTCAATTCCCGGAAACCACGCGAAGGCATCTCCCCTGCGTCTGCCGGTTTTGGCATCGTAAGCTGACCTTGTGCGGTTTGCCCGAGTAGTCCACGCCGGAGATGAGTCTGTCGTTGTCCAGCAGGGCCCAGGCACCACCCCGTTTACCGCCGGGCGAAGCATAGAAAAGAAACTTGCCGGTATGCCGATTGAAACCGGCCGGCATAGAACGTCCCGAAGGAATGTAGAGGACATCTTCAGATGCGATTGGATAGCCGTGCGGCGAAATCCCGCCGAATTCCAGCTCATGTGCCCGGTCACCGAGAGTATCGTTCTTCCACACCACCGAGCCATCGGAATCCTTAAGGGCGCAAATATACAGTCCTTCATACGGAAAGACACCGGCAGCAAAATATACAATCCCATCATCGACCAACACGCCTGTTCTGACCGGCCAGAGTGAAATCATTCTGCCGTTGCCAATGACTTTCTCATCACTGGGACCGGGGCGGTATTTCCAAACGAGCGAGCCGTCTTTACTATTGAGACAATATACATAACCATCATCCGAGCCGAAATAAACCTTGCCTTGATAAACGGTGGGGGCGAAGCGAACGGGCCCTTNNGGGCCCTTCGGCAAAGAACGTCCAGCGTATCCCGCCAGTACCTACACCGATAGAATAGATTTTATTTGCCGTGCTGGAACCGAAATAGGCGCTTCCGTCGGCTATAACCACATGATAAGCGTTGTCGTTGTGCATTCTCGGTAACTCCTCGGAGGGCATCGGCCAGGCCGGTTTGGGCCTATGAGCAGGAATATATTTCCACTGTAGAAAAAGCTCCGGGCCAACCGTTTCGGTTGTAATCCCGCTTCGAGCAATATCAGACCGGTAAGTCGCCCAGTCCTCGGCGATGCTAACGCCGCAAACAACAAGCAAGATAAGAAAAGCCCGAAAACCAATTAGAGGACGAAAAAATACCGACAAAAGCCCCGTATCACTCATCTCTTTTTGCCACTTCATTGGATAATTCCTCATAAAACAATAAGAGATATTTGACATATCAAACCAGATCGGCCCACTGCCAACTTCACCGGATTAAATCATAATCAAATTTGCCGCTCTTGAACAGTACTTTTTGACTAATCGTGTTCCTATCCAATATAACCTTGCCTGCACTGCCGAAGATTTTTTGATTGTTCATTTTCAAAGTACATTTTCCCCACTATCACGATGATACGAAACGGCCATTGTCAAGTCAGGATATGGACTTGTTTCGTTGTTTTATACCTCGAGGATTTGGTATTCCGTGCCCTCAGGTCAAGGTGAGAAGGGCAGGTTTTTGGATGCATTTTTTTGAAAGTGGCTTAAAAACGGGGCGGATTCCTTATTTCGTGGGCCCATTGGTGAAAGCTGTTTTTTAATCTCCAGTGTAATACCATCCCTAAGTGTAATACCATCCCTAAAAACGCCGGCTTCCCTCAACCTTTCCTTAAACTCGAGAAGACTTTTTGCCGGAACTACGAGCAATCTACGGTCATTATCTCAATCACCGAGCTGCTCAGTATAACTTGTAGTCCTTAACGTGTTCACTTTCCAATTTCCTCGAGTACTAATTCGATAACCCTGGGTATGGATTTCGCAATTTCTTCAGAAAGCTCCAAGCTGCACCTGATGTCCCTGGGTTTAATGCTGAAAACTACAACGTCCCCAGGCGCACAGCCGAGCTGTCCGGTCATTATCAGGGCCTCCCCCAGCCCCAGCCCATGCAGCGACATACCTACTCCGTTAGGATGGACAAGGTCATCTGCTGTGAATCGAAGCACAGTTCCCGGCTCGCAATCGGCCTGCCGTCATCGTCCAACTCCAGCATCCTGCCAGCTAAAAACTCCACTACAGTTCTAACGATCCAGTCTGGATGCCCAGATGCCCTACCATCTTGCCTATTATGACCAGATTAACACCTTTGCACCAAAATTTAACAACCGAAAATATATGAGAACATTTTTAATACGACCCTAAAAACCTAAATTTCCTCTGAAAACGCTATTCTCATGCCGATATCTTTGCTTAGCTAAACCGTATGTGTTATGCGATTGGATGCTGCTGGAGACAAATAGGCGATGCTGAGGCCTTTTTAACGGCTTGACCCGACCATAGCCCGAGAAACGGCTGAAAGCAGAAGAGAATCTATGATCGGAACACCTGATTTACCGAATCAGAAAAAAGCTATTTTCAACATCGTAGGATTTGCAGGTTACGAAACGCCAGGTCGGATGTTCTTCGCTCGGCTGCTGTGAAGGTTCTGAATATGGATGGAAGCAAAACAGGGCAAAGGAAGGACATTTTCTTCTTCACACTGCCAAAATAATTTCTTGACGTTATTCCTGTACTGGTGTATAATTGACTATAGTGATTGACGGTTGAAGCGGACACTATCGTGCAATTGATTTACCTCTAAGCATTTGCCGTTGTATTTGGGAAACTCGTTAATCGGCGAGCGACCGGACCAATAGAGGGCACGAGTTGTGAAACGTAGGAGAATTAACAGAGTCATCGAGATTCTTACAACATTGCAAGCAGGTAAACGTTGTACAGTCAATGATTTGTCCAAAATGTTCGGAACGAGCCGGCGGACAATCTTTCGCGATCTGAAAGAATTGCATGCTATAGGGGTACCGTATCATTATGATATAAAGACCGGCAGTTATACCATAGAACCTGAATTTTTCCTGCCGCCGGCGGACCTGAACCTTCAGGAAGCTCTGAGCTTACTTCTGCTGGCCCACAAAGTAAGTAACCAGGTACAGTTGCCGTTCAAAAGGTCTGCTCTTCTGGCCGCCTTGAAAATCGAAAGCAATCTCCCCGCCGAGATCAAACAATATTGCAAGACAGCGCTGAGAAATATCTCCACCGGAGTCAATGCCCGGGTACCGGTCCGACAGAATGCCCAATTTGACAGTATCTTCGCAGAATTACAGGAAGCTATTGAGAAGAAACACAAAGTGAATATCTGTTACTATCCGTTTTTCGAGAGTGGAGTTATTAAAACTGAGTTGTGTCCTTATCGTCTTTTCTACAATAACCAGAAGTGGCATGTGCTGGGCCGCTCCAGCCTGCACAATAAAGTCCGGACATTCGAGCTTAACTGCATCAGAAAATTAACAACTACAGAAGAATGCTTCCATGAAGACGAGGATTTTAACGTCTCAGAATACCTTGGCAGGGCCTGGTCAACGGTACCGGAAGGCCAGATCTACCATGTCAAGCTGCATTTCTCGCCCAAAGTAGCCAATAATATCGCCGCGGTAAAATGGCACAGCACACAAAAAGTGACGCGTAACGATGACGGCTCGGCAATTGTGGAATTTTGTGTCGATGGCCTGAGTGAAATCACCTGGTGGATACTCGGATACGGCGACCAGGTCCAGGTGCTCGCACCGATAGCTCTCCGCGAAAGAGTCCTGGAAGTCGCCACAAATATGGTCAAGCTCAACCAGAAAGTATGACTTGCATACCGATACTGCTTTGTGATACGTCATCCATATAGTTTTTTTGCAGTTCAACTTATCTTTATTTTTCTTGCAACAATTTCAGGTTCAATGTAGAATAATACCGCCCTGGAGGTCGATGTACGCTTATATTGAAAATAGTTATGCCAACGTAGCTCAACGGTAGAGCTNNTTGTCGGTTCGAATCCGACCGTTGGCTTTTCTTTTTCCCCATTCCAACCGTTGCCAAACGGTTACTTTCTGAGCCTAATTTTCACACTTTCTCCGCAGTCACGGCCACTTCTGTTCTTGGGGGCCTCATCTTGCACACTACCAACCGCTGTTCGTTGGTCATGTTGCTCCTTAGCAGGTTGATTCTGAAGCATTAAATTATCTTCTTATCTTCGCGTGCTCGCACGCGTGCACGCGTTACGGACTATAAAAACTCATTTTAACCCAAAAACTACGATTACCGTCTCTTTATCGTTTTTATAAAACCCACTCAATGTTAGGTCTTGTTAGGTTTTACTTCTCCCGAAAATGTTAACTTTTGTCAGCATTTAATCACCTACAAAACAACTGCAATTCTCTTTTTCCTAAAATGCCGAAATCATTAAGGATTCATATTTTTTCGTTACTATTTGTTACTATCTGAGACTCTTTAAGTTACGTCTTCCTTTGCTTTACGTTTACAACGTAGTCTGTATGTTTTTGTTTCTTCCTGCCGCAAAATACTATCATTTACTATCATTTGCTATACGTTTGGTGGCAAGAGGACCTTGCAAAACCTTACATTTTAACTATGTTCCACTTCTTCCGAAAACAATAAGTTTTGATAAGATATGCATGGGTGCACTTCGCGTTTGTAGGTAGATTTT
>JABAOC010000445.1_pt1 | contig 14395 bp, 13 predicted proteins | sample 7062161 | NCBI WGS metagenome assembly JABAOC01 (sample SAMN14538625, study PRJNA623070) | marine sediment metagenome | biome: marine biome [ENVO:00000428]; feature: marine pelagic biome [ENVO:01000023]; material: deep marine sediment [ENVO:00002113] | place: India: Gulf of Khambhat ... | reverse complement strand
AAAAAGATAAAATGAGGGCCTTTATTGCTTTAGAAATTCCGGAAGAGGTTAAAAAGGAGATTGAGAAAATCCAAAAAGATTTAGAAAAAGGAGGAATTCAAGCGCGCTGGGTTAAGCCAAAATTAAGCCATTTAACCCTGGCTTTTTTGGGTTCGATTACGCCTGATAAAGCTAAGTTAGTTGAAACAGTTCTAGAAGAAGCTGCCCGTCAGGTTAAGCCAGCTAACCTTTCCCTCCAAAAAATTGGCTGCTTCCCTAGCCCGGCCAGAGCCAGAATTATTTTTGTTGATTTGGGAGGAGAACTGGGCAAGCTCAACGCTCTCGCCCTCAAAATTAGAAAGGGATTGAAGAAGGAAAGAGTTTATTTTGATAAAAAACCGTTCGTTAGCCATATTACTCTAGGACGAATTAGAAAGAAAAAGAACCTCAGCCAATCGATTAGCAAAACCAAAGTTAAAAAAGTAAAATTTGTCGCTCGGAGGATAAGTTTAACCCAGAGCACTCTTACCGGAGGCGGGCCGGTTTATAAGCCCCTAAAGCGCGTTTTCCTAAAAAATCATTGACTTGACTTACTATAGGTTTCATGCTATAATTAGCCTCAGAATTGGCACCTGAACACACCCAAGCTAGGCCTGCCACCCGAAGCCGCGTGGCGGCTTTTTTTGTTTTCGAAGGTTAGCCTTGAGCAAAACCAAGACAAGGAGGCAACGATGAAACTGAACGTTCTCGGCTGTCTAATACTAGCAGCGTTTGTCATCACGGCAATCGCCTTTATCCGGCGGCCCCCTCCTTTCAAAGAGGGAGACATCGTCACTCCCAATGTNNCCAATGTGCTCGAAGGCGAGTACATAAAATGTCCTTGGGCACCCCCCGGGGCAAATGAGTTCGAGGAGTCTCCTGAATCGGAAATCCACCAGCCGATTCTGTTCTTTGAAGGCCAAGCCGGCAGAATTGAAACTGGAGGTGGTCTCGAGACATACCGCTGGCTGAACCTTTTTGACTGGTGGGTCCGGGTGGAGGTCAGGGAAGGCACCTTTCGGTGGTGCCGAGATGGCCAGCTGAAATTGGCGACCAAATGAGGGCCACACGGGGCGGCAAGTTTTTTCTCTATCCTGGCTTGCCGCCCTTCACACACATTCCCGCTAAGGCGGGTTTTTTATTGGCAAAAAAAGTATAATAGTCTCATGAGAATCCTGGGAATCGAGACTTCCTGTGACGAAACCGCGGCGGCGGTGGTTGAGGATGGCACTAAAATTCTTTCTAATGTGGTCGCTTCTTCGGTGGAGCTCCATCAAAAAGCGGGTGGGATTATTCCTGAGGTGGCTGCCCGAGAGCAACTAAAGTGCCTCATTCCTGTTATTGAGGAGGCTTTGGGGAGAGGCAAGGTTGAGGCTCTTGCCGTCACCGTTGGTCCAGGCTTGATTGGCTCCCTCTTGGTGGGAGTGGAGACCGCCAAAACCCTCGCTTATATCTGGAAGAAGCCGGTGGTGCCGGTTAATCATCTCCAAGCCCATCTTTATGCCAATTGGCTTGAGGGGAAAAAGCCTCGGTTTCCGGCTCTTGGTTTGGTGGTTTCTGGGGGACACACGGACTTGGTTTTAATGAAAGACCATGGCAAAATTAAATGGCTCGGAGGGACTCGAGACGACGCTGCCGGTGAGTGTTTTGATAAAACCGCCCGCGTCCTGGGGCTCCCCTACCCTGGCGGTCCAGAGATTTCTAAATTAGCCAAAAAGGGTAACTCCCAGACCTACAACTTGCCCCGGCCCATGATTAAACAAGAGAATTTTGACCTCTCTTTCTCTGGTTTAAAAACGGCGGTGATTAATTTAACCAGAAAAGAAAAGAAGATTAAAAAAGCGGACATGGCCGCGGGAATCCAACAGGCGATTATTGACGTCATTCTGGCCAAGACAGCTAAGGCCGCGGAAAAATTCAAGGTTAAATCCGTTCTTCTTGCTGGAGGGGTGGCGGCCAATCAACAGTTGCGTGAACAAATGGAGGCAAAATTGGCCCCTCTCTTCATTCCTAAGCCTCAGCTCTGCACCGACAACGCCACCTATATTGCCAGTAATGCTTTTTTTAATTACCAGCCAGTTTCTTGGCAAGAAATAGCCGCCGATTCTGGTTTAAGGATTGAATCTGATGTTGATTTCTCTTGAACAATTAAAAAAAGGGGTTGCAAAGAAGCCTTTAAAGCTAACTGGCTCTCTTGAAAAAGAGTACCACTCTCTTATCAACAAACTCAACCAAAGAGAAAAAAGGGGCCAAAAACAAAGTTCGGCTATGATTAATCGCGAAGGGGGTGACGCCACTTTGGTCAATTCTCCCCTTCTCTCGACGATTCACTTGAGTAATTATTTAGCCGTGGCTAGGGTCGTGGAAGCCCTAGCTAAAAAGAAAAGCAACTTGGCCAATTTAAGAATTCTAGGCGTGGGTGAAGGCTCAGGCGTTTTTGCTTTCTATCTTGCCTCGATCCTTAAACCCAAAGTTTATCTGGCCACCGATTATCAAAAGGAGTTGGTCAATTATGGCCAAGCCATTCTTAGCCAGGGCCCGCTGAAATTCTCTTTTCTGGATGCTACTAAAATGACTTCAATTGAAGATAGCTCTTTTGATGTCATTGTTGCCTGCGAGTTCATTGAGCACATTCCGACTCAAGGCTTGGTCGCTTTTTTAAAAGAATCCAAGCGGGTGCTTAAGAAAGGAGGGGTGGTGATTGCCACCACCCCCAACAAAGGCTTCCACCCAGGAAAAGTCCATAGTGGTTATCCCCACCATTTAACTGAGTTTACCGCTAAGGAGCTTGAGGCTCTGCTTGAAAACCGCTTGGCTCAAGTTTTTGACCAGGAGGCTATTTTTTACCTGCTCAATAGGAAAATTTGTCAAGAAAGGCGGCGACGCCTGCTTTTTGAACTGGTGATTAACCGTGTTTATGGTCTCTTTTTGAAGCTCTTACCCTTGGAAAAAATCTTCACTCGCCTCTCTGAGATAATGGGAAAAGAAATCAAAAGAAAAAAATTAACCTTTCCTCCAGAATACAGCCAAACTAGGCTGGCTTATCATTCGGTTAATGACAAAGACGCTTTTGGCCTTTGTTTAGTTTTACAAGCTTGATAAAAATCGAAAATTTCCTTGCCTATTTTGGGCCAGGCAAAACGTTTAGCGTAGTCTCGGTTTTTCCGACTTAATTCTTTTCGCCATCGGGGACTGGCGATTAAAATCAGTAAAGCCTGAGTCAAGGCGGAAACATTCCTTTTAGGCACCAAAAAGCCTTGGCCAAAATCAGGAAAAACGCTCTGATAGCCGGGGTTGTCAAAAGCAACCACTGGCAGGCCTGAAGCCATTGCTTCAAGCAAAACCACGCCGAGTGATTCTCCGTGGGTAGCCGGAGAACAAAAGATATCGGCGGTGGCGTAGTAAGAGGGTAGATCTTGAGAAGAAACATAGCCGATAAACCTAACCTCTTTTAGGCTTTCTTTTTTGACAAAATCTTTTGCTTTTTCTTTTTCAGGACCATCACCAATGATAATTAAGCGCACCTTTGATTCAACTCGAGATAGGCGCTGATAGGCCTTGAGTAAATATTTAATCCCCTTTCTTTTGTCTAGACGGCCGACAAAAAGAAGGTTTATTTTGCCGTCGTTGAACTTGGCCACTTTGGGCGCCTTTGGTTTGAAACGCTGGAGATCAACCCCGACGGGAATAATTTTAAAAGGTTCGGGGCTGAATTTTTGGGCATAATCAGCCGCCACTGGGGAAACGGCAATCCGGCCGTCAACTTTTTTATCAAATTTCTTCCATAAAGGCGATAAGTGTTTGAGTAAAAAATCAGCCAGAAAAACTTCATGGGCAACATGGAAGGTAATGATGTTAACCAAGTCTGAATTTTGGAGAAAACTAATTCCCAAGGGTCCGGGTGGGCCTTGGATGTGGACAATCTCTGGTCTTTCTTTATTCAAGGCTTTTCTTACTTTTTTGCCTTGGCCTAAAGTAAAAGTGAAGCCTTTTTGGGCATCACCCGGTAAATCAAAAGTTTTGCCAAAGGAGATGATTTTTCTTTTGCCCCTCTGTTTTTTGGTGTAGCGACCCGAGGTAAAGATAATTGGTTGGTGGCCTTTGCTTCTTAAGTAGTCATCCAAGCCTAAAACATATTCTTGGACTCCACCGGGTCGGCTGATTCGGTCGTCAATCACTAAGCCTACTCTCATAAGAATAGTGTATCAACCCTAAGCAACCCACCCTAGCCTCAAGAGAGAAGAAGTGATAGAATTTAAAACAATGGAAAAAACTTATCAGCCCCAAAAAGTGGAAAAGAAAATCTATGCCTTTTGGGAAAAAGGCGGTTTTTTTAAACCCAAAATTGAGCCTGGAAAAAAGCCTTATACCATCACCCTGCCTCCGCCCAACGTCACCGGCGGTCTTCATGCTGGCCACGCCATGTTTGTCGTTGAAGACATCATGGTTCGCTATCACCGGATGCTAGATAAGCCTACTCTTTGGCTTCCTGGCTTTGACCACGCTTCTATTGCCGTGGAATATCTGGTGAGCAAGGAATTAGCCAAAGAGGGCAAAACCAAGGAAGATATTGGCCGCAAGGAGTTTCTAAAAAGGGCAGAAAAATTTGCCCAAGATTCGCTCGATTATATTCGCGATCAACTTAAACTCCTGGGTTTTTCCCTAGACTGGACTCGTGAGGCCTATACCATGGACAAGGCTCGTTCAGAGGCAGTCAATGAAGCTTTCCATCGCCTTTACAAAAAAGGGCTAATTTACCAAGGAGAAAGATTAGTTAATTGGTGCCCCAAGTGCCAAACGGCTCTTTCTGATTTGGAAAATGTTCATGAAGAGGAAAAAGGCAAGCTTCACTTTCTTAAATATGGGCCACTCACTTTGGCGACGACTCGGCCGGAAACCATTTTTGCCGATGTGGCCGTGGCTATCCACCCTCAAAACAAGAAATATCAACACCTTGTGGGTAAGCAGGTGCCTTTGCCCCTGACGGAACGAAAAATTCCGGTGATCACGGATGAAGCGGTTGACCCTAAATTCGGCACTGGCGCTTTGAAAATCACGCCGGCTCACGATCAGTTAGATTTTGAAATTGGTCAAAGGCACCAATTAGAAAAATTGGTCGCGGTTGACCTTGATGGCAAACTCACCAAGCAAACGGGCAAATACGCTGGCCTCTCGGTGGAAGCTGGTCGAAAAAAAGTAGTTGCTGACCTTGAAAAAGGTGGATTTATCGAGAAAATCGAAGACTATGAGCATTCTATAGGTCACTGCCAAAGATGTGGAGAGATAACCGAGCCCCTTATTTCTAAACAGTGGTTTGTTAAAACCAAGCCTCTGGCAGAAAAAGCCTTAAAGGCGGTTAAAAAAGGAGAAATCAAGATCATTCCCAAGAGGTATACCAAAATCTATTACCAGTGGCTGGAGAACATTCGTGACTGGTGTATTTCCCGCCAACTTTGGTGGGGACACAAGATTCCCTTACCCGGTGAGGAAGATATTCTCGATACTTGGTTTTCTTCTGGACTTTGGCCGATTTCTACTCTGGGCTGGCCTAAAAAAACCAAAGACTTGGCTTACTTCTACCCTACCACGGTGCGGGAAACGGCCTATGATATCTTATTCTTCTGGGTAGCCCGAGAAATCATGCTTTGTTTGGAAATGACTGGCAAAATCCCTTTTGAAATTGTCTATCTTCATGGTTTAGTTAGGGACGAAAAAGGAAGGAAATTCAGCAAAACCAAGGAAATTGGCTTTGACCCAAAGGAGATTATTAACAAACATGGGGCGGATGCTTTACGCCTGGCCTTGGTGGTGGGTAACCCTCCCGGTAATGACCTTAAGATTGAAGAAAGCAAGGTGCTGGCCTATCGCAATTTTGCCAATAAAATCTGGAATGCCAGTCGGTTTGTTCTTTCTTACCAAGGCAGGGCTAAGAAGGGCAAGAAACATAAGGATGATCAATGGATTCTCAAGGAGTTAGAAAAAACGGTTAAAAAAGTGACTCCTTTGATGAACCGTTATCGCTTTNNAAATTTATCATTTTTTCTGGCACACTTACTGTGATCGATACTTGGAAATGAGTAAAAAGCGGCGAGATGAGGCTCAGCCCACTCTGCTGCAGGTCTTGGAGACTAGTCTGAAGTTGCTTCATCCCTTCATGCCTTTCATTACCGAAGAAATCTACCAGCGTCTGCCCAAGCACGGAAAAGCCTTAATGATTGAATCATGGCCAAGGTAAAAAAAACTAAAAAGCAACCACCTCTTCAGCCTGTTAAGAAGATTAAGCCCTGGGCAAGCAATAAGATTACTGAGGCAAGAAAACTGGGTGAGCATCGGACGGCCAGGGCGGCCAAGCGTTGGGGGGCGCCTGCCGGAGTGGCTCTGGTTGTTTTTCTTCTTCTTGGCTCCTTTTTCCTACCTCAAGATAGCTTTCAAAAAGCCAAAAGCCAGCTTTTGAGAAATCCGACTGATTTTCAGGCTCAAATTGCCTTAGCTGAGGGGTTGCTCGCCAATAATCAAATAGAGGAAGCAGAAAAAGTTCTGCTGCTTGCCCAAAGCCAAATAAGTCAAAACAGCGAGCAAGTTCTGGGAAAACAAACAAACCCTGGTCTTGAAGAATTGTGGCTGAGAAAAATCTATGCTGATCCTGGAGAAATCAGGAAATTGATTTCTGCTTGGGAAAAGGTGGCTGAGGAAAAACCAAGCTATCGCGATGTCTATCTTCAGCTCGCCTATTTTTATTACCTTCTTTATGAGAATGGGAAAGCCCAGGACTGCTTAGAAAAAGCGGTTGAATTAGACCCAAATTATGAACTGACCCGAGAATTGGATAAGTTCATTGGAGACTAATAGCCACTTACTCCGGAATTAACCCGGTACAGCGCCAATTTATTTCTGCCTCTTTGGTGATTATATCAATCACGCAAGCAGGAGCACAGCCCTCTTTTTCGATGGTCAAATCTAGCCACCAAGTGCCGGTATACTCATTGCAAAAATATTCTTCGGTAAGGCCACCCTCTCTGACGCATTCACTGGTGAGGGCAATCTCCTTTGCATCTGAAAGAGCCATTGACTCCTTTGTTTCTGCTTTGACACACTTTTCTTCCTCTTCTGGGGGAAGAGGTGGTAGGGCTGGTTCCTTTTTGAGCTGAATCGCCCCTAAGACAGCCATTATTAAAATGAAAAAAGCTGAGACGGAGATAAGAACTTTAAATCGATCGGACATTAAGTCGAGTTTAAACGATTCTCCAGACAATATCAATTCTGTTCTTGACAGCTATCTTCAGTCTCCCTAAAATGGAGTCATGAAGCAAAAGTTATTTCTTTTTTTATCCTTATTTCTTGGTCTTCTCTTCCCTTCCCCAGCAATGGCCCAGGCGACCGACGCCGCCACGATTACGGCGGGCACGACCACGCCTACTTTCATTCTAATTTTATTGGGAGGCTCGTTTTTCTTAGCGGGAATCCTAATTTTTAGAAGGTTGAGCTACAAACCAAGTCAATAAATTACTTCTTCTCCGTCTTTTTCTCTTCGCTTTTTTCTTTGGCTGATTTTTCTTTAGTTTCCTCTCCCTCTGGCGGGGTTTCGACTCTCTCTTCGGGCTTTTTGGCCTCTTCCTCGGGAGCCTCCGCTTCTACCTTTCCTTCAGCCGGGACTTCCTCTTCAGGTGGGGGGGCTACCTCTTCTTCCTTGGCCAAAGGCTCAATCTTAGCGAGAATCTCCTTCTCCGAGACTAATACTTTGACCCCCTTCGGTACCTTAAGGTCGGCAACAGTGACGGCATCGTCAACCTCTTTTAAGCCTGAAATATCCAGTACCAGCTTGTCTGGCAGTTCAGTCGGTAATGCTTCAACCTCAACCTCGGTTAGTGGCTGAATCAAAATACCAATCTTTTCCTTGGCTGCTGGTGACTCCCCCACCAATTCAACTGGCACCTCGGTCGCCACTTTTTGTTTCAAGTCAACCTGATAGAAATCAGCGTGGAGGGGTTGGTCTGAGACTGGCCCGTACTGGACGTTATGAATTAACACCGGGCGCATCTTTTTTTCTCCCTTTAGAGTGAGCTCAACCACTCCTGTCTCACCCGATTTTTTAAAAGTAGATAAGAATGACTTCAGGTCAACCTGAAGGGACATCGACTTTATTTTTTTGCCATAAACATTGGCCGGTAAAAGTCCTTCTTGCCGTAAGGCCTTTACTTTGCGCCCGAAAACTCGGCGCTTTTCTGCCGTTAATTTCAGCTTTTCTTTTTTCGCCATAACGGTAGTATCTTAACACTCCCCTTTCCCTAAAACAAGAGTGAGCCTAATTAGAAGGAAACTTCAAAAACTAAATCCTGATCAAACTTGGGAGCAAAAACGACTAGTTCGTCTGTTTGGCTTGATTGGGGCGTCGTCGAAACTACTTTCATTTTCGCTGATGGGGTGAAGATAAAATTATAGGTGAGGTCTTCGATTCCTGGCTGCTTCTGTAAATAAAGAAGGTAATGACCGCCTGTGTTGGTAGATAACCTCTCTGCCAGTTGATAGCTAATCTCCACTTTCTTTTTGCTCTGAATCGGTACTTGAACTAGGAAGCCAATGATGGTTTTATTCTCTTCCTCCGTTACTTTTATTTCGTCCTCAGTTAGCTCCTGGTTGTCTATCATCACCCTTTCAAGTTTCGTTCCTATCGGCGTCAATATCCTCAAATAATTTTTGTATCCCCCGGCGGGAAAAATTTCTGATTGGCTTTGATTGTGGTACTCGATTCTTAAAGTTCCTCTTACTTCCCCTCCAATCCCAAAATCTACTTGATGGGTCAAATTGCGCTTGACAAAATAGTTCGCCTTATTAATGCCAAAATTAGACTCAACTATCATCAAATAATCAGCTAGGCATTCTCCTTCCTCGATTTGACAAACCACCTTCCTCAATCCCCCATCCCAGCCCAAGTCTGACAAAATCCTGGCCGCCTCTTGATTATCAAGATAAACCAATAAATCTTTCGACTTTAAAGATTGAAAAATCGCCTGGCTCAGTGCCAACCATTGATTTTCCCCTGTCTGGTGCACCTTCTCAAAAAGGGCGTCGGCAACGGCGCCAAGAAAATCTTTTTTTTGAGTCGAACCGGGGAAAAAATTGACCTCGGCATGATATTCGGCTCTTTCGAACAGATTATCAGCATCTATTTCCTCTTGGTAATCAACCAAATCGACTGGTCCAGCCGCTTTCAAAATTCGCTGGGCTAAAAACAAATCAATTCCGATTACCCCATTAACCTTTCTTCCGGTTTCTTTTTCTAAAAACCACGCCGCCCGCCTGGCGGAAATTGGAAAGTCGGGATGAAAATTAGAGTCGCGTAAATACCAGCCCGCTTCACCAAGATGCTCCTTAATCTCCTCGGGTGGTTCAACGTGTCCTTTAAGTTGGCCGTCTGCCGAATAGACATCGGATACTTGAAAGTCAATCAGCTTTCCTTTATCAAAAGTGACCAAGGCAAAAGAACCAATGAAACCGCCTGTCGGTCGCAACTCCATGTTGTTTTGAAAAAGAATCAAGTAGGTTTTCTTTCCGTAAACTCCGGCTAGGTCCGGAAGCAAGACTACGCCTTTTTTTGCTTGGAGAAGCATTTCCCTAATAGTCGGCAAGTTTTCAATTAGTTGACGATTAAAACTGGCAAAAAATTGACGTGAATTTGGCCTCGTTTTCATCAATCCCTCAAGATAGGAAAATTGTTCGTAAGCGGCATCCAGGTCCGTGCTCATGGCTGAAGTCAACTGGTCAAAATCAACTGGTTCGTCTTGAAGAACGGCTTGACTAATTTGACTAACATTTTGGGCGAGAGCACCAAGTTTCTCCACTCCCTTTCCCGCCTGAAGACCAATGGTTAAATAAGTCTCAACTTTATCTTTTACTCCCTTTTGTCCCAAAAAAGTAAAAACAGGCTCGAGGGATTGAAGATTGCTCTGGGCTCGCCGGAATCCGCTCTCTGCTGTTTTAGCAGAGGAGGCCGTTTTGGCAAAATCCCCCCTCAACGAAGCTTGATAAGCCGATTGCAAACTTATCGCTCCCAAGAGTGAGTTCGCCATCAAGGCGCCAGGCAAAAAGAAAATAATAATCAGGAGGGTGACGATAGCCCCGAAAATTAATCCCTTCTGAACAGAGAAAGATGGTTTTTCCCTTACTTCACTCTTTTTAGTTCCTTTCTTTTCCGTTTTCGTGGCTGGCTTGGCTTTTGTTTCCTTCTTGATTCTTTTTTCAAAATAACTTAACGTTTGCCTCAACCCCTCTTCAAGCTCAACCCTGGGGTGCCAATTAAGACTGTCTTGGCTCGCAATCTCTGGTTCTTTTTCAAAAGCGGATTCCTCCTGAACAAATTCAATGGATAAGTCTCGGCTTGAAATGTTCTGAAGTTGATGGACAAAAGAAAGGAGCGTCTCGGTCTTAGGGCTGATGAGATTATATATTTTGCCCGAAGTGCCTGAGCCAAACATTGCCTTGGTCAAGCCGTACACGACATCACCAACAAAAGTGGGACGAATTAGTTGGGAACCATCCCCGGGAATCTTAATTGGTCCCCCCGCGCTTGCCTGCTGAATCATTCTAGCAATAACATCACCGGTTCTTAGGTCCATTTCGGGTCCATAAACCCAATGAAGTCTAACAATCCGGGCATCAATTTTGTGCTCTTCTGCATATTCTGTTGTTATGGCCTCCGCTGATCTTTTCGCTTCGGCAAAACTGGCTAGTTCAGCCGCGGCGCCTTTCCCAAAATAATGAGCCAGTTGTTGAGAGGAGATTCTTGCTTGAAAAACTTTCGGACTAGATCCAAGTAAAAATTTAGCTCCAGTCTTTTTCGCTAACTTCAAAAGATTGATTGTTCCGACAATGTTTGACATCAACGTCTCAAAGGATAAATCTTTTCCGACAATAAAGGCCTCAAGTCCGGCCAAATGGAAGATGTAATCGGGTTCGCCAACCTTCTGCTCAATAGGTTGCGTTGGGTTTTGCTTGATTAAAAGAAAATATGGGCTTTCTAAACAGTTGGATAAATTTTCTTTGGACCCGGTCGACAAATCGTCAAGACAAATAACGCGGCACTTTTGTTGAAGAAGTAGCTCACAGAGAAAAGAACCAATGAAGCCGGCTCCTCCGGAGACAACCACCAAGGGTTTATCTTTGTTATTGTGAAAAAATTCATTTGTCATTGGCCAAACACTAAAAACATCATAATCAAAAATCGCCAAGCATTCAACAAAAACCTATAGAAAAAACTACAGTCAGACACGTGAAAGGTTTTGAGACAGTTAAGAACTAGTTTAATTAATTAAAGTAGTCGTCTGATTTTTAATCTGTTAACTAAACTAATTTTTTGTTGAGAGTTTGATTGACTAAACTATCAGCCTGTCTATTTTTTTGTCGCGTCACCGTGTGATAAGAAACATTTCCGCCCACTTTCCTCTCTAACTGTCGAACCTTGATAACTAAATTCCTCATTTTGACTTCTTTCACTTTAAAAAGTCCGTTTAGTTGATTGACAACAAGCTTCGAATCAAGAAAGAAGGCAATTCCTGAGCAAGGAGCTTTAAGCTTGCCTCCAATCCATTTCAAGGCTTCGATCACTGCCTGATACTCCGCCACATTATTTGTTGCCTCGCCAATATATTTTCCCTGTTGATGAAGAACTTTTCCCGAAGAATTTTTTATGATAAAGCCAACAGCAGCCGGTCCTGGATTTCCCCGGGCGCCACCATCAGCAAAAACAACTATCTTTTCTCCCATCTCAAAAAATGTTACCACGATCTTTAATAAATTCAACCACTGTTTTCGGAAATTGAAAAGGTGAAGGAATAATTCCTAACAGCCGAAAGATAAAAACGGTGGTTGCTATCAAAACAAGGCCCTCGGTTAAAATGGTCACTGTCGCCGCCCCATAATAAGAAAATTGAGGAATAACTAAAACATTAGCGACTACATTGAAAACCAGCGCCCCAAGGGCAATAAAGAAATAGCGACGCTGTTTTCCTAGGGCAACAATGGTGTAGCCCGTTAAATGGTTGAGATAAGCCAAGAAAAGAGCCAATCCCAAAAGGCGCAAAACTCCAATCGAATCACTAAATTCTAACAAGCGCCTTTGGGTAATAATCCGAACCGTCAAAGGAGCCAAGAGCCAAACTCCAACCACGGCAATTATTCCCATTACCAAAAGTAGGTCAAATGACTTTTGATAAATTACTTTTAATTTTTCCCTCCACTTGGTTAAATCAGCGTGGCGAGAAAGGATGGGCAGAAGGGCGATCATAAAGTAGGCCGCTCCCAAAATCAAAACATCATAAACACGATAGGCCACGGCATAGATTCCCACTGCCCCACTCCCTTTAATTGATCCGAGCATAACCGTGTCAATTTTATTATCAATCGTAAAAATCAAAAGAATCGCTCCCATGGGGAGCGCCTCGGCCAAAAATTTTTTGATGAATTCCCTATCCAATTGCCATTCAAACCTGACCGTTTTTCTCGCTAAAAAGAAGCCAACAATAATGCCCGCTAAGTTAGCGAGAGCAATTGCCCCTACCAAAGGAATTAATCTTTGATGGCGCGAAACTAAAAGTAAAGAAATGAAGAAAATTAAAACGCCTACTACAATCTCCACCACCGCCTGCTTTTCTAGTTGAAGTTTCGTTTGAAAAACGACCAATAAGGAATTTTTTACGGCGTTAAAAATTAAAATCAGGGCGCCAAACATAATCGCCTGTCTGACTAATAAGGCATTGGTCGTTTGGAGGGGCACAACCGCTGCCACGATCACCATTAATAAAGCCGCTACTAAGGCGAGGGTTAGTTTTACAAAAAAAATATTGGCCAAAGCCCTTCCGCTTTCTTCTTTTTTAGCCGCCTCTCTTAAGCCAATCGTCGATGTTCCCCAATCAGCCAGAGCTCCAAAAATAATCACCAGAGAAATAACATACATGTAGTTCCCAAAGCCCTCGCGCCCTAAATAATTAGTCAGGAGGATGGTTACTAATAGACCAAAAAAGACAGTAATTACCTTGGAAGTGATTTGAATCCCGGTATTGAAAACAACTTTTTGGGAAAGATTCATTGTCTCCATGATAAACCAAAAATGATTGTTAATAAAAGTTGGGTTTGTTGGAGAGTCAGCCAATAATGATCAAAAAGCCCAAGAACCAAAGCAGCGCTCAGTCCAAGAATTAAGATAGGCTGCGGGGGAGAAAGAAGTCTTCTAAAAGTTAAAATCAAAAGCCAGAAAAAAGTCATTAAACCAATTAAGCCCGTCTCGGCTGCTACCAATAAAAAAATGTTATGTACCGGCTGAAGCCAATAGGTAGCGCCAAATTGTTGCCAATAATAGGGAAGTTGAGAAATGAAATTGTTAATGCCCACGCCAGCCAGGGGATTAGCCTTAACCATCTCCATGGCGACATTGGCCAGTGCTAATCGTTGGTCAATCGCCTCTTCTCCTGAAAGAGGGGTGACTAAGNNGACTAAGGAATAAAAGAGGCCACCAAGAAGAATTGAAAAAGCAACTAGGGCAATAAGGCTTCTTTTCTTCCCCAGCCAACGCTGGACTAAAAACCAAAAGCCAATTAGCAGGCCGACAAACCAGGCCACCCGAGAAAAGGAAAGAAAAAGAGCTATGCTTCCCAAAGATAAGGTTGCCCACCTTATCATTTGCGGAAATTTGGATTGCTCTTTTTTTCCAGCGATCAAAATCATTGATATCAAGAGAAAGCCGGCCAGAACATTGGGATGGGAAAAGGCAGCATAAGGCCGAAGGATTAAACGGCCGCCGATGATTGCTTTGGCAATCCCTGGAGTGATGATGTTAAAAGTTCTTTCTCCAAGCCACCAAAAAAGACCATCAAGAGAGGCTTGTTTGGCAAACTGGGCGAGGGCAATCAAAGAGCTATAAATAATTGCCCCGCTCAAGGGCATCCTGAGATCACGAAGGACTAGCTTCTCCCTTGCTATGTAAAGCCCTAGGAGAGAAAATTCGATGATTTTAATGAGTTTATAAAAAGCTGCCCCGCTGTTTAGCGCCAAGAAAGAATTGAGAAAAAGAAAAAGAAATATTGCTCCAAACCACCAATAACGCTTGATCACAGACGGCCAACGGTTAACCTTAAATCTTTTCTTCTCTTGCCACCACCAAGCAATTAAAACTGCCGCCACTAAAAGGTCAGTTAAATAAAGCGTGGGGGAGAGATAATCAACTGGCAAACCGAGAACTTGGGTCCATTCCGACCAAAAATGGCGACCAAGCTGGAGGGGCAGAAGTAAAACGAGCAGCCAAAAGAGTTGGCGGTGAAGCTTCTTCATTTCAAATGATAATGAGAAACAAAACTTTTACTTCGGTCGAACAACAACGTATCGATTT
>JABAOC010008025.1_pt1 | contig 14397 bp, 12 predicted proteins | sample 7062161 | NCBI WGS metagenome assembly JABAOC01 (sample SAMN14538625, study PRJNA623070) | marine sediment metagenome | biome: marine biome [ENVO:00000428]; feature: marine pelagic biome [ENVO:01000023]; material: deep marine sediment [ENVO:00002113] | place: India: Gulf of Khambhat ... | reverse complement strand
CGGTCGGCATCTTCTTTTCTTCCTTCAAGGCAAGCCATCAATCTTTCGTAAGGATTCATTTTTCCCCACCTGCATTTGTTCTTGTGGTGTCATGCAAACAGTCGGATTAAAGGTTTTAAGCCCATGAATATCATATAAAGTTGGTGTCTCAAATGGGCATACCTATAAAAAAGAAGAAGTATGACATCAAAAGTAGGATAGGCGACAGCTTAGAGGTTAGCGTTGAAAAAGTCGGCACGGGAGAAAAGGCTGACATACTCTATAGGATAACTCGCGGCAAAGATAGACGAGCCACCTCTTCGGACACGGTTGTACTCTTTAAAGAGGAGCTAGAAGATTTAGTAGGGTTTCTGAAGAGAGATTTTCTGAATAGCGAATTTCCAGAATAGGAGCTAGCACGGCGCGCGCATCACATAGGGTAAAGGCTCTTTCTGTTACTAAGCCTACGTATAATCCACCGTCAAAAGACTGTTTCTCTACAGTGGTGGAGTTCCATGTTTGATGCAAGCTTCTACAAACGTCTTAATATGCTCCGTAGGGGTCTCTATCCAGAAGTCACATCCTGGAGCCACCACGCTGACCCCGTCCTCTAAGCACCCCTTCACAGCCTCACTAATCCTTTCTACAGGACCTTGGTGGATTACTCCATAGGAAGGAACGTTTCCGATTATCGGGTAATCCTGCCTGATTCTGTCAACCTTTTCTCTTGCCTCCTTGATCGGAGTTCTCTCATCTACTGCTATGGCGCTTGCGCCGCACTCAACCATCTTGTCCACGATCATTGAAGCAGAACCACATATGTTTAGGATCGTATGTGAGTTCAGACGCTTGATTATCTCTTTCAGGTACGGCTTGACGAATTCGTCGAAATGCTTCGGAGAAATGTTATCGTTGGAGACACCCATACCATGTAGAGTGATTACATCAGCCCCCGCATCCCTGTACAAATTCGCTATTTCAGCATATACATCAAGTGTGCTCTCAAGAAACTGGTGAACCTTCTCCGGTGCTTTTCTCAGCCACTTCAAAAAGGTGATGCTGTCCACTAAGTAGCTGCTGAGACTTGTGAACGGCGGGACTATATAGGCGTTCACTGGAACCTTGCCTTCAAATTCCTCCTTCAGTTTTCTGATCGCCTCAACGACAACTGGAACTCTTCCAGTTTTTGACACATCCTTTGGGAATTCGAGATCAGACGGATTTTCCACATGGAATTCTCTAACAGAGGGCCACTTAATCTTGTCTTCATGAAAGTCGATTCTGGCGCCTAAGACTTCTGCTTCAACTGTCATGCAGAATGGAACCGATACATTGTCGAGGCCGCATAACCTGTGAGCCGCTGAACCAAGCTTAGCCATTTTCAAAGGATCTTTGTGCGCTGCTGGCCAATAAGCATCGTAAACCTTCATGAACTCAATCGTACTGACGCTGACAGAGTTTATACACGGGATCCTGTCAACATCTTTTTTCTTCCCGTTCAAGATGTTCATGAATCTCTCGTATGAAGTCATTTTTCATCACCCATACCTATCATACTCATGTTTATGTGACTTTTTCCTTCCCTTAATCACTCTTTAGCCGCCTCGACCATAGCCTTGATGTTATCAGTCGGCGTTATCGGAGAGAAACCGCACCCAGGTTCGAGAAAGTCAACGCCAGACTTCAAGGCTTTTCTCGCTTCTTTTTTCACGTCCTCAGGGGATCCGAAAACTAAGGTACTCTTAGAAGATACGTTGCCCAATATCTTGACATTACCTACAAGTGGTTTTATTTTGGCAACGTCCACGGCGTCGTCGATGCTTATTCCATCAAAACCAGTTTCAGCCATGTCAGGTACGATCGCCTCAGTTCTTCCACAAATATGTAGCAACCTTGGCCCACCTAGGCTTTCGGCTATTTTGGTCAAAGCTGGCTTGGCAAACTGCTTGAAGGAAGCGGGCCCTATTAGCTCGGGTGACGCTGTTGGATCACTGACTTGCACTATGTCCGAGCCAGCTCGGTACTGGGCCTTGGCATATGCCAAGATGACTTCTGCGGCGAAGGCAACGAATTCTCTAACATAGTCAGGCTTCCTTACAGTCCATATCAGTAGCTTCTCTACTCCCGCCAGTTCTCCGGCGAGTGTGAAGGGCCCGAGTGCAAGGCTTGAAATCGGCAATAAATCTCCCACCTCTTTTCTGACCAATCTGATGGCTTCTAAGATGACCGGAATTCTGCTCGTCTCAAGCAGGTTCTTCGGCATCTTTAGGTCTTCGGGCTTCTCGAAAGGATGAGTCCGTACCGCAGGAACAGTTTCTGGACCTGTGCCCCAGCGAATCTCACACCCCAAAGCCTCAGGTTCCACTACGAAATCAAATGGAACTCTAACGTTTTCGATTCCCGTCAAATCATAGCTGGCAATTGCAAGCTTCGCCATCTTCTCCGCGTCCTTATGCGCCTCGGGACAATGCGTATCGACGGCATCTTGCATCTCAACCGATACTGTTCCCCCACAGCCTGCAAGAGAGGTCACTGGAACCCTGTCAACTTTTCCACCTAGCAAAGCAGTCAGAACCCTCCTTTTGTAGCTAAATCTCATCGACTTGCTTCCTCCTTCTACATCTTTCGCACGCAAATTCCAGAATAGAAACTGGATACGAGCACGATAAGAAAACTCTTCCTATCATCGATTTATTTTTTTGCCAGTTGTTTCCATATCCCGCCCAAAACCGAGAAGGCGGCTGGCAAGCCACATCATCTCTTCCTTATCCATCTTGTCAAAATGCGAAGAATCAAAAACAAAGCAGCGCTAACAAGTGCCAAACCTGCTGCGACCAACGCATCCGCAAAGTTTCTTGTGTGATAGAATTGAATTATGTAGGTTGCATCAATGTATAGAACTATAAAGAAAATGAACAACAGAACGGGGAGGGAAAGAAAGGAAAGCGTGACGATGATGAGGGCAAGGATTTTTTCAACATCTTCAGATACCATTTTCTTTCCCACACGAAGACTATCAAATAAACCATTTTATGCCTCGTTATTAGCTGTTTTTGTTTTGCATCATTTCTATAACTTCTTTGAAGTAAGAGGTTAGTTACAGGAGAATCCTATTGAGCTGAAGAAAAACTCTTAATATCAGACTAGAATTAGAGATACAAGTGTTGTTAGCTTGTTATGGGTCATCCCCTCCTCCAAGTTTGAAGGAGAACACATTCAGAAATCTGTACAAAGGCTGACAAAGAAGAGAGGTCCCTTCAAAAAAAAGCCTTTGGAAGATATGATACATAAAGGCATGCTCTGGATGCCATATTATCGAATACATTTTGATTACAGACAGTCTGGAGAAGGCACTCGAAGATACAATATTGCCGGGCGAGGTGAGACAGCCTTAAACGCGATGTTTTGTGGGTCTACCAAAGATGAAAAAGAAATTGTCTCGTTGTTTAGACCCAACTACTTAAGACATAAAACAATTAAGCACTTCCCACAATCGGAAGAGATTGTAGGTTCGACTGTAGGTTTAGATTTTGATGTGTTCCTTAATGGATTTCTGAAACGTCTTCACGAGGTTGAAGATGAGCTTCACAAGCTTAGGTCGGCGCTGAGCAAGAAACGGGTACGCCTCAGGAGATATTCTATGATAGTGCCTTTGTTGCGGCATCAAAAACAGAATGAGGAAAAGCTCTCTGAAAAAGTTGCAGGCCTTACGGCAACTAAGAGCATTCTAAGCATGTGTTTGAATGCAAATGAACCTCCAGACTCAATCAAGGTCACATCCCACAATGTCTTTTATTTTCCGACGTTATTGGTCAAACTGGTACACAAAGAAGATAGAACTGAGAGATACCTTATCATAAATCTAGTTAGGAGTGGTCTGGTAAGTAGACACTTGAGTTGCGATAAGGGACTCACGAGACTCTGCAACAGAAACAATATGTGTAAAGAGATTGTCGCCGGAGTTCTCACGCCCACATCCGGGACCCAACTACCGTAGGAAATAGGATTGAACATTTTTTTGACGTTGTTCTGCGTCCGCGTAGTCTATGGGAGACTTGGCCTAGAATCGTTACTTCCTTGAATGGCAGGCTACGAAGTGTCCTTCTTCGAATTCGATGAATTCTGGATCTTCTTTTGCACATGTGGGTTGTTTGTAGGGACATCGAGGATTGAATCTGCATCCGGGGGGAGGATCAATTGGGGTTGGCACACTTCCCTTTAAGATAATTCGTTTCTTTCTTGTTTTTCTACCTGGGACAGGGATAGCGGATAACAATGCTTCTGTATATGGATGCAGAGGGTTCTCATAAATGTCCTTAGCAGAGGCTAGTTCCATTAACTTGCCTACGTACATAACAGCAACTCTATCGCTCATGTGTTTGACCGCACTTAAGTCATGTGAGATGTAGAGATACGTGAGTCCAAGCTCTTCCTGCAAGTCTTTCATCAAGTTGAGTATTTGAGCTCGAACGGAAACGTCCAACGAAGATACAGGTTCATCAGCCACGAGTAACTTGGGATTACCAGCTAGTGCCCTAGCGATTCCAATTCTCTGTTTCTGGCCTCCACTGAACTCATGTGGATACCTGTACATATGAAATGGGGCTAACCCGACTTTTTTCACCAGTTCAATGATTCTCCTCTTTTTTTCGTTCCCCTTTGCTAATCCATGAATGTCAATTGGCTCACTGATTATGTCAGCAACGGTCATTCTGGGATTGAGTGATGAATAGGGGTCTTGGAATATCATCGCCATTTCAAGTCGCACTTGTCGCATTTCTTTTGAGTTCAACTTCAAAAGATCGCGTCCCATGTAACTTACCTTGCCTGCGTCCGCTTTGATGAGTCGTAGGACTGTTCTGCCGAGAGTTGTTTTTCCGCACCCGCTTTCTCCCACCAACCCTAAAGTTTCTTCCCGTTTTATGTCAAAGCTTACATCATCGACCGCATGTATCGCGGCAACCTTTCTGAGTAACAGTCCTCCCCTTATGGGAAAATGTTTCTTTAGATTCGTGACCTTAAGTATCGTTTCTGACATCGTTATTCATCCTTCCGAAGAGTATCGGAAACAGGCTACAGTGTGCCCTCGTCCAATCTCGACAGTTGCTGGTTCTTTTTCATTACAAACTTCCATGGCATATTCGCATCTTGGGTGGAACTTGCACCCTGCAGGTGGATTAATAAGACGAGGTACCGTCCCAGGGATGATGCGAAGCCTTTCCTTCTCTACGTCAAGTCTTGGAATCGACTCAAGGAGAGCTTGAGTGTAAGGATGTTTGGGTTCCTCGAATATTGTTGTCATACCAGAATATTCTACAACTTTTCCCGCGTACATGACTGCAACCTTGTCGCAAAGCTCATTTATCACTCCCAAGTTATGCCCGATGAGCAAAATGGAGGCGCCAAAGTCTTTTCTCAATGCTCTCATCAAATCCAAGATTTGGGCCTGTATAGTAACATCCAAGTTTGTGGTCGGTTCGTCCGCGATAAGTAACTTGGGATTACACGACAACGCCATGGCCGTCATGGCTCGCTGACACATTCCTCCACTATACTCATGTGGATAGTCTTCCATTCTCTTTGATGGGTCAGGTATGCCAACCTTATGTAGTATCTCCACCACTTTTTCCTTCATTTGACGCTTTTGCACATCTTGATGTAGTTTGATGGCTTCAGCAATTTGACTTCCCACAGTATACACTGGGTTCATGGAAGAAGTGGGATTCTGGAATACCATCGAAATCTTTCCCCCTCTGATTGCCCTCATTTCTCCCTCGCTCTTGCGTAGTAGGTCTGCTCCCTCAAACCATATTTCACCTCCAACTATCTTTCCTGGAGGCCTAATCAATCGTAGAATTGAAAGAGCGACGGTGCTTTTCCCGCATCCTGATTCACCCACAAGTCCAAGAACCTCTTCTTTTCCTATCTCCAGATTTACTCCATCTACAGCTTGCACTACACCTTCTGCCAAGAAGAAATGCGTCTTCAGATCGTTGATGTTCAGAAGCAATGATTCGCTCATCTGCTAACGACCTCTCGTTGTCACGTCTAAAGCGTCTCTCAAACCGTCTCCAAACAAGTTGAAACCCAATGAAGTGAAGAACAATGCCAATCCTGGAAATGTTATTATCCACCACTCAATCCGAAAATGAATCCATCCTCTCCACAGGAGTACACCCCAGGAGGGCGATGAAGGATCACCAAAACCCAGGAAGGTTAGAGTTGCCTCCCAAAAAATGTACCATGGAATATCCATGGTTCCAATAACGATAATTGTGGACAGGATATTAGGCATGATGTGGCGTGTTATGATTCGCCAAGGAGTGGCTCCCATTGATCTGGCAGCCTCAACGAAGGTGGTCTCTCTCAAAGCCAAGAACTCACTTCGCACTACCCTCGCCATGAAAGGCCATCCAAAAATTCCCATCACAAGCACTATTATGTGCACATTTCGCTGCTCAAACAAAATGACGGTTACCAACAAAAGTGGAAGTGTGGGCAAGGTCATTATCAAATCTGTTAGTCGCATTAGTATTTCATCAACTATCCCTCCGAAATAGCCTGAGATCATTCCAATCGCTAGACCAATTAGGATTTCTAGGAAGACAGCCGCGACTCCCACGTATAGAGAGATTCTGGCTCCGTATAGAACCAAAGTAAACATGTCTCTGCCCATGGCATCCGTCCCGAGCCAATGCACCATGGATGGAGGCGCACGCACGCGCCCTATCGATTTAGGATCGTATGGGGCGATTACAGGTGCGAGAAGCGCAAGCAACGATACTAACAAAATTACTCCAAAACCAGCGAGGGCCATTTTACTGGTTTTGAGTTTTCTCCACACAATGAAAAGCCTGGTGGCCTTCGATGGTTCATAAATCTCTTCACTTTTTTCCTTCGACTTCGCGCGTGAGTTACTGGTCATCAATCGCTACTCCATTGGAAACATGATATCTTATTCATATTTTATTCGTGGATCTACTATCGCATAAGCGATGTCTGCACATAGGTTGGCGATGAGAACCATTACAGCAATTATCATCGTCAGACCCATTAGTGTAGGATAATCTCTCTTATGTGCTATCTCAACCATGAATCGGCCTAAACCGGGCCAACCAAATATTGACTCAATGACCGCTGCACCGCTGAGCAGGAATCCTATGGAATAGGCTTCATATGTTACTACGGGAAGTAAAGCGTTTCTTAGCGCGTGCTTGTAGATTACAACCCTCTCTCTCAAGCCTTTGGCTCTGGCGGTGACGATGTAATCTTGCCTTAACACTTCCAGCATGCTCGACCTCACCATTCGAAATAGATAAGCTGTCCACCCTAGGACGAGGATTGAAGTTGGAAGTACGAGATACCATAGGTGATCAAGTAATGCATGAAAAGGCGAAGGAAATGTTACGCCTACCGTACCAATCCCACCGATAGGAAACCATCCCAGCCACCATGAAAAAACTATTATTGCCATCAGCGCTACCCAAAAGTTAGGTGTCGCGTAGCCGACTAACGCCGCCAATGAAGATAGTGCATCAGCTATTGAGTAATGTTTGACGGCGGCAATGACTCCCAGAATAATTGCAATCACCACCGACACAGCTTCAGCTACGAGCATGAGTTCCACCGTGTACGGGATTCGCGGGCCTATCAAATTCATAACTGGTGCATTATTAAGATATGAGTACCCAAAGTCGCCTTGCAGCACTTTACCCAGCCATTTGAAGTATTGGACATAAATTGGTTGATCAAGCCCATATTCCAGTCTTATTTGTTCCATCACCGCTCGAGGCGCGCCGTGTCTACCGGCTATGGCCAACGCTGGGTCACCAGGAACAAGATGAATTATAGAAAATATGGCTATTGAAATCAAGAAAAGGGTGGGGACAACCACTATTAATCTTCTGATTACTAGAGTTCTAAGCGTCATGAGGCCAACCCACCAGCTTTTTCAAAATTCTCCGGCAAGGAGAGTGGTGAACCAGCAACTAGCGCGCGCACTTGAGCATCTGGCGGCATTACACTGCAATGCATTTTTCCTATTGACCAGCTGTTTCCCCGCCCCCGCATCTTAAACCACTGCCAGTTTGTATTATGCAAATTGCAGATTCACTAATTAGTGTTGTTCCATGCGCGCGTCTCCTTTCTTTATCTCCCTCTTCGTTTAGAAACATACCACACCACTGAGACAACTGCAACTGCTAATATCACGATGCCGATGATAAGTTGAATCGGTATAGGCGGATGTTCAACCCTCCTTACAAAAACCATTTCATCGCTCTCCAGTGTATTATCCACAGTATCTTCTTCTCCAGGTAATTGCTTCGCTATAGCGGTCATGGTGTGGTTCTTAGATGGTGTATCTGACAGATCTGTTGTGTCCCAAGCAAGGACTAAGGACTCAACTGCGCCCGCGTGTACACCCTCAACGGTCTCTGTGCCGATAAGCCAAAAGGTTATACCTGGTTCATAATCACGGTAAACCTCAACGGTAACATCTTCTTTCATCGTTCCTTGATTCTCAACGACAACAGTGATGTTTACGAGGTTGCCTGCTTCCACGTCGGTCAGGGATGGTGTGACGCTGATAACAGCTATGTCATGGATCACTTGCACTTCCACATTCAAGAAGTAGCCGTCTAGGACGGGTTCTGGCCAGTCCTTGTATATGATGTTGTAGTTGTACCACTCACCCCCCACTTCATAAGCACCAATAAGCCTTGTTTCATCTCCAAGGGTTATGTGGGAATCTCCATAGTCCACCACTGAGAAGGTTACGTTAGCCAGTGTTCCAGGTCCAGAAGTCACAGGCATTGACTCGCCTGGCTGGGCGAAGAAGGCGTTTCCCACGCCGACCAACGTGCCTTCGGTGTTGTCAAAAGTTCCTGGTTTCCACATAATGGTCTCATTGATGAGGTCTCCGTTGACGACTTCGATGCCTTCAAGGACATTAGGATTAAAGGTCAGATCAAACTCGAAGCCCCAAACATCGCTGCCATCGTAATCCGTATTGATAGAGATTGTGTAGCTCATGCCAGGCGTTAACGCTGGGTTCACAGTGCTGCCGGGGACAACCGCAATGTAAGGAGATGTGAAAACTCTGACCCTAGTAAGAGAGACAAGCGCGTTATCGTCTGTAGCTGTTTCTCCAGGTAGAGGGGGCACGTCAGCTTTTATGGTGTAGATTCCCGTGTTTGCGCCCGTGGTGTTCCAAGTGAAGATGTGAGATACATTTGTGTTGGACGCCAGATTCAGCACGGTTTTTGTTTCGATAGCGCTGGCGCTGTAGTAGGCGGTGAGGTTGAATGTTTCGGGCTCGGTCCCTCGGTTTTTGACAGCAACGGTGATGTTTACGAGGTCGCCTACTTCCACCTCGATTGGGGATGGTGTGACGCTGATAACAGCTATGTCATGTGTCTCTTGTGCGTTAACTTCAATCGCGTTTACACCGAGTAGACTGAGGATAAGCAATATGGTAAGAGACAGCCATAACAGTTTTTTTCTCATTTTTCCACCGCCAGAGAGTTTCGGTAATATATAAATCAAGGATTTATGAACCTTTCTCTTTTGCGGCCTGTTGACAAACCTTTGACGGTTTTTGATTTCGTGCGATCTTTCGTGTGCTTGTCTAGGAAGAGAAGATAAAGAATAGGTGGGTTTTTGGCTATTTTGTCTTTGGTTTCCTAATCCTTAGGAAATAGAAGGCTGCTGCCATGATGATGGCTATCACTCCGGCGGCTACGATAGCGACTGTATATAGGTTCCACGTGGTGCCTGAAGGCGGTTCTTGTACTGTGATTGTCTGCACGTCGCCTTCGGCGGGCGAAGTGTTCTCGTCGCCTAGCCACAGGGCTTTGACCTCAAAGGTATCTGCGGTTTCCGGCGTCCATTGGAAAGAGTATTGCCCGGACTCGTTTGTTGTCACAGTGTTGAGGTTAGTCCAAGCTTCCGCAGGGCTGAGTCGATACTGAATTGTTACGTTGACACCTTGGAGCGCTGGGGTAATGGATCCGCTGATGGTTGTACTCTTGCCAACCGTGATGGTTGCTGGGTCTACAGACATGGAGATGGTACTGATTACCCGCAAAGTGAAGTCGACGGTAGTGGGCTCTCCGGCGACCACAGTGATGCTGTGTTGAGAAGCGCTCTCGTATCCAGTAGCAGACACGGTGACCGTGTAGTTTCCAACTGATACATCCGTGATGGTGTAGTGTCCGTTGGCGTCGGTGTTGGCTTTGGTTTGGGTGTAGTCGCTTGATGTAACTGTAATGTTGGCTCCTAGTATCGGATCACCAGTCAAAGCATCCGTAACCGTGCCGGCAATGGCTCCACGCGGGTTAACATCAATTGATTTGGTCCTTAGGTTGTTGTCTGGGTTTACGTCTTCGATGTATTCGGGTAGAATTGCCTCAGCCGTTATGTTGTAGGAACCTGGGTCGACGCCTGTGGTGTTCCAAATGAACTCGACCCATTTCGAATCTCCCGAATCCAGTGTGACTGATTCAAGCTTTTCGATGGTGATGTTATTGTAGGTAACGTCCAAGTCAAAGGTTTCGTTGTACCCACCGAGGTTTTTGATGGACACTTCAATAGTCACGAGTTCTCCAACAATCACTGAGGTTGTCTCGAGCGCTCCAACCTTCACTCTGATGCGATAGACGGTCACGTCATGAGCTAGCGTGAGTTCGATTGATTCGATTTTGGTGTTGTCGCCAAGGTCTTCGTCCAAAGGAATTGTTGCCGTTGCATTTATCTGGTACCATTTCGGATCTAGGCCTGTGGTGTTCCACTTGAAGGATTCTGTTTTAGAACCCCCCACATTCAGCGTGAAGTTTCTGGTTGCATTGTCTATAGGACGTTTGTAGGGGAGCAGCTGAAGATAGATAACCGTGAGAGTGACGCTTTCGTTATAGTGGCCTTGGTTTGCGACAGTCACGTTAATAGACATGGGTGGTCCAATGATTGCTGGCTCTGAAAGCGCAAGCTTTGAAACAGCTACGTCATGAATCATTTTGAGTTTGATTTCTGCCGTCCCGGTGTTATCAATCGGGTCTTCGTCAACACCCTCGGGGTTCTCTACACTTTGCAGAACAGTTGCGTTTGCAGTCAGGGTGTAATTGCCTTCGGCGGCATCTGTAGTATTCCAGCTGAAAGCTAGAGGGGATGTCGCGTATCCTGAAGCCAAATCGGTGACTTTTTGAGTCTCTATCTCAGTTGCGTTGGCATAGACCGTTATGTTGAATGTTTCCGTGAAGATGCCCTCATTTGCAACAGTCACGTTTAGGGTTATGAGATCTCCAAAGGTCACCTCCGCTGGAGCGTCGAGGCTGATAACGGCTACATCGTGAATTGGTAGGACATTCTTGAAGTAGCCGTGCTGTATATGATCTGGCATTGTTTCAGGGTCTATAATATTATACAGGGTTCCATATCCACCTTCCGTGTATCCCATGAGTTTCGTTCTTTCGGGTCCCTGGGTTTCAAGGGTTATGTTAGAGATTCCTCTGCCAACCACCCCAAAGGTTATGTTGGCTAATGTCCCGGGTCCAGAAGTCACCGGCTTTGGCAAGCCGAAGGCGAAGAAGACATTTCCAGTCAGCGAAAGGTAGCCAGCGGTGTTGTCAAAAGTTCCTGGTGCCCATACAATGGGACCTACGTCCTCTGTGATGAGGTCTCCGTTGACAACTTCGATGCCTTCAAGGACATTGGGGTTGAATGTCAGCTTAAACTCGAAGCCCCAAACATCGTTGCCATCGTAGTCCGTATTGATAGAGATTGTGTAGTTCATGCCAGGCGCTAACGCTGGGTCCACAGTGGTCCCGGGAACAACCGCAATATACGGAGAATCAGCAGCGGACGCCTTCATGATGGCCAAGTTAGGCGTACCAAGTTCGTTGAATGCAAAAACTAGAAGGATTGGTAACAGCAGTTTTCTTTTAATTTTACGTAATCGCATGACTTGCCTGAGTTTTTTGGAAATCACTCCTCATCACACTAGCGACGTAACTACACGCGCGTTTTGAATGCTGAGAATGGCAACTGCAGTTTTTTCCTTGTCTTTATCTGGCTCCTTCAAACGGGTATTCTTTGTTGTAGTTCAGACTCCACATGTCAAAGTCTGCCATGGTGACGGCGTCGTCGTTGTTGAAGTCGGGATCGATGTCCCTTCCTGGAATCCAAGGCCACTCATTAGGCGCCTTTCCGTAGTTCTTCCACCAAACCCAGAAGTCGTCATAGTTAACACGTCCGCTGAAGTCGGCGTCGCCTACAGGTCCTTCAGCCACCTCTGGACTGCCATTTGGAGCGTATGCCGGCTGTGAATACAGCCACATCTTCATGTATTCTGTTGCCTTGGGGACACTGTATTCGTAGGGTTCAAGCACGTCGTTGAACAGGTGCACCGTTGTCCCGCCATAGGTGTAATAGTGGCTGGGCTGAATGTAGGTTTTCCCGGGATATGCGGTTTCGATGCCCCAGCTGGTAAGTATCGAAGCGATTGTGGGATATGGAATCGCGTGGGCTATGGCCTGTCTCACGTATCTGTTGCTGAGATATGGATTATTAAAGTTAAACCATACACCGTTGCTTGCAGGATAGTTGTATTGAAACACTCTAACATTATCCCACGTCATCATACCTTGGTATGCTTCCACTGATGCAACCGGGTACTCGCCTAAGTCAACATCATTATCCTGTAAGGCTTCTAGCCTAATAGGTGTATCTGGTATCCACTGGTAGATGATTCTGGAAACGTTTGGGCCAAGGCCCAGATTGTAGCCCCAGTGGAGATCGTTCCGTTCCAAAATGATGCTCACAGAAGGAGTATATCCCGTTACTCTAAAGGGTCCAGTGCTGGGTAACATCTGCGCATACTTGGTTACGTCGTTCGAAGCCTGACCCGCTATTTGGCCAGGTACGACGCCGGCCCCGTCCAGTGCGTGCCAAGGTACAATACTGCCGCCCCCCCAGTCATTTGCAAGTATTGACATAAGGTCGGGATGGGGTGCTTTGAGGATGAAATCAACCGCGGATTGGTTGATAAACTGCTCAGTATACGGATCCCAAGCTCCTCCAAGCCCCTCCGCCAGGGGTACAACTTCCACAGACTCTATGGCAATAGTGAAGTCGCCCACCCCACTACACTTAGCAGCTGGCGTAAAGGTCATGTCAAACGTGTACTTCACGTCCGTTGCGTTGAACTTCACACCGTCGCTCCATAAAACGTCTTCCCTTAGAGGAACTCTCATGTGCGTGAGATTACCATTGACGGGTATTGGGGGGCCAGCGGCCAACTCGGGCTTTATGACGTAATCCCAATAGTTGGGCTCCTCCACACCTGCGAGCGTGTGCCACTGCTCATCTGTGTAATCGAGCGACCACGTGTATAGGGTGTCATAGACGAGACACCCAATCCCCTCATCCGTATAGGTTTCCATAAACATCGGGTTACTGGTCCACCACTCCTCAGTAATGGCGTATACGATCGTATCATTTCCTTGCGCATAACGCGTTGGGTTCGCCCCACCCCCTACAACCTCCTCAAATTTTGTTACGTTGATGTCCAAATGCTTAATGTCATACCACCAACATCCGCTTGGATCGTAGCCCAAAACGTAACTCCCCATTATCTCGTAAATCCTTGCGTAATAGATTTCAGCTATAGGAGGATCGTGCATGAACTCTTCTTGCCACTTCCACAAGTAATATTTCCTCTCCTCTGCGTCAAATGTTTGCATTCCAGCCAACAGGTAGTTATCTGCTCTTTCATTCATCCAGGGGTGGATATTGAAGCCTTCCGTGACAGGCGTCTGGTCGTTAAGAGTCATCGACGCAAACCAAGGTTCAATCGCGTGCGGTTGGAGCCACCATTCAAGCATGGTGACGTCCCATCCTCCGTCAGGATATGGGGTATCGCCAGTATAGTTCCATCCCTCTTCCCAAACCTGGTCCCACCATTCCAGGTCATCCCACATTTCTATTGTAAGATCAATACCAATCTTTTCAAGTTCAATATCGATGACCGTCCAAAGGTCATGATACCCACCATAATATCCAAAATAGGGGTTGAGTTCGCAAATAGTCGCTTCTATGGAGAAGTGGATGGGCTCTGGTGCCGCCACTATTACTAAGCCGCCTCCCAAAAGCGCACTAACCAACACTAGACAAATTAGCGTAACTTTCATAACATCTTTACCAATCTTTATGTATTTCACTTCTATTCTCCTCTCTCTTCATCCATTCCCTCGAAAGACATATAAAATAAGATGGAGGAGAAAGATTTAAATCTTGTGCGCGCGCTAAATCTGGCGCACGGGCACTGCATCCATTGTCGGTGTGACACATCTTTCTAATATTGGAGTCTTGTGTTTTGTCTTTTTGACGAGTTGATGTTCCGAGTTTTGTGCGTGCAAATAGTTT
>JABAOC010005499.1_pt6 | contig 14398 bp, 9 predicted proteins | sample 7062161 | NCBI WGS metagenome assembly JABAOC01 (sample SAMN14538625, study PRJNA623070) | marine sediment metagenome | biome: marine biome [ENVO:00000428]; feature: marine pelagic biome [ENVO:01000023]; material: deep marine sediment [ENVO:00002113] | place: India: Gulf of Khambhat ... | reverse complement strand
GCATCCCTGATTTCTTTATCACTTTTTAGGTTGTGCCGTTTAATGAATTCCTGGGCATTCTCCACCTTTTTCGCCATTCTTCTTTCTACCTCTTGTAGAGAGATTCCTTCTTCAGCCGCTCTTCTGATTAGTTCTTCTCGTTCTTTTTTACTTTTTGAAAGAAGATTTTTTTCGAGCCACTCCTTCATCTCGTTATAAGACCGTATGGGATTAACCTTCATCAGCGTTGTACCAATATTTTTTTGACTGCAGACTTCGAGAACGCGCTCACTCNNTTGTAGGCCATGAGCACAACGTCAAACCGGCCGTCCTCAGCAGCAGTCAGCAATATTTTCTCCATAGGCTGCTTAGAAGCACGCGGCCAATATTGAGAGCCGTGATTGGAGACACCGACAAACTTAAGTCTGCCTTCTTTTTTTAATTGCTCAGTTGCCGCATGAAACTCCTCGTTCTTGAGCATTTCTATGGTTCCGCAATTGGATATCATCAAGCAGTCCAGGTAATCTGTGCGGAGGGATTCCAGGATTCTATACGCCTTTTTTAGAAAACCCTCTTTGGTGACATCCGATTGTGAAATATGTCTACTGCCGGTATCAGCCAGAACTTTTGAGGTTATAAAAAGAGATTTTCGGTCCAGGTTCTTCATGGCTTTCCCGAGTACTCTCTCATTAAAGCGATAACTTTCTGATGTATCGATGTAATTAACCCCAGCGTCTAAAAAAACCCGGAGAAGCCCCTCATCTCCCACGTGACCCATTCCCAGGTCTGAAACTTTAAAACCTGTGCGTCCTAGTGTGCGGTACTCTTTGATCCGAGGAGTTTCGGAATCACTCGCGACTTGTCTAGGAGAATCAACATCCCGGCTTAGGTAGCTGCCGCCTATCAAGCCCAGAGTTGATTGTTTGATGAAGCTTCGTCTGTTAATGCCTTTCGTTTTGCTCATTTTCACTCCTTGTTTTGAGTTCATATTTCTATCAGCAAGATATATGCCAATATAATCTTATGCGGTTCTTAAGAGATTATAAAACATGATATGTCCATTCTTGAACAATAGCCGTTCGAATCCGTACAGTAATAAAGCGAAGCCTGAAAATAGTAGTACAGAAAATTGGTGGAGACGAAATTAGCTCAAAATTAGGTTTAGTTTCGCAGACAAATTCAGTATATTGGTCTTAGAATTTTTTAATACGTAAAGACCGAAGGAAAAATGCTTTTCAATTATCTTAAATCCGCCGTCCGAAATTTGAAAAGAACCGCCCTGTTTTCTTTCATCTCAATCCTGGGATTGGGAGTTGGCATGGCGGCCTGTCTTCTGATTCTTCATTATGTAAATTTCGAGAAAAGTTATGACAGGTTTTATAAGGACAGCGAGCGCATTTACCGTCTGCGTTATGAACGTACCAGCGAGGAGGGACAAAAGGTTCAGTTTGCCTCCTGCTGTCCGCCTGCTTTGGATGTCATAAAGGGCGCTTACCCCGAAGTGGAAGAGATTGCACGGGTATTCAGATACAGGGCCATCGTCTCTCGTAAAGAGCAGAATATACATTTCACAGAAGAGAGGATGTATTTTGCCGAACCTGATTTTTTTAAAATATTCGCTATCACATTCATCAAAGGAGATCCTTTAGACGGTATTCGGTCTGCTAATAACGCCTTTATATCCCGCTCAACAGCCGTGAAATACTTCGGTGACGAAGATCCTATGGGGAAAACTTTCAGCGTGGATGGCAAAGTCATTTATACTGTGGCTGGAATTTTTGAGGATGTGCCACTCAATTCCCATCTCAAATTTGATATCCTTCTCTCTTACCAGAATCTGCTCTCAATTTTCCCTCCCGAAGTCCGTCAATCATGGGGATACACGGGGTATTACACCTATCTCAAGCTCAAGCCGGGTGCCGATCCGCTCGCTTTTGAAAAGAAAATGCCGGACCTTGTGAAAAGCCATGCGGCGGAATTGATGAGCTATTATAAAGTCCTGATTGAGCTCAAAATGCAGCCTTTGACCGATATTCACCTGACCTCTCATTTCATGCAGGAGTACGAAATCAACGGCAGCCGCACGTCAGTGAATGTACTGATGATCGTGGCTGTTTTCATCATATTCATGGCCTGGATCAATTACGTCAATCTCTCGACATCCCGCTCCTTAACAAGAGCCAGGGAAGTGGGATTGAGAAAAGTCGTGGGGGCTTCCCGTTTTCAGTTAATCTACCAGTTTTTTTACGAAACGTTCATCATATACGCTCTGGCCGTAATGTTGGCTTTGATACTTATAAACGTGTTCTTGCCTTATTTCAGCCGAATCACCGGAACTCCTGTGGGAGACGGCCTCTGGGAAACATCATGGTTCTGGCTGTCTCTGCTGGCTCTCTTCCTGGCCGGCATTGTGCTTTCCGGGTCTTATCCAGTTGTGGCCGTTTCTGCCTACAGGCCGGTAGTGGTTATAAGAGGCGATTTAGGCAGCAAACCCAAAGGAATGAATCTGAGGAAAGCCCTGGTCGTCTTTCAGTTTGTGATCGCTTTAGTGCTGATCACTGCGACATTTTCCGTTTACCGCCAGATTGTTTTTATGAAAAATCAGGATTTGGGCTTTGATATGGAACAGACTCTGGTCGTCAGCATTCCCCGCGTGAGAGATGAGTCCTTCAAAGAATCTGTCACATCTTTTAAACAAGAGCTGCTCAGGCAGTCCCAGATCAGAAAGCTCTGTGTGGTCACAGAAGTACCCGGACGGCAGATCATATGGGATAACGGCGGCATTCGCAGAGCCGGTGAAGACACCGCCAAAGGAAAGAATTATCAGATTGTGGGGGTGGATTATGATTTTGTGAATGTGTTCAACCTTCGCATTATCCAGGGAAGAAACTTTTCCAAAGATTTTCCCGATGACAAGAATGCGCTCGTTCTCAACGAGACAGCCGTAAAGACGATGGGATTTAACAGCAACGAGGAAGCCATCGGAGAGTTGGTGGATTATTGGGGAGAACTCTATCCCATTATCGGCGTCTTGGCGGACTACCACCAGCAGTCATTGAAAGTGGCCTTTGAACCCCACTTGTACCGTCTCTATCCGTACGGAAGGCCTCCCTGGGGACGTTTTGCCATAAAAATTGACGCTCAGAACGTCAAAGAAACCATCCCCATGATTGGGCGGTATTATGAACAATTTTTTCCCGGAAATCCGTTTGAATTCTTTTTCCTGGATGATTATTTCAACCAACAATATGTATCGGACGAGCTCTTTGGCAGGGTCATAGGGATTTTTTCCTTCCTGGCCGTGTTCGTGACCTGCCTGGGAATATTCGGCATGACTTCGTTCATGGCCATCCAGCGCACCAAAGAAATCGGTATGCGCAAGGTTCTGGGTGCCTCGACGGGAAGTATTCTCAGGCTTTTAATGAAGGAATTCCTGGGTTTGATCGGAGTTTCCCTGTTCATCGCCTGGCCTCTGGCTTTCTGGGGAATCCAGAAGTGGCTCAATGCGTTTGCTAACCGCATGTCTTGGAATTTTCTTTTGTTTCTGATGCCTTTGGTCATTGTTTTGACTATCACAACCGTGACGATGAGCTCCACCATTATCAAGTCCGCACTGGCTAATCCCGTGGATTCAATAAGGCAAGAATGATAGGGGAGAGCCTTGTTTTCGATGTGATTTTATTATTGAGAAAGGGAGTTTAATTGTTTTATTAACCATCTTCGTCTGAATTTCTCATGGCTGAGATAGTTCAGGCTGACAGCTCAGTTACTGAAGGCAGATTCTGGATTGAGAATTTTTAAAGATGTCATCTCATTGAGTGGGGAGGAGGGAAAAATGAATATAACAAAGGGCAAACAGAGATACATCGCCTATTGTGGGCTTTATTGTGAAGAGTGTCCCTGGCATACAGGGAAAATCGCGAGTTTTGCTCGAGACCTGCGGAAAGAGCTGCGGCGTACCCGATTTGATGTGCTTGCGAAATTCATCGGCAAATTCCCTCGATTCGCAGTCTTCAAGGGCTACACCAAATGCTATGATGTCCTGGGTGCCATGGTCAAAATGCGCTGCTCCAGAATCTGCAGGGAGGGGGGCATCGAGCTTTCCTGCAAGATACGAAAATGCGGTCAAAAGAGAGAACTCGATGGCTGCTGGGAATGTGATGAATTCGAAAAATGTGAGACACTGGACTTTTTAAAACCCGGTCATGGGGACGCTCATCTGAAAAATTTGAGAATCATTAAAAGGAAAGGCACAAACAGCTTTCTCTCCGGTAAAAAGTACTGGTTTTCAAAAATTAAAAAAAGTTCTCGATAAAGAATTTTAATTTATATCTTTCAATTCCCTGATTCGAACTTTCCATTATTCATACCGCAGCGAATCGACAGGATTGGCTGTGGCAGCCTTTATGGATTGGAAACTGACTGTAAGAAGGGCAATGAAAAGCGCCAAGGCCGCCGATATCACGAATATCCACAGCCCTATGTTGATACGGTAGGCAAAATTCCGTAGCCACCTGTTCATCACATACCAGGCCACAGGTAAGGAGATGATATTAGCTATAATCACCCACTTAGTGAATCTCCAGGATAGCATTTCTATAATACTCACTACCGACGCGCCAAGTATCTTTCGAATACCAATCTCTTTCGTCTTCTGCTCGGCAGTGAAAGAGGCCAGCCCGAAGAGACCCAGACAGGAAATAACTACAGCCAGCAGGGAAAAAATTCCGAAGATACTTCTGCTTTTCTGTTCGCTTTCATAAAGCCGTGCAAAATCTTCATCGAGAAATGAATAATAAAATGGCTGTTCACTCATGTATGGCTGGAGTTTTTCTTCCAGATACCCCAATGTTCGACTCATATCTTGAGTCCCGATTCTGACAGACATGTGGAACAGCCAAGGTGGATAAATGTAAAAAGCGACCGGCTCAATTTTGTGGTGCAGAGATCGAAAATTAAAATCCTTTACAACTCCTATGACTTTTCCCCAATCTCGATCACCAATTTTGAACTTTTGTCCGATGGGATTCTCCCATCCTATCTGCTTGGCGAGGGTTTCGTTGACGATATAAGACCGGCTGTTGATGTCGTCGCCATACTCCGGCGAAAAATCTCTGCCCGCCAGCACCTCTATACTGTAAAAAGACAGAAAGTCATAATCCACAGTCATGTAGGGAGAAATCCACCGCTCCTCAGGATTCTTGCCTTCAAAGAATATTTCATTTCTCCACAGCGGGTTTCCCAATTTACGAGTCGATGCTGTGACACCTTTGATTCCTGGATACGTTGAAAGGTTTTCTTTAATGGTGTCAAAATGCTGCTGCATCTGCTCTGTCACGGGCAGGACCACAACCTGGGCTTTATCGAAGCCTGTGTCTCTATTCATCATGAACCTGAACTGTTTGGAAACCGCAGTTGTGCAAAAGATCAGCATGATGGAAACCGCAAACTGTAGCATTACCAGGATTTTTCTCAGTCCGGCGGATTTTTTCCCTCGAGAAAAGGAACTTTTCAAAACAACCACGGGTCGAAAAGAAGAAAGGACAAAAGCGGGATAAATACCTGCTAATACTCCAGCCCCGACCAAAAAACAAAATATCCCGATCACAAATATCCAGTTATTCAAATAATAGGATGACATGCTGGTACCGAGAATGCTCTCAATTCCAGATTGGATCGTTTGAACGATTGCAACCGCAAGAAAAAGTGCACAAATAGAAAAAAATAAGGACTCACCTATGAATTGCCGTACCAGTTGTAATTTATTTGCACCGATAACCTTGCGGATTCCGACTTCTCGAGCACGGCTGACAGAGCGGGCTGTGGAAAGATTGATGAAATTGATGCAAGCGACCAGCAGGATGAAAACCATAATGATTGAGAAGAAATAGATATACATAATGTCGCCTTTAAGCCAGTTGATTTCCCACATGATGGGCTTGGAGCGAAGATGGATGTCTCTCAAGGGCTGAAGAAATAAAGACACATAATCTGCATTCAGCCTGAAGTACCTTTTGGAATGTCCCAGGAGTTTACTCTCTAATGTTTTTGGATCCGCATTTTTCTTGAGAAGAACATATGTAGGTGAGTAATGATCATAATTATCCCACTCGACAGGTTGATTCCTCATCTCCATGATTGAAACAAGCATATCGAATTGGATGTGAGAATTTTCAGGTACATTTTCGGTCACACCGGTGATCTTATAAATTTTGGAATTTGGGCCCTGGAGAATTTGGCCTACAGGATCCTCCTCCTTGAATATGCGCCGGCTTGTATCCTCTGTGATGACTGCCGCATTCGGTTCTAAAAGCGCAGTCTGAGGATCTCCCCGCAGCAGTTTAAAGGAGAAAACCTTAAAAACATCCGGATCAGCAATCAGTGCTCGAGGAATCTCAACCATTTCATCTTTGTGCTTGGTCCAGATAGTCCCCATATTGATGAAGTTGACGGCCATACTGACCTCTGGGTATTCCACGAGTGTTTCTCCCATCCAGGGAGTAGATTGACCGAGATTCTTCTCACTCTGTCCTTCAAAAAACTGCCTCTCCACCAAACGAAAGATGCGGTTTCCGTTATTGTGAAATCTGTCAAAAGAAAGCTCAAACTGAAGATATTTGGCAATCACTATACAGCAGGCCATGCCGAGTGCAAGTCCGGTGATATTGATGAAGGAATATCCTTTGTGTCTGGTTATGTTCCTCCAGGCGGTTTTCATATAGTTTTTAAACATGTTGTGTCTCCTCGGTATATACTTTAAGATTTTGCTTTCTTAACATGAGCCGTGTCTTTTGAAATATTTAAATTTAGGCCCTACTGAGTATCCGCAACCACCTTCAGAAAACTCTTTTCTTATTCTGTATATTTCCTATTGGAATGTGCAAAAAATATGCCAATATTTTCTCTTGCGAGATTAAGATGCATTTCAAACAATATGTATCATTATTTAACACTTAATGTTCGCGTTCGAACAGAAATAAGAATTCCTCATATTTTGCCAGAGTCTCTGTTCCGAAACGCCCCATTGTCTAGATACGGGTCTGTCTCTTTTCTTGATTTTTCTAAATCTACTCTTTTATAATGCAGCCGTGTCAGCTCAATACTTATTTTAAGCGCATCAAAATGCCAGTGTCTGAAAGAAAAAAAACTGCTATTACGCCTCTCGCAATAAAGTGTTCCGGGGATTAAGATAAATACACATGAATAAAAAAATTGCTTTATTTATTGCAATTTTCCTCTTGGCTCCAATAATGTTTTTATCCTGCCAGAAAGAAAAAACCTATACTCTCGAAGTCAAAGACGGCATCAGATATGTCCATAACCTGAAGCCTAAATTTGAGAAGCCGATTGCCGAGCTCGAATTCATCCACCAGATCGGTGAGCTCGAGCCGGAAGACGAAAATTATATGTTTAATCAGCCTCTGAGTGTTGCCGAAGATGAAGAGGGGAATGTTTTCATCCTGGATGCTGAAGACTGCTGTGTGAAGAAATTCTCCTCTGATGGAAAATATTTATCCCGGTTTGGCCGGCAGGGTCAAGGACCAGGGGAATTTCAATATCCGATGACCATTAACTGCCGCGGTCAGAGGCTTCTTGTGACTTCAATGCCTTCAGTTTTTCATTTATTTGACCTCAAAGGACAATACATTGACCTTTTCAGGGTGCCACGGTACCAGGGAATTGGCATGAAGCTCATGAATTCAGACAGTGCCGTCGCCTTCTCAATGTCTCCTCGGGGGGAAAACACCGATCAGAACAAAATATTGAGGATTTATGACTTGCAGGGAAAGGTCTTGCATGAATTTGGAGATCCTTTTCTGGTCGATAATACATTCAGTTCCTGGACGGCCAACTTTCTTGCTATCGCTGTCGACCGCCAGGATAATATTTTTGTATCTTTTCTGCGTCAGAATAGAATCGAGAAATATTCGAGGAGCGGAAAACTGCTCATGAAGGTTGACCGTGAATTGCCCTACGAGCTCGAGTACAAATATAAAAAGGCAAAAATGGAAATTCGGGGAGTGATCCGCGAATATATAGATCAGGATTTCCCCTTAGTATCCAGGGGGATAGGGGTGGACAGCAAGGACCGGATTTGGCTGCTCAATTATAAAAAACAATTCCCAAGAAATATGGAAGGTAGAGATTTCATCATCCAGGAATATTATGAATTTGAAGTGTACAGCGGGGATGGCATTCTCTTAAACAGAGTGCCTTTTCCGGAAAAAATAGAGATGTTCGACTACTGGACCATGCACGAAGATAGATTGTATTTTGTCGATCCCTACGGACAGGCATGCGTGTATGTGTACAAAGTTGTCTGGAAATAATAAAGGATATGAAAAAAAATATTCTGGGATGGGTGGCAGTCGATTTTTTTCGCTCCTTCCGCGCTGTCAAAGAACACCCGCCTGAAATCAAGAATTGAACTTAATATAATTTTAGCTGTTATCTTTCAATTCCCATATTCCAATCGCTATTTACTCGTACCGCAGAGAGTCGGCGGGATTGGCGAGTGCCGCTTTTATGGCCTGGAAGCTAACTGTCAGCCAGGCAATAAAAAAGGCTCCCAGAGCGGCAATAAAAAAGAATCCAATCTGGCTGTTGAGATTTATGCGGTAGGCATAGCCCCGAAGCCAGCTGTGCATGGCCAGATAGGCCAGCGGCCAGGCAATGATATTCGCCGCAAGGACCCATAGGGTGAACTCCTTGGAGAGCAAAAAAACTATTCCTGAAACAGGGGCCCCGAGGACTTTCCTGATGCCGATTTCTTTGGTCCGCTGTTCAGCGGCAAAGGAAGCTAAGCCAAAGAGTCCCAAACAGGCAATAAAGATGGCGAGAGTGCTGAAATATCCGAACAGGCTTTGGAGCCTCTCTTCAGAGCGGTATCGCCTCTCAAATACGCTGTCGAGAAAGAAGTACTCGATAGGATAATTGGGATAGGTTCTATTCCAGGTGTCTTCGATGAAGGCCAAAGTTCCCGGCATGTCTTGGGTCTGAATGTTCACAGAGATATACCGGTTTGAAGCCAGACTCAGGAATAAATTCATCGGCTGGATAGCATTTTTGAGTGAGGAAAAATGGAAATCTTTAATGACACCGATAACTGTGTAGTAGTTTCTGGAATCTCCAAAGACCTGAATGACTTTTTTCCCGATAGCGTCTTTCCAGCCAAATCGTCGGGCAGCTTCCTCATTGATTATCACCGCCCCCGCGTTTAGAGAATCTTGGCCGGGTCCGCGTGTATTCCTTTGGTCTGCCGGAAATTCAGGCGAAAAATCCCGGCCGGCGAGCAGCTCAATCTCGTAGGTGCCCAGGAAGTCATAGCCCACGCTGTTGTGCATCAGTTCTATTTCTTTTCCTTCAGGAGCGCCTTCCCACGTGACATTGTTGTACATTCCGATTGAACTGGGCAGTTGGAGAGATCCGGCCACACCTTTGATCCTTGGATTCTGCAAAAGAGCAGTTTTCAACGGCTGAATGTCTTGGCTTGCCTCAAGGCTGTTATTTCTGATGACCAATATCTGGTCTTTTTGGAATCCCAGGTCTCTGTTGTGCATGAAGCGCAGTTGTCTGCCGAGAATGAATGTGCAGACAATAAGACCTATGGTAATGCTGAATTGCGAAATAACGAGTACTTTCCTGAATATGCCTCCTTTTCTTCCTGTTTTAAAAATTCCTTTGAGGACATTGACCGGCTGGAAAGCCGATAAGAAAAGCGCAGGATAGCTTCCCGCCAGAAGTCCAACCAGTAAGATAATTCCGATCAATCCGGAAATGATCCCTGTACGACCGATATCTTCAAACCGGATGAACTGTCCGGTTAGAGAATTTAATAAAGGGAGGGAAACATAGACCAAGATCAAAGCGAGGAACATAGAAAAAACTGAAAAAAGGAGAGTCTCTCCGAAAAACTGCTTGATTAACTGTCTGCGCATGGCTCCTACGACTTTTCGCATCCCGACTTCTTTTGCCCGGTTGGTCGAGCGCGCCGTCGAAAGATTCATAAAATTGATGCAGGCAATCAAGAGAATGAGCAGTCCGGTCGCCAAAAAAATGTAAATAGTCCGGATGTCTCCGGTGTTTTGGACTAAGGAGTAGAGATGCATCCGCTTGAGCTGTTCGAGCTTGAGTACGCGTTTGTCGTCTTCTCCTTTATGTTTTTTAAAGACCTCCGCAATCTTTGCCTCCATCTCGGGGACAGATTGTCCTTCAGGAAGTAAAATATAGGATTCGATTTGTTGACTGATCCAGTTGTTCCAGTATCCGGCCTCGGGCGCAATGTCCCTCAGTGATTCTAAAGAGACGAGAAAGTCGGGTTGGATATTAGAATTTTCGGGATGGTTCTTCATAACTCCTTTAACCATCACAGACATGTTTCTTATGTAATTGTTATTCAAGACAAGAAGTTGTCCGAATGGATCCTGATTTCCGAAATATTTTGTTGCCATCTCTTTTGTTAATACGACGGAGTTGGGTTCCTTGAGTGCCGTGTTTGTATCTCCTATGAGGAGTGGAAACGTGAACATATGCAGGACTCCGGAGTCAGTAAAAGTAACTTCACCTTCGTAATATCGCCGGTCCTCATGACGCACAAGAAAAGTCGGAAGAGACTGGAATCGGGTGAATTGCGTGACCTCCGGGAGCTCGTTGTACAGAGCTTCAGCGAGCGGGACAGGCGATGTTTGGGCTCTAAAGACTCGGTCTGTAAGCGTTTGTTCGACATTCACCCGATAGATCCGATCGGCATTTTCGTGGTGTTGTTCATAGCTGAATTCGTACTGGGAAAATAGGAGGATCAGAAGAAAGCAGGCCATTCCCACGGAGAGCCCGGCGATGTTGATAAGGGAATACCCTTTGTGTCTTCTGATATTTCTCAGGGCAATTTTCAAATAATTGATGAACATGATAGACCTCCAATATATGAAGTCTTTCAAAAAAGCAGGAAGTGATTTGAGAATATGAAACCAGTACCAGAGCCAGGCTCGGAAGTAGCCTTTTGACCTGGCTATGAATTCGAATTCTTCGTCGAAATCGCCGAGCAGAGGCAAATTATCCTCATAGCTGGCGATGATCTTAAGAAGCCATCCGCCAAGCTTGGGTGGATCAAGTGAGAATTCTTTCATGTACTGCTCGCGTCAAAAGCATATTTAGGAATACCCGCCCACATTCTCTGGTTCATTTCATGAGCGAATTTGAGGGCCTTTAATCCTTCGGCGGAAAGCGTGTAGTACATTCTTATCCGACCGCGTCTTGTTGGCGTGGATTCCCCCGGGCGCTTGTTGACGTACTTTTTCTTGGTCAATTGGTTGAGAGCGCTGTACAGATTGCCATATGTGAAATCCTTCCCAATCATTTTCGAGATATGATGCCTGATTTTAAAACCATAGGCCTCGTCTTCGAGCCGCCAGATCGAGAGGAGAAGGATTTCTTCGATTTTTGTCAAGTCTTTCATTTGGACACCTGTTTATACTGAATTTCAATATAATATACGCTTTTTTTACATGAAAAGTTGCATGAGAGCTGGATTTTTTGGGCGGAGAGCAGAACTTAAAAAATATTTATACAGAGATGTTGTTCGCCGTATTCATTGCTTTACGGACTTCAGGATGTGGGTGTACAGGAACTCGATCGGCCTTCTCTGGTCGATTCCTGATTGTGTATCTCCATTCACGACAACGACCATGTCATGTTCGGGAATAACGAAAATGTATTGAGCCCGGAAACCCATGGCGGCGTAGATATTGTCTTTACCGTTCCCATCCGGATCGGGCCTCAGGATCCACCAGAGATAACCATATCCAATGGTCTGGCGGCCAGTGCCGAAATCCACACGTTTTACAAAGGATTCCTTGACCCAAGATTCCGGCACTACCTGTTCGCTCCCCCAGCGGCCCTTGTTGAGATACAGGAGCCCGAATTTGGCTGTATCCCGGGATTTCAGGGCCAAACCTCCTCCGGTATGGGGATGGCCCTCCTGATTCCGAAACCAGAATTTCTGGACGATCTGAAGCGGTTTAAATAAATATTTTTCAGCATACTGATCCGCGTGCATGCCTGTGCGGTTCTTCAGCATGGCGGACATCAGGATCACGCCACCGCTGTCATACAGAAAGTGTGTTCCCGGCATTCTCAGCATCGGACGGTCGAGGTAGAACTTATCCCATCCGCGGGGCTGCCGGTTGAGCTGGAAGTGTGGCGAATTTGGACCGTTTTCATTGTAGTCTGTACCGCTTCTCATGGTCAGGAGATCCTGGAGACGTATGGATTCTTTGCGTTCATCCAGGTTGGCAATACCTGTCATATCCGGAAAAAAATCCAGGATTTTCTCATCCACTCCCTTGAATTCTCCTTTGGAGATAGCGATTCCGACCAGCGAAGATGTGAAGCTTTTTGTGACGGACTGGAGCGTGTGGATTTTGTCTCTTTGATGTCCTCCGAAGTATTCTTCTACGATCAGATATCCGTGGCGAATGACAAGAAGGCTGTGCAGCCTTGGATATCGGCGACCCCCCCGGATCAAGGACACCAACTCGTTCAGCGGTTCAGGATCGAGCTGCTGTTTCTCAGGCGTTGAGAGGGGCCATTCCCATTCTTTAGGTTTTTCAGCCGGATTTTGCGACGTCCTAGATTGTGCGTCTCCGTTCTCTTCTTTTGTTAATTTGTCAGGAACCCATGATTTGTTTTGAGCGAAAACATACCTGAGACCGCGAGATTTGCTGCTTTTGGGGACATGTCCTTCACCTTCCAGGATTTCAAGCTGGCTGACAAATCCTCGGGGAGCCTTTGACTTTAAAAATTCATGAAAATCTGGGACATATTCAGTGACTCGGCGTGAATCCTCCGTTCCATATATCATGTATAGGGTGCAATTCTTTTTCTGGTTCCTTTTGATAAATGCTTCTGCCTTCATCTGCATATGCTCGGGGCAGTGTCCTATCGTGGGACTGCTGGCTACAATCCCGTCGAATGCATCCGGATTCTCGAGCAAAGCATATACGCTGAAGAGAGCGGCGTTTGATGCGCCGTAGAGGATAGAAAAATCTGTTGTCCGATAATTCTGCTGAACATAGGGTTTCAGTTCATCTGTGATGAACTCAAGAAATTTTTGAGAGCCTCCGGACTGGGGCCTGTGGGATACAGCCACAGGAATCATGTCGCGGTTGCGATTGGTGTTCCAGATGCCGATGATGATCATCTGTGGACCGAGGCCTTCTGCCTCTAAGTCCTTGACTGTGGAGATAGCTTCCTTGAACTCATTGCGTGCTTCTGCATCTAGAATATACAGAACAGGATATGCTTTTTGGCTCTCCTCATAATCCTGGGGAAGCGAGATTGAGAGGGTCCGTTCCTCATTGAGTAATTGGGAACGCATCTTAACAATCTCTTCCCCCAAGGTGTGGTTTGTCGATGCGTGTGTTGAAACCCATAGCAGAATAGTCACGGCTCCAAAGACTGCGTTTATGAGGAGCAATTTCCGAGGATTCCTTAAGCTAGGCATAGTCAACTCCTTAATAAATGACTGCATCCATTCTTAAAAGAAGATAAAAAAATTGAATTATTTCTTTACGAGCTTTTTTAACATCTCTCTGGCATTGTCGTTGTTTGGGTTGAGCTCGAGCGATTTTTTGTAGTTTTTGACTGCGTTATTCTTATCACCTTTGTTCATGTAGGCTTCACCCAGGCTGTCGTAAACATTGGCAGAATTCGGATACATTTCCACATTCAATTTGAAAACTTCTATCGCTTCCTTGAGTTTCCCGGCACCCATCAATCTGTATCCCATGGCATTGAACTCGCTTTCCTCAAAATAAAGCTTATTCTCGGGGTCAGATTTAATCTCACGGAACCTTTTCAGCCCTGATTTTATACCGTTCTTATTGATCTCCTGTTCGATGCGGCAGGCTGCAGATTCGTTGATAATCTTTTCCACCTGGTTCAGCCTGTTTTTGACCATAACCACATCAATGTCTCGAATATCCAGAAATCTCCTGTAGTATTCCCTCGCTTTTTCGAAATCGCCCATTCCTCTATAGGTCTCGCCAAGCTGCCAGAGCGCATTTAATGATTTGGGGTACAGGCTTAACTGGTATTCAAACACCTCGAGGGCTTCTTTTATTTTTCTCTTCTGGCTCAGTTTGACACCTTCGAACATCATCAGGTGCGAAGGAGGGTCGACGTCGAAGCCGTACTCCTCCGAAAGCTTTTCATAGTAATTGATGATATCTTTCACAGAATGAGTCTCAAAATTTTCCGGAAGCTTATGCCCTGGGAAAAACATCCGCAGTCCTTCTTTAAATGGAAGGGGAGTGATGAAATATCCCGAGGGCTCCCTGATTTCCACCTTGAAGCGGAAACCTTCAGGAGCATTGGATTCGAGAAGTCGGGCAAAATTTTTCACATATTCCAGATCCTGGGG
>JABAOC010008041.1_pt1 | contig 14402 bp, 11 predicted proteins | sample 7062161 | NCBI WGS metagenome assembly JABAOC01 (sample SAMN14538625, study PRJNA623070) | marine sediment metagenome | biome: marine biome [ENVO:00000428]; feature: marine pelagic biome [ENVO:01000023]; material: deep marine sediment [ENVO:00002113] | place: India: Gulf of Khambhat ... | reverse complement strand
CTATCTGCCGTGGGCGTAGGAATCTTGAGGGGACATTTCCTTAGTACGAGAGGATTAGGAAGTACCGACCGCTGGTGTACCGGTTGTCCCGCTCGGGGCACGGCCGGGTAGCTACGTCGGGAAAGGATAACCGCTGAAAGCATCTAAGTGGGAAGCCCGCCCCAAGATGAGGATTCCGTGGTCTTCGGACCTGAAGAGCCCTGGTAGACCACCAGGTTGATAGGCCGGAAGTGTAAGTGCAGAGATGCATTGAGCTGACCGGTACTAACGCTCGACGACTTGACCATATCAATCACGGATTGCACGGGTCAAGGCAGGAACAGGTGACAGGTGACAAGTGATAAGCTTGTCGGCCGGCTCGGACCTGCAACGCCAACGACGCTCATTGACGCATCCGCATATGAATCTGCCAAAGATCGGTCGCTCCGGCGACGGCTCTTTCAAAACGAAAGAAGGAAGAAAACAGTGTCAAGTGTGAAGTTTGAAGTGTCAAGTCGGACCAAGGCGAACGCCGAAGCCGGCGTGGTTCTTTGACTTCAAACCTGACACTTCCAACTTGAAACTTATCAGGCCTGCGGGCCTGATAATACGATTTTCCTGGTGACCTTACGGGCGGGGAAACGCCTGTTCCCATTCCGAACACAGAAGCTAAGCCCGTCCCGGCCGATGGTAGTCCTTCCGGGGCGAGAGTAGGTGATTGCCAGGAATTTTTACGAGCCCTGTCGAAAACCCTCGACAGGGCTTTCCTTTTGCGCGGGAAGCAGGTCGGCCACGTGGCGAGGGCGTCCCGCCCTTGCGTGCCGCGGGCATCCTGCCCGCGTGTTCCAGCCCGGTCCGCCGGCGTACGCCGGTTCTGCGTTTGACAGACGCATCCGGAGCGGGTAGTCTGATGCCGTTGGCTGAAACGCTACGAAGGTGCCGTATGGTCAAGGCGATTGAAGAACACAAGGCCCAGTTGCACGAACTGTGCCGCCGGTTTGGCGTGAAGCGCCTCGATGTGTTCGGCTCGGCGGCGGGGGAGGAAGGATTCGAGCCCGAGCGCAGCGATATCGACTTTCTGGTCGAGTTCGATCTGGCGGACCCGGTGGCCCATGCCAGGGCATATTTCGGCCTGCTCTCGGCCTTGAAGGACTTGTTCGCACGGGAGGTGGACCTGGTCGAAGTCCGGGCCGTAACCAACCCCTACTTCCTCGAATCCATCAATCAGGGACGCCGGCAGGTCTATGCAGCTTGATGTCAGGAAATACTTGTTCGACGTCCTCACGGCCTGTGAGGCAATCCTGAAGTTCACCGCTGGCAAGAGCTTCGCCGATTATGAGGCGGATTTGATGCTCCGCTCGGCGGTGGAGCGTCAACGCATGATTGTCGGCGAGGCCCTGAACAAGGCAAACCGTCTGGACGAAACCATAGCGGAACACGTTCCGGAAGTGCGTGACATCGTCCCACTCCGCAACATCATTGCGCATGGCTACGCCGTCGTCGAAAACGCAACGATCTGGGGCATTCTCCAGGCGGACGTGCCCAAGTTGCGCGAGCAGATCAGGGAACTCCTTGCTGGATCGTGAGTGTATGGTGACAGGCTCGTGCGCCGACAGCCGAGACCCTTGAAGCGGCGCAGGGCCATCTGATCCACGGCGCTCGAAGTGACGCTTGGCTCGCCGGGACGTCGCGACGCGGACAGGAATAGGGCATCCCGGGAATTCGGGGCATTGAAAGGGGAGATGGAAATGCTGAGCACGTTGCGGGTCCTGGGTCATCTATGCATGATCGCGGCGGTAGGGTGCGTGGTGTTCGGGCTCCTGGGCGAGTCCGGCCTGTTGCCGGTGGCGCCCGGCCTGGCGATTGTCGGGATCGTGTTCCTCTCCCTGGCGGCGATTCTCGCTCGTCTCACGTACATCGAGTTCCTGCTCAAATCCTCCGGCATGGCGGGCACGGACCGGGTCAAGACGGACCTGGGCGACTTTGAGAGGCTTCACAACGTCGAAGGCCAGGCCACCTGCGTCGGGTGCCGAAGAGCCGCTGCCAAGACGGACCTGTATTATAACAAGGCGATGGACGTATACTACCATCCCGAATGTCTGGCCCGCGACCGTAGCCGGTGAGAGCGCGCGGCCGCGCAGGAAATAGCGAAGGCGGCCTGGGAATTGCCTCTCACACAAAGCCACAAAGCACACAAAGGGAAGCGCGCGAGCCTATGTTACCTGCTTTATGCTCTCTCCGGCTCTGTGCGAGAACAGAAATTGCATTTCGTAAACCCACCCTACGAATCATATGGTTCTGCCCTCCAGCGATGACGTGCGGTGCATTCATTCGGCTGCTCGGGATGGTCGGTACACTTCCGTTCTTGCGTGATACGCGCGCAGGTAGGGTGGGTTCTCAACCCACGCGTAAAGGTCCGTCACTCTCCAGCCCCGAGATCGTCGAATTCATCCGTTCTGTCGAGGAGGGCCTGTCGGCCGTAATGGCCTTCGCGGAGGTAACGGTGATACGTAGACCAGGGCCAGTCGCCGGGGTCTGTGACCAGGCCGTGCTTGACTGGGTTGAAGTGGATATAGTTGATGTGCCTGCCGAGGTCGAGTTCATCACGGATTTGGTGCTCCCAGAAGCGCCGTTGCCAGACGGCGGCTTCGTTGCTGCGCAGGTGAGAGGGGTTCCGAGTGCCAGTGATACCGCCGGCGCGAAGGTACTCGCGCGTGAAGATTGCCTTGATGGCGGCCCAGCGGCTGGAGAAATCGGCGTCGCCTTCGGGCAGTTTCCAGATGCAATGCAGGTGTTCCGGCAGAAGACACAGGGCCACGATCTCAAACGGCTTGCGGCCCTGCACCGTGCGCCACGCGTGGCGCAGACAGGCTCGGGCCACGTCCTCGACAAAGATTCCACGCCTGTCGTAGGTCACGAGGGTGAAGAAGTAATAGCCGCCCGGAAAGCCTGCACGGCGATAATGGGACATAGAGCGATCCTTCCGCAAAGTCACGCGTGGGTCGAGAACCCACCCTGCGAGGCTATTGTATCCGTTGGGAACGCGTGGGTTAAGAACCCACCCTACATTTTGTTTGGAGCCTTGCGCTTTCGGAGTCCCGCCCACAGTTGGGTGAGGCGGTGTTTGAACTTGGCGAGCAGGGGCTTGCGGCGGTGGTGGTGGGGGAAGTTCAGGTGGACGAATTCGCCGTGGAGGGCCACGGCGGCGGTGTCGCGGGCCTGGGCGGCTTCGACTTCGTCGTCGAACAGGCCCAGCGAGTAGGGGCGGCCGTCTTTCCGGATGCGGGCGGACCATTTCCGCTCGCGCTTGTGCCAGCAGACGCCGATGTACTGGGACGAGCGGCCCTGCTGCGGGCGCTGGTTGCGGGCGTTCTGGCTCTGAGTGCAGTTGCGGAGATTGCGCGGCACGTTGTTCAGGCCGTCGTGGTCGATGTGGTCCACGACCAGGTCCGGCGGGGCGTTCATAATCACGCGGTGCATGCGGACCTGGTGGTTGCCCTCGCTGCGCACGGCGTACCAGGAGTTGCCCTGTTTGGCGGCGCACCACTTGTGCCGGACGAGGGCCGGATAGTCCTGCGGGTCCACGCAGGCGAACTTGCCCTGTGTCAGCGGGATGCGCCGGTAGGGATAGCCCACGACCAGCCGGCGGCACAGAAGCAGCAGCGGGGCGAACTGCCTTTCGAGCAGAATCTGGGCCGCAAACACCAGGTCGCTCATGCGACTACCTGCGGAACCGGGTCGCCGGGGAGGACCTGGGTGCTGTCGTCCGAGATTGGCGCGCCGGGCGCTGTCGCGCACTGGTCGCCGGGGACCGACACTCGACCCCGGTTGGCGAAGATGCACGACTCGCAACATCGCTGCTCACGTCTCGTCCTTGCGTCGCAAATTATCAATCGTAAACCGCAAATCATCGATCCAAAGAGGGCCGCCTCGGACCTCGAGGTCCCTCTACCATTGGACGAAGTTGCACGAATTTGACGAAAATTCGGTGCCCGCGCAAGGTGGCAAAGTGGCGTAAGTGCCTGTTTGGCAAAGAATAAAAATTTTTTCGCGTGTAGAGCGTTTTACCTTCTGAAGTGTTGCACGAATTTGACTATTCCTACCGCACGTGTCGGGAATATTGTTATAACAAGTGCGGGTCTTGACGGCGGGCGCTGGATAAGCTGCCCTTATGGTGGAATCGCGTCTTCTTATGCTCCGCAGGGTCGAAAGCGACGGCCTCGCGGCTGCACGCCGTAGATATTCCCCCAAAATCTCCTTGTGCAAGTGACAGTCACGCCGGTAGAATAACACTCGGTAAAAGCGTGAAGGCAGGATTAGTCGGTGTCATATGCTCTTCGCTATCATATTGCTTTGTCCTGTCATATCATTCCTGCCTTCCAAGTGAGAGTCCCGTTTCATATGCACGGGGCGATGCACGTTCCAGCGTGCGCATCTGTCCCCGGTGTCACGGGCGCAGAATCTCGGCCAGAGCCCGGCCACGGCTGATTCCCGCAGGTATGTCGCCTGCGTTATCACTTGTTCCTGGCAGAGACTGGAAAGGGCGGAACCATGGAGAGCAAACGAATGTGTGTAGCCGTGGGGCTGGCGGTGATGGTCGCGGCGGGACCCTGGACGGCGAAGGGGGCGCCCAGCCTCAAGGCGAGTAACCCCACGCCCGCCGACGGTGCCGTTGGGGTGACCTTGCCACTGCTGCAGTGGACGCCGGGAGCCACCGCCGTATTTCATGACGTCTATCTGGGCACCAATCCGACGCTGGGACCGGAGGAATTCGTCGCCCGGCGACTGGTCATGTCGATCTACTACTATCCTCACCCCCTCGTTCCCGGGGTCACATACTACTGGCGAATTGATGAGACCGAAGCCGACGGCAAGACGATACACGTGGGAGATGTCTGGTCCTTCACGACGCTGGCGTTGACGGCCGGCAATCCCAGTCCGGCCGACGGCGCGACAGGCGTGGCGGCAAACGTGCAGCTCACGTGGTTGCCTGGTGACAAGGCCGTCGGGCATGATGTGTACTTGGGAACGGACCAGGCCCTGGTGGCCCAGGGTGCGGCCGAGGTGTTCATGGGCAGGCAGGTAGCCTCCGTCTACGACCCGGGCATCCTGCAATTGGGTAAGACGTACCATTGGCGCGTCGACGAACAACTGATGGGTGGTACCCTGAAGCAGGGCCCCGTGTGGAGCTTCACGACGAGCGCGGAGTTGCCGGCCTGCGTCCACTACGTCAATGGCAGGCAGGGGAGTGACGACCATGATGGTCTGACCCCCGAAACGGCGTTCGCCACCATCCAGAAGGGGATCGATTCGGCCGTCGATGGCGACACAGTTCTCGTTTACCCGGGCGTCTATCGCCAGCCGATCAGCTTCCAGGGCAAGGCCATCACCGTTCGCAGCGCCGAGCACGCCGCCGTCCTGGCGGTCGGGGTCGATTTCGCTGTATCGTTCTACCTGGGTGAGGGGCCCGCCAGCGTGCTGGAGAACTTCATCATCCGCGACAGCTTTCTGGGTATCTTCATCGTGCAGAGCTCGCCCACGTTGCGGAACCTCACTGTGGTTCGAAACAAATACGGCGTCGAGGCCTACGCGCAGGCGGCCCCCGATATCGTCAACTGCATATTCTGGGACAACACGGACGATGACCTGTTCGGGTGCCAGGCACGTTTCAGTTGCATCGAGCGCGGGGCCGATGGCCCGGGCAACTTCAGCCGGGACCCGTTGTTCGTCAATCCCGAGGCGAAGGACTACCATCTGCGCAGCGAGCGCGGCCGCTACTGGCCGGTATTCGACGTGTGGGTCCTGGACGAGGTGACCAGCCCGTGCCTTGACGCGGGCGACCCGCAGTCCGATTACTCTGCCGAGCGGAAGCCCAATGGTGGGCGGATCAACCTGGGGGCTTACGGCGGAACCGCCTATGCCAGCATGAGCGAAATCGGCCAGGTGTCCAACGAGCCGCCTGTGGTCACCATCGTGTCTCCCGAGGATGGAAAGCGGTACACCTCATTTCCCGAGATCATCCACATTGTAGCCGAGGCATCGGATATGGATGGCCTCGTCGTGAAGGTGGAATTCTTCGCGGACGGCGACAAGATCGGCGAAGATACGGACGGCAGCGATGGCTGGGCCCTGGACTGGACGGATTATCCTCTCGGCATAGGCCCGCCCGTCAGCCCCGACCGCCAACTCGTCGCGCGTGCAACAGACGATGACGGGGCCATGACGGACTCGCCGGCTATCTCCGTCGGATACTCCAGACCCCGCACCCGCTGAAATCCGTTGGGACCGGCGCGTGTCGGCCGCAAGCTGCTCTGCAACGTCACGCGCGGGCAATATCACAAGCGGGATGTGGGAAATCCGCCTGTCCGGCTCGATGAGGGAGGGCGCAGTGGCCCTGTGGCTGCTCGCTCTTCGACGCGGCCGGTCGTCCAATCGTGACTAGAGAATTGCCGATGGTAAGCCACCCTGCTACACTGGTTCCGGATCGTCTGGTGGCAGTGAATGGCGCGCGTGATGCCCAAGATGGGCTTTGGCTCGTGCGGCATGGCGGAGAGCTGAGAGGATGATGATTGAAAGGGCGGATGCATGAGCGGACGGTGGATTGTGCCGGCCCTGTTTGTGGCGGCGGGGCTGTCGCAGGTGGGGTACGCGGCGAACATCGAGATCACCCCCTTTTACGGGTACCGCTTCGGTGGAGAATTCGAGGACGCCGACACCGGTGAAGAATTCGACATCGATGAGTCCTCCTGCTGGGGCGGGATTCTTGACTTCCGCCTGAACGAGATGACGCAACTGGAGTTCTACTTCAGCCGCCAGGAAACCGAGCTGAAATCCGACAACGGCCTGTTCGACGAGGCGACGCTCTTCGATCTTGACGTGGATTACTACCACATCGGGGGCACGTACACCTTCCTCCCCGGCCGGTGGCAGCCGTTTGTCGTCGGCACGCTCGGGGCCACGCGCATCGATCCCGACGTCTCGGGCACGGATTCGCTCACGCGGTTCTCGCTCGGCCTCGGCGGCGGCGTGCGGTTCTTTCCCACCGAGCATCTGGGCCTGTACCTGGCGGGCCGGTGCCTCCTCACGTTCCTCGAGGGTGATACGGTCATCCGCAGCGAATTCGGCCGGGCCACGGTGCAGGTCGACAGCGACGGCCTCTGGCAGGCCGAGCTCCAGGCCGGACTGGTCTTCGCCTTCTGACAATCCCGTCAGCGCTCTCCTCGGCTCGTGGATGCGGAACAGCGGGCACGTGTTCGAATCGGATTGTCTGCCCTTTGCCGTCAGATTCAGGGGCAGATGGCAGCCGGGGAACGAGCAGATCGGAATGACGAATGCCCGGAGGATAAGCAGTGCCAGGCACTCCCATGCGTGACGATCTCCATTTGGGTCATGCCAACCACAAACACGGTGATGCCCAGAGCCGCGATGGCCGGCGACAGAAGGATGCACAGAATCCGCCTGCCGGTGGAAACACCAGGAGTGCGAACGAAAAGAACGCAGGCAAACAGGCTGTCCGCGACCCCGCCCACCAGAGAGGCAGGGAATACCGCCACGTCCGCGCTGGTGTGCAGGAGCGACGCAATGGGCGGCGCTATGGTCTCCGACAGGAGAAAGGTCCCCGCCAACGCGCAGATGCAAGTCGCACCAAGGGAAATATAACTTTACCGATTGTCATTGTATCTGCACTTCGCACAGGGACATCCGCTCTTCCACTAGCCTGTCACACCCGTACGTAGATCGGCCGGTGCAAGGTGTCTCTTGAGGAAATGCGTGGTCTGAGGACCCGCGCTACACCGAGGAGTATTCTCCACCATCCCGGCCGGGGCGAGGGGAAATGCGTACGTGACGGAAGGGGAAAATTCATCTTATACCGATTACGATTGAGAATTTCGTATCTCCGGGTGGCAGCGTCAAGGGGTCCCCAACGCGATACATTGCGTTTGGGAACCCACACTGCCACCCGGCGCCCACGCTGCGCCACGAAAAATTCAGTCGGAATCGGTATTATCTCTTTCGGTTCCGGATAGACGTATCGTGCATCAGGCTCCACGCTTGAGGATTGCCTTATGGTCTGGACGTATGCGTTGGCCGGTACCGTGCTGGTCACTCCGCTGTCACTGACGGGCATACTCGTCCGGGCGACTTGCACGAGATGCCCCAGGAGATCGGCGACCTCGGTATTCTCGCCCGCGCGGGCTTCACCCTCAGGAAGACGATCCTGTTCTCAGCAATGCGATGTTGATGTAACTCCTTACGTCAGCGGTTGTTAGTACGATTCACTCCTGTGAGTGTGCCGTCTCTGCAAAACCCAGAAAAAAAACCTCTTGACAGTGGTGCGCCCCTGTGATAAGGAGAGTCACCCGGAGGAGGTTGATTCCAAATACTCTGGGAAGAAATATGAGGGAGAAAGAATGGCGCCGGCGAATACAAGCAACGCGCTGCCCCTGACGAAGAGACACATCGACTCAATGGATCGTGCCATCGCAGGTGTCTTTGACAGTTGGGTGCTCAAACTGCGCAGCCAATTGGGTGAATCCGCCGAGGACGGACTGAAGGTGCTGGAGGACGACCGGAGGCGGGGGCAAGACCTCTGGTCGCTCGCCCCTCGTCTGCTTCGGCCGGATGTTTATCCCGGCGACGAGGACGTGAACGTCCTGATCGCCAACGTCCGGCGGAAAGAATACTCCATATCCGACCTGTTCATCCAGCTAGGTTGTCTGGAGGAGGCGATAGAAGAGTCTCTCAGACGGGATTATACGGGCGGCCCGGAGGAGGCCGGGATCCTGATGGGGTGGATACGCACCCGATTCAGGGCTGTCTTCCGAAGAGTTTTGAACGAGACATCCATGGTGTACGAAAGCTTCGCGGAGGCCGGCAGCGCGTACTGTCACATGGACGTGAATGGCGCCATTCAATACGCGAATGAGGAGATGTGCCGCTTGTTGGGGGTCGAGCAGGCCGCAGGCTTACGCCTGGCGGATTTCTTTGGAAGCGAGGCCGCGGCTGTCTCGGATGCAGTCCGGGGCAAACACGGGCGCAAGCCGTTGATCCGCCAACTGAGCCTGGTGAGTCGGTCGGGTACTCGTGTTTGCGTTCATGCCGAGATTGCGCCGCTGTTTATCAACGGACGCAAGAGAGGCGCATACGCCACCCTCAGTGATATGACCCCGTTCATGGAACTCCAAAAGAGAGTTTTCGATAAGTCACCCCTCGGCATCATCCGGGTGAACCGCAACCTGGAGTTCACGTATGCAAATCCGACAGCCCTGGAAATGACCGGCGCCAGCAGGATCGAAGACGTGAATATTTGGGACATCGTTCCCGACGCGGAAGATCGGAAAATCCTGAAGGACCAATTCGCACGCCGGATGGAGGGAAAAAGCGATGAATATGAGATCAAAATCAGGCGCGTGGACGATCATAGATCGGTGCCTGTACGTATCGCGGCGACACCCGAATTCGACAACCTGGATAACATGATTGGGGCGCTCAGTATCGTCCGGAACTGCGAGTTGGAAGACGCCATCGAGGCATTTCACAGGCATATCGAGACCTGTCGCGATTGGGAGCAACTCTTGCTGGCGGCTGCCACGGAAACGGCTCGCATCGTTCCATACGACCTGTTCATTGTGTCCATCTACACCGGGAGCCTGCGGCAGGCACGCGTGATCTTCGACTATCCGAAGGAAGAACGGCTCGAGTGGCCAAAGCGGTGGTTTACACTGTCGAAGGAACTCGTCGACCTGATGAGTAGAATGAGCATGCAGGCCGTCGGCGACCTGAATGCCGTGCTTGATCGGCCCGAGATGCAGCAGTTCCGCCAGGAAAAAGAGGTTAGACTATTCGTGGACCGTGGTATTCGTTCGTTCATTCGTATTCCGGTCCTGCGCGGCGAAAAGCCCCTCGCTGCCGTGACACTTCTGAGTAGACGACCTGATGCGTTCGAGGGGACCGTGGAGAAGCTCAAAGTCCTGCCCATCGATGAGATCGTCAACACGGCCATTTACTATCTGGGCATGGAAGAGCAACATTTCCGCTTCGAACTGATGAAACGAATCTCCAACAGTCAGCGTGTCGAGGAGGTAATGGACGTCATCGTCCAATCCCTGGTGAAATATTATGGCTGGCAGGACGTTTCGATCTTCCGCGTTGATGAGGTCGAAAGGCATTTCTTGTTGCAGGCCCAGGCCCACTCGGAGGATGGCTTCGCTTACGACGAATCTCTGACTCTCGATTTCGGGGAAGGCGTGCTCGGCGAAGTGTACAGAAACAAGGAAGCGATGAACATAGGCAATGTCCTGGAGCGCCCCAATTTCGTGAGAGCCCGGGAGAAGACTCGATCCGAACTCTGTATTCCAATTCACTTGGCGGGGAAAGTCCAGTGGCTTCTCAACGTCGAAGACGACGTGGAGAACGCCTTCTCCGACGAGGACAGAGACGCCCTCCAGGGGGTCGTCGATGAAGCCCATTCGATCCTTGAGCACCTTTTCGCGCATTTCTTCCTGGACGAATTCATTGCCAGATCTTCTGATGCAATCTTCGTTACCGACAAGAAGGGACGGGTCGTACGAACCAACGAAGCTGCCGCGCGGCTGCTGGGCAGCACAGACCTTGATACAATCATCGACCGGCGGCTGGACGACTTCCTGGCCGAGGAGGACAAGGGCAGGTTGGACTCTGACGCGAAGAGTATCCGGGGTCCTTGCCGCCTGGTCGCCGTCGACGGACAGTCCGTCGAGGTATTCTTGTCCGGCGGCGAACTGCACGAGGATTTCGGATGCAAAGTCTTCTGCGCGCGAGACATTTCCTTGATCCGACGCGTGAAGGAGTTAGAGGACATCAGGGATATGTTTCACGAAATCGCGATACAGACGCGGACGCCTCTGGCCCTGCTGTTTACCTGGCTGCGTCGTCTTCGCGACAGGGTCGAGGACACATCCGCAGGTGACCTTCTGGAGAAGGCGATGCGCCAACTCCGTAAGGTCGAGCTGACGTACGAACAGCTTATACTCTACGATTCGGAAAAGGGTGCTATCCCGTTCAACCCGGTGCGACTCGACATTCATTCGGTCATCGCCATGGCCAAGGAGGAGTTGCCGCGTTCGGACAGCGACAGAATTGTGGTCGAGACCCGGTCACCACGTCTGCCGCAGCTTCGTGGCGACCTTTTCCAACTGATTTTCGTTTTCCAGGCTGTTCTGTCGTATCTGCTGCGGTTCGCCCCGGTCGACGAACGGATTCCCGTAAGCGTGGAACCCACGGAATCCGCCGTCGAGATTCGCATCACCGGCCTGACGCCGGCCCGAGGAACGCAAACGGCCTCTTCGGGTAACGACAGGCTTGTTGAGAGCAGAGCTGATATGGATATCGCCCTTGGCGAGACCATCATCCGGCGATTCATCGAGACGAACCATCATGGGCGCTACGCGCCGAGGGCCGTGCCAGAAGGGATGATGGAGTTCTTGATCACTCTGCCGACCATTTAGAGGAAGCATTAGGGATGGGCACAAAAGTTCTCCTGGTTCTTCGTGACAGCGACGCGGAAGATCTGATGCGCGAGCTGCTCGATGAGGAGTTGAAGGAACGCTCCGCGAGCAATGAACCGCCTGTCTATACCTGCGTCCACAACGAAGGCGAGGCCAAACAGCACTTGACAAGTCACCAGTACGATCTGCTCGTCGCCCAAGCCTGTATCCCGGCAGATGGGAAAACATCGCCGGTGGAGGTCGAAACGCGAGGTCTGAGCGTGCTGGAATTTGTCAGAACTGAGGGGCTCGGCTTGCCGTGCATTCTTCTGGCCAAAATGGCGGACGGCCGCATGAATACGGCGGTCGAACGTCTCGACAGATGTGGGCTGGTCGAAGAAGGCGGATTGTTGCAGAAAAGGCTCAACGGATGTTTGGACCGAATCCTGCGGCCAGTGAATCTGAAGCCTGCCGACGAAGAAGCGCAGACCGAGATCGTCGACGTGAGAATCGTCCTCAGAAAGACGTCGAAAGGATATTACGCAATCCAGAGAACCGGTCCCAGGTTCTACCAGACACCTGCAACCGAACTTGTGGTGGACGAGAAGAGATTCAAAGATCTTTTGGATGATTCCACCGATCTTGAGTTGAACATGGAGTACAAGAGATGGATGGACAAGCTTCGCAGGATTGGAGAGGGCCTGCTTGAAGAATTGCTCAGGAACCCGAAGTTCTCCAGGGATTTCTGGGCGATCACGGAGGCCCATATCGAGCGATCCAGGTTCTTTTTCGACATCGACGAAGGATTCCATCCCATCGCTCTGGAAGCCATCGTCGACCATGACTCCAAGCGTTTCTGGATGCTGGAAGCCCCTGTCATCCGAAGGCTGCCGTATCCTGCCGTACGCAGGCCTATCTTCACCGACGCGCAGACAAGGAACGCTCCCATCAACTGCCTGATCATTGAAGCTGCCGAGGTGGGTTACGCACGCGAGATTGACCGGAACTTTGAACTGTTGAGTAACGTGGCCCAGGAGGCCGCCTGGCTCCAGGACTTCCTGGAAGCAAAGGAGCAAACCAAGCCTATCGTACCGATCGGGCGTGTTCTCAGAGTGGACGAAAAGAAGGTCCCGAAGGGCAAGTCCTTTCGCGACCACGTGGAGCAGATCCTTACGGCGAGCGGGCCGTGGCACCTTGTTCACTACGGGGGCCATTCCTATTACCGTGAACGGAAAGGGTACGTCATTTTCCCCGGCCCGCGCGGAGGAAGAGTGCACGGACAAGCCGTGGATATCGAGGAGTTTGGTCAGTGGCTGAGGCATGAGACGCGCTTCGTTTACATGAGCAGTTGTCACAGTTCGGAAAGTGACATTATCTTCGAACTGGCGAGGAATGGGGTGCCGGCGATAGTGGGCTTTCGCTGGGATGTCGATGACGAGAGAGCCGTAGAACACGCCCGTTCTTTCTACACGGATCTGCTGGCGCGCTCGAAATCTGTCGAATACGCGTTCTTGAAGGCGCGCCAGGAAACATACGAAAAATATAAGGAAGACAAGACGTGGGCCGCCCCCATGTTGATTCTTCAGATGTTGGATTGATTCATTTCATGTTCTGGAGAGGAGAATAGCAATGGCATTCGCGGAACTCGTCGAGCGTGTGCTCAGAAGCCAGGCGGTGCGCAAGTTCTACGCTCGTGTTCCGGATGACCACGTGTTGGACGATTCCTATACACCCGTTGCATTCGGGTCCGACGAGGCATATTTCGTGCTCACCCTGTCGGAGATGTACCTGCGTGACCGGCGCGAATACTGGCGGGGTTTCATCCCCGTCTGCCTCGTCATCACCGATTTCATGTATGACGATAAGCGCGAGGTCACCCCGTTCTTCGTAGGCAATCAACTCCTGAGCACCATTGAAGCCCTGGTCAAGGATCAGGAAGTTGAATATCGGAACACGACCGTCGCAGGTCCCCTGCCTTATGTAGGCGGCAATGTCGGCCTGTTTGTCGGTCTGTTTCGGGCGGCCGTCAGTGACTCCGCGAGGGCTCTGTTCAGCTTCATCGAACAGATCAGCGACGCGTTCAGCCTCTCCGGGTTTTCTGCTTATCGCAACGTCGCAAGGGTTCTCACAAAAGGTCTGCCCGAGCTTCTGGGTATGAAGGACATGGAGTTCCGCTTTGGTATGCGTGATGAATTTGGCAGCCCCAAGAGAGGGGGGGCTGTTTTCCGGCACGGCTACCTCGCCTGTGTCAATTGTCCAGAGCAGAGCTTGAACATGAGGGACCTTTGGGTCCAGGACGGACGACTTCGCATCCAGGGCGGCAGCGGAGGTCACCGTCCTTACGTGGACAGCGATTTTTGCCTGATGCAGGTCAATCGTCTTACGGAAAGGGACGATTATCAAAAGCTCCCATTCTATTCCTTGTGGAAGAATATCCATCGCAGTATTTGGGAGGGGCAGGCCGAGAAGGCTCGAAGAGAATTGTGGCCACAGTTCGCGCGAGCGGTCGCACTTTCGCCCGATCTCGTGCGGAGCGACAAGTTCCACCTGCAGGGCGTATTCAAGGTGCATTTCGAACGCGAGGTCGACAAGTATTTTGAAATGACCCGCCCTGGCCCGGGGCCGGTTCACAGGGCCACCCGCGGTGATGAACCATTGGACGCTCGGGCAAGGGTCGTCAGAACGGCAGAAGTGGGTAGTAAGATATCGAAGGATGTTGAGACATCACTGCTCGACATCATCGAAAAGTGGGATCATATTCCACCTCTTGAGGCCGGAACCGGACCGGCCGTGTTGGGCGAGAAGAAATTGGAGGAGCAGTTGCGGACCCTGAAAGAAATCACCGGAGTCAGAAAGCCGGATCCGGGAGCACTTGCTGAGACCCTCGTGGCCGACGCGATTCGCTTCCAATCCCAATAGCGCAGCCGTCCGACGAAGTATATGGGGGAAAGCGGAGGC
>JABAOC010009557.1_pt2 | contig 14418 bp, 14 predicted proteins | sample 7062161 | NCBI WGS metagenome assembly JABAOC01 (sample SAMN14538625, study PRJNA623070) | marine sediment metagenome | biome: marine biome [ENVO:00000428]; feature: marine pelagic biome [ENVO:01000023]; material: deep marine sediment [ENVO:00002113] | place: India: Gulf of Khambhat ... | reverse complement strand
ATATTAAAGTTCAAGTGGGGAGGACTGGTGCTTTAACCCCTGTGGCAATTTTTAAACCTACCCAAGTAGCTGGTTCTACTATCTCTCGAGCAACTTTGCATAATGAGGATGAGATTAAAAGAAAGGATGTAAGAGTTGGGGATACTGTAATTGTCCAAAAAGCTGGGGATGTAATCCCGGAGGTTGTCCAGGTTTTGCCCAACCTAAGACCAAAAAATACTAGAAAGTTTATAATGCCTTCCAAATGTCCTATTTGTGGCTCTAAGGTTATCCGTCTGAAAGGAGAAGCAGTTGCTCGCTGTAGTAATAAAAATTGTTTTGCTATGCGGAGAAGAGAAATAATTCATTTTGTTTCCAAAGCTGCTTTTGATATTGATGGATTGGGAGAAAAGATTATTGATCAGTTAATCCAAGAAGGATTAATTAAAGATGTCGCTGATTTATTTGTTTTAAAAGAAGGCGATCTTGAGCCTCTGGAGAGATTTGCCGAAAAGTCAGCTTCTAATATTATAAAATCTATTTCTGCTCGAAAGGAAATTTCTTTGGGAAGATTTTTGTTTGCTTTGGGAATTCGACATGTTGGAGAGCTTTCTGCCCAAGATTTGGCGGAACATTTTGGCAGTTTGGAGAAAATTAAAAAGACTTCTTTGGAGGAATTAGAAAATATAGAAGGGGTGGGGGAGAAGGTAGCAAAAAGTATTTATGTTTGGTTTCACAATAAGAAAAATTTGAATTTTTTGAAAAGATTAAAAGATGTAGGAATCACAATTAAACCTCCAGAGGTGAAAAAGAAAGGGGAATTAGCTGGAAAAACTTTTGTCCTAACTGGTTCTTTGGAAAAATATTCTCGTGATGATGCCAAAAGAGTAATTCAAAGCCTAGGGGGCAAAGTTTCCACCTCAGTAAGTCGTAGTACAGATTTTGTAGTAGCAGGTAACAAACCAGGCTCTAAATACGATAAAGCTAAAAAACTAGGAATAAAGACAATTGATGAATTTGAATTTCTTAAAATGATAAAATAATCCCTATAATTAATTACAACAATAAATTACAAGACTAGTAGTTCAAGATCAGTAATTAAAGATTATTAATATAGTGTAGTTATATAGTTATAAGTTTTTACAACACTATTTTACGATCGGCCGAAAAGCGTTGTAAAAATTTAGTCCAATTTTTGTATAAATTTTATATATTTGTAAAATATCTGTACAATCTATCTCTTAATCTGCGTAAAAAAATCAGTGATATTATATCAAACACAATTAGTATTATAAAAAAATAACTGGGTCAGTGTTTTGGGTACCGACCCAGTTTTAGATATGTTATTTTTTTGGTTTTTTAAAAATCAAGATAATTGGAGTGAATGTTGATTGTCTTATAAAATAAATTAATTCCCATTCTTTTTGGCCAAATTCGTTTAATTTCGATTCTAATTCTTTCTTGAAGTCTTTTTTTTCTTCTAGGTTTTTAATTTTGAAATAGCAAACTTTATATTTCCATTTCATCACCATCACATCTTTTTAAAGAATTTTTCTTGAACATATTCAATACTTGTTAAAATATTTTTGTTTATCTGGTTATCCAATTAGATATCTACAGGAATCATCTGTCAGCGGTTTTTCCTTTTTTTCTGCTCCTATAGTTTGGAGATTATAGGGGTTTTCGCCTAAACGAGGTAAAATTTTGTATTTGCATTCCTCGCAAAATGTCCATCTTTCTTTTCTTAGATTTTCAGGAAACATATTATGGATGCGGAAAAGATAATTAAATCCTTTTTCACATCCANNGCCTCCATCTGACTTTTTGCCCGCAAATAAAGATTTTAAATCATTATAACATTCAATACATAATAGATATTTGTCGCTATAAGCTTCTCTATTTCCTCGACTTAAATAAATTTTTACAGCTTTTCCTGCAGCTTTTTTATGGTAGTTTAAACCCTCTACATCAGAGGTTCTTTCAATTATTTTTTCTTTTCCACATCCATCGCTATCACATCTGAGATCATAAATTGACATTTTCTTTCACTCCTTTTAGATAGATTAATATGTTGTTTTCAAAGGACAATATATTTTGATATCTTAATCTATCATACTAAAAATTCTTTGTCAAATATAATTTGAGATGTTATACTTTTAAATAGCACTTAGCGCATAGCTTTTAGCACTTAGCAAATAGTGAGGTTATTATGGCATTAACTAAGAAGCAAATTGAACATATTGCTATGTTGGCTCGTTTAGGTTTGACAGAAAAAGAAAAGAAGAGGTTTGAAAGACAACTTTCTTCTGTTTTGGACTATGTAAATCAACTTAATAAAGTAAATACAAAAAATGTCCAGCCAATTGCCCAAATAACAGGACTTAAAAATGTAATGGAGGAGGATAAAGTAAAAAGTGATAAGGAGAAGATATCAAAAGATAAATTGTTGAAGAATGCGCCAATGCAGGAAGAAGGGTGTGTGAAAGTGAAAGCGGTATTAGAAGAGTAAAGGTTACTATGAGTTACTAGAAGTTACTAATGGTTACTAAGAAAGTTACTAGAGGTTATATGCAAGAGGAAGCTTATAAAAAATTATTAGTTTGGAAAAATATTTGTGAGTTAAGAAGACTGATTTATAAAATAACTGAGAGATTTGCTAAGACTCATCCAAGATTAGCTGGACAAATGAGAGACGCTACAAGATCAGCAAAACAGAATTTTATAGAAGGATATAAACGAGATTCAATTGGATTATTTATTCAATCTGTTAAAGTTAGCCGAGGCTCTTTAGGAGAATTGGATGGTGATATTGATGATTGTTATGAAGATAATTTAATTACAAAATTGGAGTATACTAATTTAAGTAATTTGAGTAAAAAATCTTTATACTTAATTGATAGATATATAGATTCGTTATATAAAATGCAAAAAGAAAAAACTTGGAGAGTAAGGTGGCAAAAATAATTTTGCAACCTTTAGTAACTTATAGCAACTATTAGCAACTATTAGTAACTTATATTTACTAATTAAAATGAATTTAGAAAATCTTACAATTTTACAAGCTCATAAGAAGCTGAAAAATAAAGAGACTTCATCGGTTGAATTAACCAAAGCAGTTTTGGATAGAATTAAAAAGACTGATAATAAGATTAATGCTTTTATTACAGTCACAGAAAAAGAAGCATTAAAACAAGCAGAAGAGGCTGACAAACGGATTAAAACTGGAAAGATGCTGAGTAAACTTGATGGAATTCCAGTGGCTCTAAAAGACAATATGGCAACAGAAGGAATTTTAACAACAGCTGGTTCTAAGATTTTAGAGAATTTTAAACCGCCTTATGATGCTACAGTTGTTAAAAAAATAAAAGATGCTGGTGCTATTATTATTGGCAAAACCAATATGGATGAGTTTGCCATGGGTTCTTCTTGTGAAACTTCTTATTTTGGTCCTACGAAAAATCCTTGGGATACATCCCGAGTTCCTGGTGGCTCTTCAGGAGGTTCTGCAGCGGCTGTTTCAGCTTCACAATGCATTTATGCCCTGGGTTCTGATACCGGTGGTTCTATTCGCCAACCAGCCTCTTTTTGTGGTTGTGTAGGCTTAAAACCTACTTATGGTCGAGTATCTCGATATGGTCTTTTGGCTATGGCCTCTTCTTTGGATCAAATTGGACCACTTGTAAAAAATACAGAAGATGCAGCAGCAGTTTTGGAGGCTATTTCTGGATATGATGGGGAAGATAGCACAAGCGTAGACAAAAAGTTCAAAGTTCAAAGTTCAAAGTTCAAAGTTTTAAAAAATGTAAAAATTGGGATTGCTAAGGAGTATTTTAGGGAAGGTTTAGATAAAAAAGTTGAAGATAAGATAAAATCAGCGATTAAAGTTTTAGAGTCAAGGGGAGCCAAGATTGAAAATGTTAGCTTACCTCATACTCAATATACCTTAGCTTGCTATTATATAATTATGCCTTCAGAAGCTTCCACTAATTTAGCCAGATATGATGGAATAAAATATGGATATTCAACCACTCAAATCTCAAATCTCAACTCTCAAAACTTATTAGATGTCTATCTACAATCAAGGGCAGAAGGTTTTGGAGATGAGGTAAAAAGGCGAATAATGTTAGGAACTCATACATTATCTTCAGGTTATTATGATCAATATTACTTAAAAGCTGCTAAAGTTAGAACAAAAATAAAAGAAGATTTTGACAAAGCATTTTCTAAAGTGGATGTTTTAATAACTCCTACTTCACCAACTGTTGCTTTTCCACTCGGGGAAAAGTTAGATGATCCATTGACTATGTATTTATCGGATATTTATACAGTACCGGTTAATTTAGCCGGAGTGCCGGCAATTTCTGTTCCTTGTGGACTAGTTAAAAAGGTTACTAAAAGTTACCAAAAGGATACTAAAAAGTTACTAAAGAGAGTTGATAAAAATACTTTTAGTAACAATTTGCAACCCCTAGTAACCCCTAGTAGCTCATTATTACCTGTAGGTTTACAAATAATAGGTCCTCAGTGGGGAGAAGAGAAAATTCTACAAACAGCTTATATCTATGAACAGGCAACAAAAGATGAGGGGTGGAGGAAATTAAAGCCAAGTATAAAGTAATAGTAATAAGTAATAAGGAATCAAGAATAAAGGGTTAGGAATTAGGAATAGGGAATAAGTAGTACTCCTTATAACTAATAACGGATAACTAGGAGCACATATGGGTAAAGCAGCCAGAATTAGAAGATTAAGAGAATTAGAAAGACAGCAAAAAGAAGTAGAAAAAAAGGATAAAAAACAATTGACATTAAGAATTGTATTTTTATCTCTGGCTTCTGTTGGTTTAATTGTTGGAATAATTATTATGGTTGTGAAAATTAATAAGATAAAAAAACAGCCTAAATCTTATAAGACAGGGGAGAGGACCTATTCTCAAGCGCCGGATATGCAAATTGATACCCAAAAAAAGTATACAGCTACAATTGAAACATCTTTGGGGAATATCAAAATAGAATTGTTTACCCAAGAAACTCTTAAAACTGTAAATAATTTTGTAGTTTTGGCTCGGGATGGATATTATGATGGGTTAAAATTTCATAGAATAATAAAAGATTTTATGATCCAGGGGGGGTGCCCAAAGGGTGACGGCACAGGAGATCCTGGATATAAATTTGAAGATGAGCCGATAACTGAAAACAGAGATTATACCCCGGGGATTGTAGCTATGGCTAATTCCGGTCCTAACACCAATGGCAGCCAATTCTTTATTATGCATGGGGATAAATCTGGTGGGGGTTTACCTAAAAATTATGTGATTTTTGGTCAAGTTTTAGAAGGGATGGAAATAGTAGATCAAATTGCCAATGTAGAGACAGAGGATAATGGACAAGGGGAAGTATCTCGCCCAAAAGAGGGTGTTTTAATTAATAAAGTCACAATTTCCGAGGAAGAAGTTCAAGTAGCACCTTCAGAATTTCCTGGACCAGAAGGCCAACCTATTGATATTCCAACAGAAGATTTACCAATAGAAAGCCAACCGATTGAGATGCCTGTAGAGGTTCCTCAAGGAGAATAAAATATGGATTATATGATTTTATTGATTTTTGGAATAATTATTTTGTTGGGTGGGGTATTATTTATTTTTATAAATAAATCTTTACCTAAAGACGGTAAAAAGAACTTTCTTACACAATCAGAAAAAGAAATGGTCCAGAGGAAATGGCAAGAGATTCAGCAACTTTTGCAGCTTGAGGGAGAAAGCAGAAGCAAACAGGCTGTTTTAGAAGGGGATAAATTAGTCTATTTTGTTTTAAAAAAATTAGGATATTCTGGTGATAATATGGCTGATTGTATGAAAGCAGCAAAAGAAAGATTTTCTTCATATAAAATTTATTCGGAATTATGGAAAGCCCACAAATGCCGCAATAGAATAGTCCATGAGGTTGATAATGAATTATTACATCAAGAAGCCCAAAAAACCATCACAAGATTTGAAAGAGTTTTAAAGGATTTGGGAGTTTTATAATGTCTAATATTGAAGTTGAAGTGAGGAGTTTTATTTCTGAACATAAATATAAACAATTAATAGAGATAATGAATCAACAAGGGGGTTTTATAGATGAAATAAATGAAGAGACTGTATATTTTTCTGGTGAAAAAGATTTACGAATTCGAAGAGACAACAAGAAAGCATATTTAATTCTAAAAGAAGGAAAAATTCATGATAAGCATAGAAAAGAGATAGAAATTGAGTGCCAAAGAAATGATTTTAGAAAATTAGAAGATTTGCTTATAAATTTGGGATTTGAAGTGAAAATTAGATGGTTTAGAAAAAGAAAAATATATAAATGGAATGATATAAAAGTTTTATTAGATGATACAAAAGGCTATGGTTATATTGTTGAATTGGAAAAAATAGGTAATGAAGCAGATAAAGAAAAGATTTATAAAAAATTAGAACAAAATTTAAAAGGTTTAGAAGTACAAATTACCCCTAAAGAAAAATTTGATAAAAAATTTCAATATTATAAGGAAAATTGGAGAACTTTGGTCTAAAATATTGGAGTTGAAATATGGAATATCAGACAATAATTGGATTAGAAATCCATGTACAATTGAAGACAAAATCTAAAATGTTCTGCAGATGTGATAATTATTCAGTGGATGCCAAGCCAAATATTAATACCTGCCCAGTATGTATGGGAATGCCTGGAACTCTTCCAGTGATAAACCAGCAAGCTATAGAATGGGCAGAAAAGACCGCCTTGGCTTTAAATTGTAAAATTTCCTCATTCACTAAATTTGATCGAAAAAGCTATTTCTATCCGGACTTACCCAAAGGATATCAGATATCCCAATATGATATGCCTTTAGCGGTAGGAGGATGGTTGGATATTGATGTGCCAGAGTCAAAAGTTCAAAGTTCAAAGTCTAAAGTCCAAAATAAGATGTATACTAGAAGAATTAAAATCACTAGGTTGCATATGGAAGAAGATGCAGCAAAGTTAATTCATTCCGTAAAGGGACGTGGTCCCTACGGGACTTTACGTCCAGAGGTGGCAGATTATAGTTTGGTTGATTTTAACCGTGCCGGAACTCCACTTATGGAAATTGTTACAGAACCTGACCTAAGCTCCCCACTTGAAGCAAAGATTTTTATGCAGGAGTTAAGAAGTATTTTGCGATATTTAGATGTTTCTGAAGCTGATATGGAGGAGGGAAATTTGAGATGTGATGCTAATATATCATTAAGTCCAAAGTCCAAAATCCAAAGTCCAAAGTTGGGGGAGAAGGTGGAAATTAAAAATATAAACTCTTTTAAGGCTGTAGAGAAAGCTTTAGCTTACGAAGTGGAAAGGCAAAAGGATATTTTAGAAAGTGGGGACAAGATAGTTCAAGAAACTAGAGGCTGGATGGAAGATAAAGGCAGAACAATCTCCCAGCGAGGCAAAGAAGAAGCAGAAGACTATCGTTATTTTCCCGAACCAGACTTGCCACCATTGGAATTTGAAAAAAAACAAGTAAAAGAAATTCAATCGAAATTACCTGAATTGCCTAACCAGCGCCAAAGAAGATTTGTTAAAGAATATGACCTGTCAATGTATGATGCTCAGGTTTTAACTTCTGAGAAAGAAACATCTGTCTTTTTTGAAGACACAGTTCAAAAAATATCCAAATTAAATCACGAAAAGGCCAAGAGGGCGTGCAACTGGATAACAACGGAATTGCAATATTTACTTAAGGATAAAGATATAGATATTAGCAAATGCAAAATTAAACCAAAGGATTTAGCCGAGCTTATTGGATTAATTGACAAAGGAGAAATCTCAGGGAAAATAGCCAAAGATGTATTCGTAGAAATGTTTAATTCCGGAAAAGCCCCTTCGGAAATTGTGAGTAAAAAAGGATTAAGACAAGTTAGTGATGAAGGAGAATTAGAGAAAATTATAGATAAAATTATATCTCAAAATAAACAAGCAGTTTCTGATTATAAAGAAGGAAAGGAAAATGCATTTAAGTTTTTAGTAGGGCAGACAATGGCTTCTACCCGCGGTCAAGCCAATCCTCAGATGGTTAATAAGATATTGAAGGAAAAATTGAAATAATTCGAAGAATATTGAGAATTACTAATGAACAATTGCTAATTTCTAATCAAATCCCAATGACTAATAAAGAAACAAAATTCTAAATCCGAAATTCTAAATACTAAATCCTAAATCCCAACGGGATCCCTTCGGGACAATATCAAATGACCAAAATGCTGCCACAGCCCCACCCAACCACCCTTTTATTGTATAGATTATATAACAAAACAATATAAGTTTAGAACATTGGAAAATTTGAATTTTGAATTTATTTAGGATTTAGAAATTAGATATTAGAAATTTTATAAGATAAGTTAATTGTGTTATATTAAAACCAAGGAAAAATAATGCGAAGAAAAAGAAAAGCAAAAGTTACAATAGAAGAAGATGAAGAAGTTACAACGGGTTGGTCCAAAGTCCAGAAATATTTGGAAGAGAAGAATATCAATTCTTTTCTTTTAGCTGTTTTAGAAGCTGATAAATTATTAGCCAAGGCATTAAAAGATAAAGGTTATCCTGGCAAGACCACCCAGGAGAAGATTGGAGCAGCCAAGGAAAAATTTACCAATATCAATTTTCTTCTTGGTGCAAGAGATATACGAGATAAGATTATTAATAAAATAGATTATAATCTTTCTTCTTTGGATTTAGAAGATGCTATTTCTGCCTATAGGCAAGCCATAATTGATTTAGGAGAAGAATCAGAGAAATTACCTATTTCTGAAAGATTATTACTTCTTTTTCATTATTATTATCCTTCTAAAAAACAAGCACTTAAAAAAATTATTATTTATATAGTTTTATTTTTTACAATAGTTTGGTTTTTGTCTCATACTTCACTAGGACAAAATATTGTTAATATTGTAGTAGGAGTAACCAATATTATTTTCAGTTGGGTTTTAGCAATAGTTTTGTTGGTTGTGGGAGTTATAATTACGGTGATTGCAAGTCTTTTGTATTTTGAGAAAAGAAGGAAGGAAAGAAGATGATGTAAAAATTCTAAATCCGAAATCCTAAACAATATCTAAATTCCAATGTTCAAAATTCTAAACATTATATTTGTTTTGGTCATTTGGATTTAGATATTAGGATTTGTTTAGAAATTAGATATTAGATATTAGTAATTTTAAAAAGCCCCGTCATCCACTGACGTTACGACAGGGCTTCAGCCTTTGTAAGGAATAATTATATAGCAAAGGCTTCAGGAGTATAAAATGGAATCAGAACAAAATTCACAAGAACAAAAACCAGCTTTGCGTCCTGATGCAGTCTATTGCCCCAGATGCGGAGCAGTTCACAAAAAAGGAGAAAAATATTGCAATGAATGTGGTGCTTCTCTTTTGCCGCCAATGACCAAACCAGCCGTTATGAAGGAAACAAAAAAAGAAGAACCAGCTTTGGATTTGGATAAAAAAAAGAAAAAAAGAAAGAAGAAAATTATTTGGACAACTGTTATTATTTTAATTTTAGCTGGAACAGCAGCAGGTGCTTGGTTTTATACTCAAAGTTCACGACAAAGACAAAGAAATTTAAAATTTGAAGAAGAAATCAAAAGTATTTGGGGAGAATTAGTAGAAAAAAGCAATGATACAAAAAATGTTTTGACCGATATATCCAGTGAAGATGATATTGATAATCTATCTAACAAAATTTCTGATCTGAAAAGTCTAATTGAGACAAAAGCAAGTAAATTGGATGAAATTGATACTCCAGAGAATTACCAAGAACTTAAAGGCAAGTTAAAATCTGCTTTGGAAAAATATTCTGGATATTTAGACCGCCTTCAAGATGATATTACTGATAGGTCAATTGATCAGATTGATACAACTACAGATTTTCTCTCAGTTCAAAATTCCGCTGATCAAGCCAAAAGCGCATTAGGTGATTTTGTAGACCAAGCTCGCTTTATTGAAAATAAAATTGCCGATGGAGTTTTTGATTTAACTTCTTTGAAAGAATTCATAAAAGATACCCAGACTCAAACTGAAGCAGAAAAAGCTCAGAGAAAGAAAGCAGAGGAGGAAGCTCAAGAACAAGCTGCCAAGAAGGCAGCAGAAGATACAGTTTATGATTTTATGAATACTTTGCCTGATGCTTATGATGATATAGAAAACAGTTGGGATAATGCCCAAAGCATAGCTGAAGATTATTGGAGTTCCGATGCTATGTCTATTTTTGAAAGTGATTATCAATTTTATTTTGCTTCGGAAGTATTTTATAAGGGAGGGAGTGTCCTATCTAGTGAGAAATTAAATGATGAAAAATATAATATCTCTTGTGAAGAGAGATCAGAAAGCATGGATTTTGAAAGTGGGGAAACATATACTAGTACATACCTGACTTATTTTCTTGTAGAGAAAATTGGTAATGATTGGTATATTACCAGCCATGGATATAAGTAAATTAGGAATTGGGTTACGGTTACGAAGTTGGTATCGTAGTTCGGTTACGGTTACGTGAAAATAAATGACGTAACCGAGTAACGTGACCGATACGCACTTCCCAACCGATTAACGAATAACGATTTTCAAAGGATTAAAAATGGCAGATGAAAAAGAAAAAAACCAGCACATTGGTTATATAAAACCAAGAAAAATTGAACAGGAGATGGAAGAATCATATCTTGATTATGCTATGAGTGTGATTATTGCTCGAGCCTTGCCTGATGTACGTGATGGATTAAAACCAGTGCACCGGCGCATTCTTTATGCAATGCATACCTTAGGATTATCTTATGGAGCTTCTTATCGAAAATCAGCCACAGTAGTTGGTGAGGTTTTGGGTAAATATCATCCCCATGGTGATATAGCTGTTTATGATTCTTTGGTAAGAATGGCTCAAGATTTTGCTATGCGTTATCCTCTGATTGCTGGTCAAGGAAATTTTGGATCTTCTGACGGAGATGCTCCTGCAGCTATGCGTTATACTGAAGCTAAAATGGCACAGGTAACTTCAGAAATTTTATCTGATATTGGAAAAGATACTGTATATTTTATGGATAATTATGATGGCACTCAAAAAGAACCCAAGGTTTTGCCGGCTAAGTTGCCCAATCTTCTTATAAACGGCACAATGGGAATTGCTGTAGGAATGGCTACTAATATTCCCCCTCATAATTTGAAAGAGGTAGTAGACGCCGCCCTGCATTTATTGGATCATCCCAAAGCTACAGTTGAAGATTTGATAAAAATTTTGCCTGGTCCTGATTTTCCTACTGGCGCTTCTATTTATAATGCTCAAGAAATTAAAAATGCCTATGCCACAGGAAAAGGAAGAGTTACTATGAGGGCAAAGGCACAAATTGAAGAAACCAAAAAAGGATTTGCAATTATTATTTCTGAATTACCTTATCAGGTAAATAAAGCTCTACTTGTTGAAAAGATTGCTGATCTTGTAAAAGATAAAAAAATACAAGGTATTTCTGATCTTCGTGATGAATCAGATAGAGAGGGGACTCGGGTAGTATTAGAGTTAAAACGAGATTCTTATCCAAAGAAAGTTTTAAATCAACTTTATAAAAAAACACCTATGCAATCAGCTTTTTATGTAAATATGCTGGCCTTAGTTGATGGAATTCAGCCTCGAGTTTTAAATTTGAAAATGATTATCCAATGCTATATTAATCACCGAAAAGAAGTAGTAAGAAGAAGGTGTAAATTTGACCTAGAGGTAGCTCGCCAAAGAGTGCATATATTAAAAGGTTTTAAGATTGCTTTAGATAATTTAAACAAAGTAATTTCTATAATTAAAAAATCAAAAACTAAAGAAGAAGCGGCAAAAAATTTGATTAAAAATTTTAAACTTACAGAAATTCAAGCAGCCGCTATCCTAGAAATCAAATTGCATCAACTTGCTCGCCTAGAAAGACAAAAAATAGAAGATGAATATAAGGAAAAGAAAAAATTGATTGTTGAATTAGAAGATATTTTAGCAAAACCAAAAAGAATCTTAAAGGTTATTAAAGATGAACTTTTGGATTTGAAAGAAAGATATGGGGACCAGCGGAGAACTAAAATATATAGAAAGGCAGTAAGTGAATTTACCTCTGAAGATTTAATTCCTAATGAAGAAGTAGTTATTGTAGTTACTAAAGGAAACTACATTAAAAGATTGCCTATTTCTACCTATAAAGCCCAGAGACGAGGTGGAAAAGGGGTTTTGGGTATTTCTACAAAAGAAGAAGATACAGTAGAACATCTGGTGGCTACTTTTACCCATGATAATGTTTTATTTTTTACAAACAAAGGAAGAGTTTTCCAACTTAAAGTTTATGAAATTCCCAGAGGCTCCCGTCTTTCCAAAGGACAAGCTATTGTTAATATTTTACAAATAGGCCCTGATGAAAATATAACTGGGGTAATCACATTGGAAGATTTTCAAAAAGGTAAATATTTGGTTATGGCAACTAAAGGTGGAATGGTTAAAAAAACTGCTATGAAAGAATATAGCCAAGTAAGAAAATCAGGCCTTATTGCTATCAGGCTTAAGAAAGATGATGAGTTGAAATGGGTCAAACCTACTTTTGGTTCAGATGAGATTATTTTAGTAACTGCTATGGGTCAAGCAATTAGATTTTCGGAGAAGGATACAAGGCCAATGAGCCGAGGAACAATGGGAGTGAAAGGAGTAAATTTGAAAAAAGGAGATTATGTAGTGGGAATGAGTATAATTTTAGAAAAAAGAAGAATAACCACTAAAAAATCTAAAAGAGGTATAAAAGCCGACCTCTTGGTAATTTCAGAAAATGGTTATGGTAAAAAGACATTATTGAAAAATTATCATCTGCAAAGACGAGGAGGAGTGGGGATTAAAACATATAGAGCAACAAAAAAGACTGGCAGACTTGTTGATTCTTGGATAATAGATAGGGGAAATTGTGATTTGATTATGATATCTAAAGCTGGGCAGGTAATTCGTCTTCCTGTAGATACTATTTCTCGATATGGCAGAGTAACTTCCGGAGTAAGATTAATGAAATTGAATGCAAAAGATAATGTGGCTACAGTTGTTATTTGTATTGAAAATGGAAAAGAAGAAGAAAAAATGGCCAAAGTTAAAGAGGAGAAAAGAGTTGGAACTGCTTTGCAAGAAAAAGAACAGAAAAAGGAACAAAAAATGGCAGAAAAACAGAAGGAAGCTGTGGAAGAAAAGAAGAAGATAGAAGAAATGAAAAAAGCAGTTAAAGAAATAAAAGAAAAAGCTATGACTGCGAAACTGCAGAAGTCTCGCAAAGAGGCAAAAAAAGAAAGGGAGAAAAAAATTAAAAAATCCAAGCCTAAAAAAGTAAAAGTTAAGAAAGCGAAGAGAAAAGTTCCAACCCAAGGCTGGTCGGCTTCGGGCCGAAAAATAAAAAAGGCAAAGAAAATTGTCAAAAAACCAAAGTCTAAAAAAGAGAAACCTAAAAAGATAGCAAAGAAGAAAGTAGCAGTTAAAAGAAGTAAAAAGAAAAAAGTTACCAAGAAGGTTAAAAAAATAACTAAGAAGCCAAAGATTAAAAAGATTCCAAAGAAAAGGATTGCCAGGAAACCAAAAGTTAAAAAGAAAACAACCAAAAAGGTTATAAAAAAACTAAAAGCAAAAAAAGTTAAAAAAACTAAACCTAAGAAAACTTCCAAAGCTTTTTCTAAAAAAAGAGGTAGAACAAAAAAGAGGGGAAGGAAGAAAATATTCACATAGACACAAAAAATCACGAATAGATACACAAAAGTTCACGAAATAATTTTATTAAATACTTTCTACTTTTAAATTCACGGAGTAAGTTTATTAAATAATAAGGTATAAGGTAATAGGTTAGTAAGTTGTTAAGGAATATCTGGTAGTTATAGTTTAAGGTTTATTTGAATATTTTAAATTTTAGATTTTCATTTTGCATTTTTTATTTTAATTTTTTAATTTTATTTATAATAATCGTTTATGGGTCCTGTCATCCACTAAAGTTTCAACGGGGCCTCAACCTTTGCAATGAATAATTATAAAACATAACCGTCAAAATGGCTCAGACCATTTTGACGGAGAGGAGAAATAAGCGGAAACTGAGAAAGATTGCGAAAGCAATTCTTGAAAGGTTGTAGCTTGTTTCGACGAGGGAGTATAATATGGAATTAAAAGATTTGCCAAAAGTTTTATTTGATGAAAAAAAAAGAAGAGAATTTATGAACCCGGAAAGTATATTAAGACAGATTAGTATTGAAAAAGGAATGAAAATAGGGGATCTAGGTTGTGGAGCAGGTTTTTTTGCTATTCCTATAGCTCAGACAGTAGGAGATAGTGGAAAAATATTTGCTGTTGATATTTTAGAAAGTATGATCTCTGCTATTAAATCACAGATCCAAGAGAAAGGATTGACTAATATTGAAA
>JABAOC010039461.1_pt1 | contig 14419 bp, 11 predicted proteins | sample 7062161 | NCBI WGS metagenome assembly JABAOC01 (sample SAMN14538625, study PRJNA623070) | marine sediment metagenome | biome: marine biome [ENVO:00000428]; feature: marine pelagic biome [ENVO:01000023]; material: deep marine sediment [ENVO:00002113] | place: India: Gulf of Khambhat ... | reverse complement strand
TGAACTATAATTTATTTTTACACCAGTAGTGGTAGATCCACCAGTTCCATTTATTACATATCCAGCACAATCAAGTATTATATCTTTTCCATTTATTATCAAACCATTTCCAGAACAGTCAGTTAAATTATCAGTCGCGTTAAGAATCCTCGACTCATTAAGAATGTTACCACAATTACAAGGAATCTGCCCACCACAGTTTGTATCGACTATTACAGTCCAATTTGGTGAATAGTAATCATATTGGCCAGTAGTATCATGACAGTAAATATTCCATTCATATACACCAACATCTACAATGTTATTTATCCAGTTAATAGTTCCATTGCTTAAAGGTGTGCTATTAGTTTCATTAGGTAACCAAGTTCCTGTAAAGTTTCCATAAAGAGTACAATTAGTCATATTCATAGAACTATTCCATTCTGGTGTATAAGTAAAGTTTATGTTAAGATTATTAGTATAACTTAAATTAGTAGGACCTTCCAAAGTTACATTTATTGCATCTGACATTCCGTAATCAGAAAAACTAGTCACAGCAAAACTAAGATTTTCTCCGTCCCAAACAAAATCAGAACATATAGAAGGTGGGCAAGGAACTCCAGATGTTGAACCATGATCATACCTAAATATCTGTGGTCTACCATTTATTCCAAATCTATTTGATATATTATATAAAGTTAAGACTGCTGAAAGGGTTAAATTTGGTTTGTTTGGATCTACCCCACCCCATTCTGTATCATTAATTCCAATTCTTGGACCAGACATTATGTTTTTTACTGCAAATTCGAATAAAGCTTGAGATTTTTCCGGAGTATCCATACTAACGTTTTCTGTATAATTTATTTTTGCTATACCAGGAAGATCGATAATTAAACTAAAATTAGAAAAATTGCCAGTATCAGCCAAAGCTGTAAAATTTGTGGTGTCTCCACCAAATGATGGACCACATATGGCATAAAAAGTACCACTCGCGTTAGTATGATTAAATTGTGCTCTGTCTTCCACAGTGCAATTTCCGTCCCAACATGCACTAACATTTACCATTGTTCCATTAAGCAGTGGTATTTGAGGTGGTAAGGGTTCTGTAGGAGGAGGACAACCCGGAGGATAAGTCATATTTACTAGAAGAACTGTTGCATTAAATGTATCATTAAATAAACCTGTACTTGTATTACCGTCTGTAGCATTAAGATATACAGCCTCAGCTGTAATCAAAAATGGAGTAGTCCCAGGATATGCAGGAAAGTTAACAGTATCATTCAATTCGAAAGTAGCCCAAGTTTCAGTACCAGATGTACCATTTTGTTTGAATACACCGATTCTAGTTGAACTACCTCCTATATTTGAAAAATTGCCAGTAAGGTTCATAGTTGCATTACAAACACTTGGAGGACTACAAGAAAAATTAACTGCAATAAAAACCTGATTACCATCAGTAAAAAACATATCTCCTCTTGATACATTAGCCCAAGCTGGACATGGATTACCACCACAACCATATCCTAAGTCGCCTGGATAAACAGCCGCTGTTGTAGGCATAACGTAAAGAGCTAAAATTGTTATAAACGCTAAAAATATTACAGAAAATAATCCTAATTTTATGATACCTTTTTTATTCAAAGAGACACCTTATAAGTAAGAGTATAATAAAACCGCCATATAAAGTTTTCTATTAAAATAAAGGATTTATTTTAATATCACATATCTTATTAAGTGAGAAAACATCTTATGTCAATGCTCAAAAGTGATCTAGCAAAGACCGGCGGAATTATTTTTACTGCTACTCTTATATCTAATTTAATACTTTTTTTAGCTAACTTACTTATCGCAAGTCAACTGGGAGCTGTAAATTTTGGTGTTTTTAAGACTGTTCTCTATCTATTTTCATTTTTACCTTTGTTAATAGAATTTGGTGTTAATGCCAGCCTAACCAAGTATATTTCTGAGTTTGGTAGCAAGAATAAAGAGAAGATTGGATATTTAGTAAACTGGTTCTTAAAGTTGAAAATAACCAGCTATTTAGTTTTAATACTAATAATCTTTCTATTAAGAGAACAAATAAGCATAATTTTTCTAAAAGATACTTCATTAACCTATATAATATCAGCTGGAATTTTATTAGTAAGTCTAACATTTTTTAGTGTTTTTCAATTCATTGTTCAAGGGTTTCAAAAATTCAAGCTATATGCTCTAGCACAATTTTTAAACCTTTCAAGCTCTTCTATTCTTGGTGTTCTATTAAGTCCTCTAGGAATCTTTTACATTATTCTGGGATGGAGTCTTGGACCACTGATTGGTAATTTGTTTAATATTAAATTCTTTTTTAGGAATAAAATTCTCAAAAAAACAAAGGAGTTTGATGTTAAAAGCAAGTTTCTAAAGTTCAGCATACCAATATATTTAACTAATATAATCATTGGGTTGTCTAATGCGATAGTGCCTTTATTAAGTTTGTTCTTCTCTCAAGAAAAAATTGGTTATTTTTCTTTTGCTTTTATTTTTTATTCTGCAGCCTTGTTAATTCCTATGTCCTTATCAGTTATTGTTTTCCCAAAAGTGTCTGAGCTTAATGGTTTGAAAAGACATAGAGATGCAAAAAATATTTTAATTAAAGCTTTCAAATTATATGCTCTTGTCGCCATTATTGGGATAATACTTGTTTTTTTGATTTCAGACTGGTTTTTTGCAACTTTTTTCAGTACTTATATGGAGAGTATATTTATTTTTAAAATCTTGACAATTATAGGACTTGTTTTTGGCTTCAATATAATTTATGTTTATTATCTTCAGGGGTTGGGGAGGGTTAAAAGATTTGCTTTACTTGTTTTAATTCAAAACATCTTATTAATAACTATAAGTTTCATTTTGTTGAATTTATGAAACTTTTTATATTTACATTTCTAAATTTTGATAGTTAAGTGATTCAATGAAAATGATAATAAAAAAGTACTGGTGGATATTTGCACTAGTATTTGTGTTTTTATTTTCCTATCATATAAGATCTGTGAATATAATTCCTGATAGATTGTTGTCATTCGACCCAATATATCAGTATAGATTTACCAAATATTTTGCTGAATGGGGACATCTGCCTGCTTGGGATGAATTAACGTATTATACTGGTAGGAAACTTATTCCTGGTACTGTACCACCTCTGATATTTTATTTGACTACTGTATTTTTCTGGATTTTAAACGGATTTGGCCTTAGTTTATTAACAACTGCATCATATGCTTCAGCTATTTATGGGGCGTTAATAGTAATTCCTGCATTTTTATTAGGTAGAGAGTTGTCTAATGAATATGGTGGATTATTAGCAGCAACACTGATTGGCACTGCACCGCAGATATTGATAAGAACTTTTGGAAGTAGTTTTGATACTGATCAATTGGTATTGTTTTTCTTATTACTGACAATTTATCTTGGTTATGTTGTTTTAAAGAAGAAGAGTATAGCAAGCTTTTCATTAGCTTTAGCAGGATTTACATTGTTCATGTTCACATGGATATTCTTCTTCTATCCGATTTTTATACTTGGAGGTTTTGTTTTAGTTTATTTCTTTTTATCTATAATCATAGGAAAATGGAAGAAAAGTGAAGGTTTTTCATTAAAGAAATCTACTTTTAAATTAATAGATCATTTGAAGTTTTTTGTAATTCTTATTATTTGTCTATTCATCATTGGTTGGTTTAATGAAATTAACATCATAACAAATTTATTAAAATTAATGGGTTTTGCTCAAGCAGCTGAAAAACAAATAGTAAATATATCAATTGCAGAGTTACAGCCATTCGATATATTTAATTTAGAAGGTTGGATACTGGCAACAGGAAGATTCATGATGGGAGATGTAATAACAGTTCTTATTCTTCTAATTTTCATATCTTTCATAGCATTTGGTTTCTTGCACTTTGCCAAAATAAACAAAGATTTAAGAAATTTTTCATTTTTATTAACAGTATTTTTTATTGGTATTTATACAACATTTAGAGGTATAAGGTTCACAGAATTTACAGCAGCATTGTTTTTGATTCTGATTAGTGTCGGATTTGGTTGTTTTGTTAAATATTCTCAAAAAGATAAACTTCTAAAAAGTTTTGCAATAGGATTGGGTATTTTTATTGCAATTTCTGCCATGAGCATAGGACTGGAAGTTGGGAATGGTGTTGGCCCTGATCAAAATATGAACTGGGATAATGCGTGGAATTATTTAAAAACCAAAACTCCTGAACTCTCAATAGTTGGAACTTGGTGGGATCCTGGTCATATGATTTCCGGATTAGCAGAAAGAAGAAATTATGCAGATGGGGCTCATTGCTCAGAATTACATTGTTTTTATCCAATCAACACTAGAATAACAAACTTGGGAAAAATAATGGCAACTACCAATGAAAATGAATCATTAGAATTAATAAGAAAATATCAAGGAACATCACCCAAAGTTTATTGGATAGCATCTGATGATTTAATTGCAAAGTTTCAATGGTTACAATATTTTGGAACCGGCTGTGATGCTAGGTATGAACAGAAATGTCCGCTTTATATGCAATTACGTGAAAGCTCTAGATCATTTGATGATACTGGAAACATAATTATTAGAAATTATGACATGAACCAACAAACAAAAATTATGGTTTTCAGTGGTCAAGTACCAATACCAATATTTGTTCAAGGAATAAATGCCGCTTTATTTGATGAAATAATAATTTATAACAATACTCAAGCTATACCAATCAAATTTACTGAAAATGAAGTAAATTCCCTTTTAACATCACTAAGATCTTTGGAAAGACAATTAAATATTAGATTTACAAACCAAACAGTATCAATGACAGTTTGGATACCTCGACACTTCTCTTACATTGTTGTAATACCTCCGAATCTTAGAAATACTGTATTCACTAAAATGTTCATGTTAGAAGGTGAAGGTTTGGAACATTTCAAACAAGTATTTAGAAATGAGCAAGTGAAAATTTATGAAGTCGTATAAGGTTATTGCGATCATACCTGCTTACAATGAAGAAAAAAATATAGGAAAAACTGTTAAAGATACTAAAAAATATGTTGACAAAGTTATAGTAGTTGATGATGGTTCTTTTGATGAAACTGCAAAAATTGCAATAAAGAACAGGGCAGAAGTTATAAGATATGAAAAAAATAAAGGTGTTGGTTTTGCTTCTAGAACCGGATTAAAAAAAGCTATTTCATTAAAACCCTATATCATTATTTTTTTGGATGCTGACGGTCAATTAAATCCTAAATACGTACCTGAATTTGTAAATAAAATAAAAGAAGGTTCAGATTATGTATATGGAAAAAGGAATCTTCAGAATTATCCTATGAATAGAAAAATTGGAAACTGGAGTTTAACTATTTTAGCGAATTTATTTTGTCCTACAAAAATAATGGATGTGGAGTGTGGTTTCAGAGCCTTTACATATAAAACAGCAAAAAAACTAAATTTAAAAGCTATGAGATATGAAAGAGAACTTGATTTTATTTATGAGGTATGGAGAAATAACTTAAAAGTTTCTTGTGTGGAAATAAGTGTTCCAAAATTTTATCCTAAAGCTGCCATAATTAGAGGTTTAAAAAATTTCTGGTTCTTATTAAAAAGAAGATTTAATTTTATTTAAAGTTATACAGTATCTTTATCTTCTATAAAATAAAAAAGCTATGAAAACTCCAAATAAGAAAGATATTGATGATAAAATATCTCTTATTTCTCTTTTTAATATTGAACTTGCGTTATTTTTTTTTGCTACTTTACCTTCAAAACCCACTTTTCCATATTTAAATGCTATTTTAGTATGATACAAACCATAAAAAAATCTATTTCTAATAAACTTCCAAAAACCCTTACTTCTTTTATGAAAAACAGGAGCAATTGGCAATTCTAAACCTCTATATCCTTTTTTTCTTAGTCTACTAAAAAGTTCTGTGTCTTCTGCTATTGAATAAGATTCATTTAATTTATTATTTTTCAGAACATTTGCATAACAAGCAAAATTGCACCAACACCAAGGTAATGGTGAAACCTCAATTCCCCTTATCACTGTCCTTTTTTTAGTGTCGTTTCTATTATGTTTTTTAACCGCCTTTACCATTTCTTCTAACCATGTTTTTTGTAAAGGTAAAGAATCTGATTCTGTTATAACTATTATTTTACCTTTTGCTTGTTCTATAGCATCATTCCAAGCTTGTGGTATACCTTTTTTATTAGAAAAAATAAATTTAAAGTCTCTAAATGTTTGTTTTCTTAACATCTCTTTTAATTTTTTAAATTCTCTTTCATTTTTTGCTATTGAAACAACAGAAACTTCAGGCATGAAATCAATGTTATATTAATTTTTTAATACCTCTTGTAGCTATTGCAGCTACACCTTTTAATCCTTGATATTTATACACATTATACAAATGGAAAAAAGCAATATCGGGTCTATTAAAAAGCATTTTTCTATGCCATAATCTAAGAGCATGTTCGTGCATTTCTTCAATATCTTTATGACTATAGTTTGGATAACTTATAACAGTTTCACAATTTCCACTGAAACTTTTCCAATTAATATTATCAAAATAACCCATTTTCAAGCACCAATTATACATCTTAGTTCCATAATAGGGAACGCATATAGAGAATTGTAATGTATCAGAAGGTAGATTAATAGCAAAATTCACAGTGTCTAGATCACTTTCTTTTGAAGATCCTTTCATTCCTAAAACCCAACAAACATGTGATCTTATGCCAAGTTTTCTACAAGAATCAACAAATTCCTTTATGTCTTTTCTGGTTATTGGTTTTCCTTCCATTTGTTTTAATACTCTACCATCTGCTGATTCAGCTCCTATTGTTATTCCTGTGCATCCGGCTTTTTTCATAAGTTTCATGACTTTAAAGCTTATTTTTGCATCTGCCATACAGTTCCAGTTTATTTTTAATTTGCGTTTGATTATTTCTTTACATATATCAGCTACATGTTTTTCATTTACAGTAAGATTATCATCATCAAAATAAAGTTCATCTGGTCTGTACTTTTCCCATAAATATTCCATTTCATCAACAACCAACTTAGGATTTCGTTTTCTCCAACTTTTTTGACCATAATAAACTCCCACAGTACAAAAATTACAACCCCACGGGCAGCCTCTACTAGAAATCATTACTACATTAAAACCATGTAATTTAGGATCATTGTATTTATGCATTGGTAATTCATCTCTTTCAGGCCAAGGTAATTCATCAAGGTTTTTAATTAATATTCTGGGAACAAACTTATGACCTTTTGTTGCAACACCTTTAGGGAATTTTCTAATCTCTTTATTGAGATATCTTACTAAATCTAAGATACTATAATCACATTCACCAACAATAACAAAATCATATCCAGCTTTAAGACATTCTTTGTATGCTGGTGTTGCATGATAACCAGAAGCAACTATTTTGAGTTTTGGTTTTATTTTTTTCAACATACTTATAGTTTTTAAATCATAATCAAAAGAAGAAGCAGTTGTTTCCCATATTAGTAAATCTGGCATAATTTTTTTGAAATTTTTAATAAATTGTTTTCTTGTAAGTTCTTCTGCTGTAGCATCTATTATATGAGCATCATAATTATGTTTTTTTAGAACAGCTGTAGCATAAGCTAATCTAACGGGAAATGGATAGTATTTCATTGATGTTTTTTCTATTTTAATATCCCATCTACATCGTAACCAAGGACCTGGTGGGTTAGCCAATAATATTTTCATTGAAACACCAAAAATGTTTTTATTATTTTATATTAAATAATTTAAACTTAAAAACTCTAATTCTTTGCTATTATTAAAAACTCCCCCTTTGTTTTAGTACCTAGTTTGCCTGCTAAAAGAAGTAATGGAACTTTAATCATTCTAATAATTATATGCGGTTTTAATGACTGTTGATCTGCCATCGTACGTATTTCTTTTACTTTCTTAATTTTAAATTTATTATCAATCAACATTTGTTTAACTTCCTTGATGTTTAAGGCTTTTTCAGATTCACATGGAACTAAGCGTAACAATCCGTGATGCATAAGCCTTTTATGAGTATTTCTATCATCGTGGTCAATTATTATGAATTCTCCTCCTTTTTTTAAGACCCTTCTTACTTCTTTTATTGTTTCTGGAATATAATCAAAAACATGATGTAAAGTTGAAAGTGATAAAACAAAATCAAAAGAGTTATTTGAAAATGGTATATGTTTAGTTATATCACCTACTTTAACTTTTTTGTAAAATTTTTTGGCTATTTTTACACTTTCTGGACTTATATCGACTCCATACCATTTCCTATTATTTAAAATCTCAGCATAATGCCCTGTACCACATCCAATATCTAAAAGTTTTCCTTTTCTTGGTAATATCTTATCTAAAAGTTTTAGAGTTTCTTCTGAATAAATATATTGATGTTTAGTAGGTGATTTTCTTACTATTTCATCATATGTTTCTTTTTGTTCCTTTCTCCAATTCATTTTCTCAACTTTGAAATTATTAGCATTCTTTCTGATATTATTCCAAAATGTTTTTCCCTATATTCTAAAATAGATTTAAAACCCATTATTCTTAGAAGTTCTTTAAGCCTTTTTCTGGAATAAAATCTTACATATTCTCCTAATGGATTATAAATTTTTTCCCAAAAAAATAGAGCTATTATAATGTTTTTGATAAAATCAAACTCTGGTGCAATAATTATAAGATTTCCTTTAGGTTTTAATACTCTTTTAAACTCTGTAAACATTTTATGTGTATCTAGTATGTGTTCTATAAGTTCGCCCGCAAATATAGTGTTAAAACTATTGTCTTTAAAAGGTATTTTTGTTGCTGATCCATGTTTAAATTTTATATTCGGATATTTTTTCTTGGCTTTTTTTATAGCAATATTTGAAATATCTATTCCTTGAGTAGGAACTATTTTATTAATCTCATTTGTTATTAACCCATTTGCACAACCAACATCTAGACAATTATTTTTTAGAAAAGGTTTGATGATTTTTATAGTTTTTTTTATATCTTTTTCTTTCCATCTTGATACGGGGTTTTCTTTCCAAACCCTTTCATAAAATTCTTTCATAATATATCACTTTTCAATTCTAGATGTAATAATTTTTTTTAAAAATGTTTTTGCTAAACCACCTTTAATATAACATTATTTTGATTTTGATAAGTAATGTTAAAATGTTCAGCATCATTTACAACTTCATTAACAAATTTTTGTGTCATAGCCCCTACTATGTTACTTTGTGGTATTATAACATCTTCTGCTATAATTCCTCTCCAAATAAGTATATAAGAAATATTATTTCCTTTAAGAATTTCATTTATAGTTCCGCCATTTGGATTTCTCATAATTTCTGTAAATTCCGGTATTTGTTTCCACCAAACTATATCTCTTTCAGCAAAATAATTTAAGCTACCTCGGTAAGGTGTAAAAATAAAAGAACCTTGTGGGGTATTTTTTTTAATCCACTCTAAAGCTTCAATGTAATCTGAACTATATCTTTGAGAGTTTGCTGTTGTTTGTGCTGTAACAATACTAGTATAAAATGAAAACAAAATTAAAGGTATTACTAATACTAATAAGTATTTGTTTTTTTCTTTTAATTTCCAAAGGAAGAACCCTCCGACCAAAGACAATTGTGGAAATAATATAAATAAGTATCTATTCTCTACTACTCTCAGAGCCGAAATGTATGATATATTAAACAAGAATATGAAAAAAACAATAAAAATAATAAATAAATTTAGTTGTTTGTTTTTTTTATTGATAATGAACCAAGAACATCCGAAAATAAATGTTATTAGAATGACCCATCCAATTGTATTAATGTAAAATCCTAAATTCAATATATTAGGAGATAGTACCTTTGTTGCACCTTCTATCCCTACAGCTACAGGGTATGGATTCTTAAAAAAATAATTTAACCCTTCAAAAAAAGGATAATCATAAAAAATTATATTTTTTATAACTATAGGTGCAATCAATAGGGTAGCTATAAAAATTGAAATTATACTTAATTTAAAAATTTTCTTATCTTCCTTGTAAAAAATAAATGAATAGATTAAAGGCATGAAAATTAAAAACAAACCAGTGGCTTTAGTATGATAAGACATTCCTAAAATTATTCCCAAAAAAATTGATTTTTTTAGATCATTTAATGTTAAAATTAGATAAGTTATTAACGCTGAAAAAAATGCTATTGATACATCAACATATGCTATCAACATAAAATGTGAAAACAAAGAAATTGAAAAAAGTAAAGATGCAGAAATTATACCATACCATATATTAATTCTTTTTCCAATCAAGTAAACTACAATAACAGTTAGCACACCAAAAATCGTAGTAATGATTTTAGCTAAACTTAAAGATGCCCCAAAAATCATAAATGGTAAAGCATATACAAGTGGAATAAAAATTGGTAAGTTGATTGGAAGACTATAAATCCCTCTTTTTTCAAAAAGTTTAAAATTATTTTGTGAAAATTCCTTTCCATAAAGAAAATAAGTGGCTTCGTCCTCTCCTAGCATCTGCGTGTTAGATGCTAGAAATGCATAATAAAATCCTAGCACTAACAAAATTAAAACAAAAACAAGCTCTATATTCTTCTCATTCAATTTCATAAAACCTTACCTCTATATTTAGCTTTATTACCATAGAACTTTAATAATTCTTTCCATTGAACTAAAAAAACATCAGATATTGGATATAATATTCTTCCAGTTCCAGAGGGTTCAGTAGTTCTTGTAAATGATTCTATAAATATTGTTTTCATTCCCATTGCTTTACCTAATATAAAAAAAGGTAGGGCTATTTCTGCTCCTGTTGATACTAACAAGTCAGGCTTCTCCTTTATAAGTACTGGCATAGAATTTAATGATAATGTTATTTCTTTCAATACATCTGATTTGAATTTTTTAAATTTGTATGCGTCCATATTTTTTGTGTCCATACCTCTATATGTTATAATACATTTATCATAACCATCAAAAGATTCTATTATTTGTAACATTTCTATTAAATGACCACCATTTGAAAATATTAAGGCTATTTTTTTAAAGTTAGAATTTTTTAAGTATTTTTTTAAGAATTTTATTAGTTTTTGTCTTTCGAAAATTGTTTTTTGTTGTGGTTTATTGAAATTTGAAATTATATTTTCCAATTTTTCCATATCTCTTATTACAGGAATTCTATATTCTTTACCTATCCTCTCAGCCAAATCTTCTTGATGACCATCTATATGCTCATTCATAGCTTTAAGTCTGGGAACAATTACAAATGGTCTTTTAAATTGTAGACATTTTATAATATTGCCTTCGCCTGCATGAGTTATGACCAAATCAGACTCAAAAAGATATTTTTCAAAATTCTTATTGGAGAAGAATTTTTTGAATTTACAATATTTCGGTTTGTATTTACTGTTACCGATACTAACTATAAATTTCTTCTTGGATTTTTTGGCAATCATATCCACCCCCTTTAAAAGTCTAGAAAAGTCATAAGGAGAAGTTCCTACTGTGACAAATATAAAACCTTTAGGCATTAGAAGTCACCTTGCTTTTAACGATATTATAAAAATCTGTCAATTTAGGATTTCCGATTTCTAATTCTATGTTCGATGAGTAGAATGCATATCTTGTATGAAGACCTATTTTCATACCATGATCAGATACTATAAAAAATACTATATCGTCTTTTAGTTGTTTTTTTATTTTAATTACCAATTCCTCTATTTCCTTATAATAAGATTTTATTTTTGTTTCATTATCAAAAAACGTATGTCCTATATAATCAATAACACCGAAATAAACCATGAACAGTTCCCAGTCTTTATTTAGATTTTCAAACAGCGTTCTTTTAACGTCTTCGAATTTATTTCTTATTATTTTTTCCCATTTATTTTCATCTAACTTTTCTTGAAGGAAACCAATCATATTTTTATGTATTTTATAGGTATTTTCCTCTGTTTTACTATATGTTGGAACCCCTATTTCTATTGAGTTTACATCATCGAAAATAGTAGGACATTTTAATTTAAACTCTTGTTTTATCCTATTTTTTTTAACTATTTCAGTTACAATTTTTCTAAAAAATTTATGTGTTGTTATTGTCTTAAGGATTATATTTTCTATTTTTGTTTTATGAACGATTTTTCTTAATTTTAATACAAGTGGATATTTATACTCATCAACCATCCATCCATAATTCACTCCATGTTCATTTGGAAGTTCACCTGTTATAATTGTAGCCCAGAGAGTTGGTGTGCTTAATGTCTCAATTTCTTTAGGTATCTGTAATTTTTTATACTCTTTTTGTTTTAATCCCTTCATGTTCCATTTTTCTACTAGATCATAATCTAAGGCATCAACACCAAATATGAAAACTTTCATTATAACTCCTACTTACCGAAGTAATCAAAAAATGATCTGAATCCAAATAATTTCCTTTTAACATCGGAAATTCCTCTAACATTCAAAATCATTCTAATTATTTGTTTTGGTCTAAGATAAAACTCCTTAAGTCCTTTATCTATATAAAAATCTATTTGTTTTTTAGTAAATTGTGGATAGCTTAAAACAGTTACTTGCTCCTTTTCAGACGAAACCCAGTCTGTCCAATCTTTTGGAACAAGATATCCCTTTTGCTTTGCCCATCTATAAATTGCTGTGCCTGGATATGCAACAATACCACTAAATTGGACTGTATCCAAAGGAAGGCTTTTGGCAAAATCAATTGTTTTTTGAGCTTCTTCAGGAGTTTCATCAGGAAAACCTATCATGAAACAACCATGTAAAATAAATCCTAATTTATCAGCTCTCTCAGTAAATTTTCTACTTTGTTTTAAAGTTACGCCTTTGCAGACTGAGTTTAAACATCTTTGAACTCCAGATTCGTAACCAATCATAAGCATTCTACAACCTGTTTTTTTCATCANNAACTCCATCTTATTTTCAAATTTCTTTTTAAAAGCTCATTACAAAACTCTCTTACATGTCGAGGTGATGCTGTAAATGTATCAGTTTCTATCATGAATTCTTGTATATTTGGAAATAGTTTTAAATCATATTCAATTTCATCAACTATTTTTTTTGCTGAACGCAATCTTAATTTACGTTTAAAGAAAAGTGGAGTATTAACACAAAATGTACAGTAATTCGGACAGCCTCTACCTGTTATAAGAGTAATAAATGGGTATAATTTTCCTGGATCTGGATAATCTTCAATTTTTATATGATGCCAAGCGGGGAATGGTAGCTCATCTATATTTTTTATTGGTAGTCTTGCTCTATTTTTTATTATTTTTTTACCTTTTCTATAAGCTATGCCTAATATTTTTTTCAATGGTTTTTTGTTTGCTATATCAAGCAAAGTATAATCATATTCATCATATGCGGCTATATCAACTGTGTTATCAATTTCTAAAGTTTCTTTAGGTAAAGCAGAAACATGCGGCCCTATTATAACATTTTTTATTTTTCTATTAATTTTCTTTATTTCATAAGCATGATGAATATCGCTGTAAATAGAAGGTGTAGTACAATATAAAACGACTAATTCGGGATTGAATTTCATTATTTTGTTTACAAGTCTTTTTTCAGATATATTATGTGTTGTTGCATCAATAAACTGGATTTCATGACCAGCCTTTTCAAGAACAGAAACAGCAGTTAATAAATATTCGGGGTGTCGAAAACAACGACTACGGCTTTTTGTATACCAGCGTGCTGACTTTGAAAAATCCCTACCATAAGTTGGTATTATTACTGAAACTTTCATTTTTCTCACTTAATTATTATTTAGTAATTTTTAAATTTTATCTACCTCTTAAAATATGAAAAAATCCACGACCAAATCCCAAAAAAACAATTATAGTTCTTGAAAAAATTATAATAGGTGCACTGAAAAGCATTTCAGACTCTCTATCGTATAAAAATTTGAAAAAACCTACATAGGTTGCAAAAAATGCTAACAAACTAACAATCGCAAGATATAAAAATTCAAAATAAATTGTTAAAAAAATCAAACTTAACAAAAATAAAGACATGAAAAAGGATGCAACTGGTATTTCCCAGCCAGTATAACCTTCATTAAAAGCCTTTTCTGGATGTTTCTTGTACATTAAAACCCTCCAGTAACCTCTCCAAAATTGTACTTGAAAATATTTTTTAAATGTTGATGGATGTGAATGCCAAACAAATAATTTTTTATCAAATAACAATTTATATCCTTCTTTTGCTATTCTAAAAGAAAATTCTGGATCTTCACCAGAAGCTTTAGAGAATTTCTCATCAAATCCTTTAAATTTGAAAAAAATATCTTTTTTGTAAGCACAACAATAAGTTCCTAAAAAATTAGTAAACATAGGTGATCTAGAATGTCTCCAAGCAATCTCATAACCAA
>JABAOC010005069.1_pt1 | contig 14421 bp, 11 predicted proteins | sample 7062161 | NCBI WGS metagenome assembly JABAOC01 (sample SAMN14538625, study PRJNA623070) | marine sediment metagenome | biome: marine biome [ENVO:00000428]; feature: marine pelagic biome [ENVO:01000023]; material: deep marine sediment [ENVO:00002113] | place: India: Gulf of Khambhat ... | reverse complement strand
ATGGGAGGGACGGATAAAGGGGTATATTATAGTTCCATAGCCTTTGGAGACTATGACAATGATGGCGATTTAGATTTGGCTGTCGGGGGATGGGATGACTTAGGTAATAAAAGGCTGATTCTATTCAAGAACGACAACGGCAATTTCACTGAAGCCCAGAATCCCATGGGAGGCACGGATGGAGTAAGATACAGTTCCATAGCCTTTGGGGACTATGACAATGATGGCGATTTAGACCTGGCTGTTAGTGGAGAAGATGACTTAGGTAATAGGAGACTGATTATCTATAAGAACATGGAGGCAGAATGCGACAATGCCAACACACTACCGGGACTGCCTCAAAATTTAACCGGTATTTATAACGAAGGAATAATTAAATTATCATGGAGTTCAGCAACTGACGGAGGCACTAATCCCACTCCGCAAGCCGGGTTGTACTACAATATCAGGGTAGGCACAGGAACGGAAGTTTCTGCTTCCAGCAGTGTGGTCACGGGAATATATGGCTCTCCCATGATGGGTAACTATTTAAGGCCAAAACTGACTAATTCTGTGTATGGAGTAAGGATTTCGTCAATAGGATTAACAGCCGACACCACGTACTACTGGACAGTGCAGGCAATAGATACTTCATTGAATGCTGGCGGGTGGGCTTCTGTGGAGAGCGTATATGTGTCCACAGTTGGCACTCCCCAGGCGCCATCAGCAATCACCAATCTTTCCGGACTAACTGGAGATAATCAAGGTGAAGTGAAACTGTCCTGGAGCGCTCCCGGCGACGATGGATGGACAGGCGATATCATTGATGGCAGATACGGGATAAAATATGCCACCTACACCACATATGATTTCAATGGACCTTCTGGCTTTGACCTGGAATGGTCAACCTCAACTTCACCAGGGAATAGCGAGAGTAAAGTTATCACTGGCTTAACTGGAGGAACGACCTACTATTTCCGCATCTGGACTGCAGATGAAGTTCTCAACTGGAGTGGTATCTCCAATGGAGCCACCGCCTGGGCGCAGACCAGTGGGGATACGACCTCTCCGGCAGCGATAACCAATTTAACCGGGCTATGCGATAGCGACACTGGCGATGTGACTCTTTCCTGGTCCACTCCCGGAGACGACGGATGGAATAATACCCTTACCGATGGAAGTAAATACAGGATTGATTATTCAACTTATGTTATCGCCTGGAGCACGAATACTTATGACGTGGATATTCCTACCCATAGCGTAACCCCCTACACTGAGGTTTCCCACACAATTACCGGTCTTACCGGCAACTGCACCTACTATTTCCGCATCTGGACAGCCGACGAAATCCCCAACTGGTCGGGTCTATCCAATGGCGCCACGGTCTGGGTCAACCCCATAATCAGCGTCTCTATCTCTACTGACACTATCAATCTGGGAGTCGTGGAACCCGGCTCCTATGCTTTGACGGTAAGTTCGGTTGTTGTGACCAATAATGGAAACATAAAACAGAAGTTTAAGCTTAAGATTGTATCCGAACCGAACGCTACCTGGGAATCGGTAACAGCAACTTCCCCGGGCGCTGAACAATATAGGTATTCAGGAATCTTCTGCTCCACCCAACCCGTCACATCCGATTTCCTGTCCGAAGACTCATTCTCGGTTTCTACAGAGAGAACATCTTCCTCGGCAGCTTTAGCTCGTGATAGTGACCCTGATGACCAAAAAGGATTCAATGTGCCCGTGGATAGCACAAGGAATCTGTGGTTCAAATTTGAAGCGCCGACGTCTACAGATATATCTACTACACAAGCAATTCCATTGACGATTACCGCTGAGCCTTATCCGTAATAGGAGGCAAAAATGAAGAAGATTGCATTTTTGAATGAAGAAAAGGTTATCACTGTGGGTATGCTGGTCTTATTCTTTCTATTACCTCTGGTATTTCAGCCTTTCCTGAGTGACCCGTTCGCATTGCCCAAGGTGACGGTTTTGAGGATTGTGACTTTATTTATTTTTGCTGCATGGTTGATGAAAGTATTGAGAGAAGGGAAAATTGGCTGGCAAAAAACACCGCTTAATTTGCCAATAATTATATTTTTGTTCATCGGTGGATTATCGACAATCTTTTCTGTTTCTCCCCGCTTGAGTCTCTGGGGCATGCACGGCTTCTATTTCGAGGGATTTTTAAGTTTTCTCTGTTATGGAATGATCTATTTCATTACTGTTAATTACGTTACAGATAAAAGAAAAATCTTGAAACCTCTCCTCATTGCGAGTGTTATCGTTTCTGTTTATGCTCTTTTGCAAGCTGCGGGAATTACTTTCTTCGTCTGGCGGGGGACTCAGCCGTATCCGCGCGTCTGGTCCACTCTTGGTAACCCGAGTTTTCTGGGCCCGTATTTGATTATGGTTATTCCCATTTATCTGATCTTTCTAATTAAAGCAGAGACACTAAATAAAAAAATTACTTATAGTTTTCTCACTCTAATCTCTGTTCTCGCTCTTATCTTTACCTATTCCCGGGCCGCCTGGCTGGGTATGGCGGTAGGGCTTATGGTTTTTGCTTCGATGGTGAATAAGAAACGACTCAAGGCAAATTCATTCTTTCTTATGGGAATCATAGGCTTAAGTATCGTTTTGACTTCTATCTATCCGAGGTTATATCTCCGTCGAGAAGAGAGAGCTACCGCGATGAAACCGATTATGGAGCGTGCAGTTTCCACGGTAGATTTCACGGAACCAGGCGTTACGGCGCGACTTTCTGCATGGGAGACGACAATAAAGATGACTTTAAAGCGTCCGATTCTTGGATTTGGTCTGGATACTCTGGGCGTCGGTTTTCGCAGGTTTATGTCCAGGGATTATGAAAAGTTGGCCGGTCGGTTTAGCACTGCTGGTTATGCTCACAATGAATTCCTCCAATACGCTGCAACTATGGGAGTAGGCGGCTTAGCCGCTTACCTCTTTTTGTTATTAACGTTCTTTAGAATCTTATTGAACGTCGCAAGACAAGACAAAAGCCCCCTCACCCAAACCGTCTCCCCTGAGGGGAGAGGAATGGAAGGTGAGGGGAAAGATAAGAATCTATTAGCGAGTGGATTATGTGCGTCTTGTGTTGCCCTTCTGATTAATAACCAGTTTAGTTTCAGCACGCTTGTTCCGGCAACATTGTTGTGGTTCTTCTTTGGCCTGGGAGCGAGTCTTTCTGAGAGCGAAAAGAGAGAATTCCATTTTTCTATTCCCGTAAGGGCAAAATATTCTATCTCAATAGCAGTGGTCGTGGCCACGGGATTGTTATGGCTCTTTTGTTTTCGATTTCTCGCAGCCAGCAGATTTGACCGCCTGGCTCAGGATTCCCAGGCAGATAGAGATTGGGAACAGGCGATAGTTCTACAGGAAAAATCAGTGCGGTTCAATCCCTTTGAGGGTCTTTATCGTATGCATTTAGCCAAAATTTATCAGCAAATGATCGGTAATGCAAGAAAAATAGAAGAAAAAGAGAAGTTTTTCCGGAAGTCTCGCGACGAATATCAAAAAGAGATTGCTGCTTATCCTTATCACGCTTTAGCCTATAACGGTCTGGGGGTTACCAATATTTATGCAGATACATTTCTTAACAGAAGAACTTCACTGGAAGCAATCAAAAGCTTTGAAAAAGCAATTGAGTTTGACCCATATTTCGTCGAGGCCTATTCAAATCTGGCAGCCGTCATCTATCAACAGGGGGAGGTAAAAAAAGCGATTGAGCTTTACGAGAAGACGATTGAACTGCGTCCCGGGGTGGCTCTCAGTTACTACAATCTTGGCAATCTTTACGCTCAGGAGGGAGACTATTCGCAAGCAATACGGAACTGGCAGAAGACTTTGAGAGTAGACCCTGATTTCAAAGAGGCTGAACAGAGGCTACTCCAGGTATGGCAGGAGATGGAGAAATGAGAGAGAAATTATTGATTAAAAAGTTATCAGGAGGTGTACAGATGAAAAGATCGATTCTAATCTTGTCTTTGCTCTTAGGTTTGGCTTTTCCGGGAAATGTCAAGGCTGGCGGACTTTCCACTTCGTTCGGCGACATCTTCATCGAAAATCTTGAAATTGACGAGACCTACAGCACCAAAGAACTAATTAACCTTCCTTTGAGAATTAAGAACGATAGCCCATACGAGATGGACATCAATGTAGAAGTGATGTTACCCAGTAAAAGCGACCTGAAGGAAGGTTTTGAGCCACTCCCCGATCCCCACTGGATCATATTTGAGCGGAGTACTTTTACCGTCACGCCCGGTGGAATGGCGGAGACAGACGTTCTTATTAACATTCCCAAAGATAAGAAGTTGCGAGGGAAACAATTTCAGGTCTATCTCCATTCTTACACTCTTCCCAGACCCGAAAAACCACTCCAGATTTCTGTGGGGTTAGCCAGCCGGTTGCTATTTACTGTTGCGGAAAGAGAAGGCGTGAGGAGGAAAGGTGACGAAGTGGGAGTGTTTCAGGTAATGCCCGATGACCTTTTCCTGGTAGATGTTCCGCTGGGTAAAAGAGTAAATGTCTGGGAGCAGTTCGGGAAAGCTCTCACAGTCCATAATCCGAACAAAGTGGAATGTCGATATCAGATAGAGAGTATTGCTCTTAAAGAAGGGGATTGCCCTGTAAGGAGGGGATTTGAGGAGACACCGGACCCAAAATATCTTGCCTTCGATAATATGACCATTAGAGTGGCACCGATGAGTTCTGAACGCGTCATGCTCTATCTAAACGTGCCGGACAGACCGGAAAACCGAGAAAAGAATCTGATGTTCTTGGTCAGGGTAAAACAGCTGACAGGAAGGATTAGAGTCGCTGTCAATTCGCGAATTTATGTAATGACCAGATAAATGGGTAGCTGCAGAGCGATAGCTCTGCTAAGAGCAAAGCTCACGCTTTGCTGCTACAAGAAGAAAGGACTAGATATGAGAGGGAAAAAGCCAGGAAAGAAGGGAGGTGATTTAGATGAGGTACTTATTAGCAGTACTTTTAGTTTTAGGCCTGGTGGGATTGGTATCGCAAGCTTATGCTGCTGAGAGCGCAGACATCACGATAACGGTGAAGATTCAGAAATTATCAGTAGCAGTGGCTCCCACATCTTACGATTTCGGGAGTATAGCGGCTGGGGGAAACGCGGTAGCGAGCTCCTACATTGCAGTGACCAATGACGGGAACGTTACGGAGAAGTTCAAGTTAGGGATACCGTCAGAGCCGAATGGCAGCTGGACATCGGTTACAGCTGGAGCTCCCGTGTCAGAGCAGTATCGTCTATCGGCGATATTCAGGGATACCGCGCCAACGACCGGGCAGTATGGTCCTGAAGATTCCTTTTCCGTAACCGCTGAGAGGACAGCTACGGCAGACGATTTAGCCATAACCGGTGATGCTGCGGGAGTGAAGGGCTACAACGTAAGTGAGAATGACTGGAGGAAACTCTGGTTCAAGTTTGAAGCGCCTTCAACGACAAGTATCACCACTCAGCAGTCGATTACTGCCAGGGTAACAGCACTGGCTCAGTGAGGTTTACGGGTTAGGAGAATACAGGAAACAGTTTAACCATCCCCGATGGACGGGAGTGAACTGTATTCTATGTAGTGAACTATTAGGTTTTTAACGCATAGTGTAGGGGCTTGTCCCCGTCCCGATAAATCGGGACGCCCATAAACCCCATTAGAAATGGATGTTAGAAATTCTCTTGGGGGAATTTCTAACGGGGTAAAGGGCTACGCTGCCAAGTAAAAGATTTAAAGGACAATGAAAGAAACCAAAAAAGAAAGGGGGTGATTTAGATGAGGTACTTATTAGGAGTACTTTTAGTTTTAGGCCTGGTGGGATTGGCATCGCAAGCTTATGCTGCTGAGAGCGCAGACATCACGGTAACAGTGAAGATTTCCAATTTGTCGGTGGCAGTGGCTCCCACATCTTACGATTTCGGGAATATGACGGCTGGCGGAAATGCTGTGGCAAGCTCTTATATTGCAGTGACCAATGACGGGAACGTTACGGAGAAGTTCAAGTTAGGGATACCGTCAGAGCCGAATGGAGCATGGACATCGGTTACAGCTGCAGCTCCCGTGTCAGAAGAGTATCGTCTATCGGCGATATTCAGGGATACAGCGCCAACGACCGGACAGTATGGTCCTGAAGATTCCTTTTCCGTATCCGCTGAGAGGGAAGCAACAGCAGACAATTTAGCCATAACCGGTGATGCTGCGGGAGTGAAGGGCTACAACGTAAGTGAGAATGACTGGAGGAAACTCTGGTTCAAGTTTGAAGCGCCTTCAACGACAAGTATCACCACTCAGCAGTCGATTACTGCCAGGGTAACAGCACTGGCTCAGTAAGATTTCTCGTTCGGGTGGATACAGGAAACAGTGTAACCATTCCCGATGGACGGGAGTGAGCTGTATTCTATGTAGTGAACTATTAGGTTTTTAACGCGTAGTGCAGGGGCTTGTCCCCGTAAGGATTACGCCCATAAACCCCATTAGAAATAGATGTTAGAAATTCTCTTGGGGGAATTTCTAACGGGGGAAAGGGCTACGCTGCCAAGTAAAAGATTTAAGGGACAATGAAAGAAACCAAAAAGAAAGGGGGTGAAATTAGAGTGGAGAGGTCTTCGCAAGGAGTATTGCCCTATTGGGCAAAACCAATCTAAAAGGAGGAAGGAAGATGAGAAAAGTATCAGTAGGACTATTGGTCCTGGGATTGATGTTAGCTGTCTCTCAAGTCTATGGAGCGGAGAGCGCAGACATCACGGTAACAGTGAAGATTTCCAATTTGTCGGTGGCAGTGGCTCCCACATCTTACGATTTCGGGAATATGGCGGCTGGGGGAAACGCTGTGGCAAGCTCTTACATTGCAGTGACCAATGACGGGAACGTCACGGAGAAGTTCAAGTTAGGGATACCGTCAGAGCCGAATGGTACCTGGACATCAGTTACAGCTGCAGCTCCCGGGTCAGAGCAGTATCGTCTGTCAGCAATATTCAGGGATACAGCGCCAACGACCGGACAGTATGGTCCTGAAGATTCCTTTTCCGTAACCGCTGAGAGGACAGCTACGACAGACGATTTAGCCATAACCGGTGATGCTGCGGGAGAGAAGGGCTACAACGTAGCTCAGGATGCCTGGAGGAAACTCTGGTTCAAGTTTGAAGCGCCTTCGACGACAAGTATCACCACTCAGCAGTCTATTACTGCCAGGGTAACAGCACTGGCTCAGTAAGGTTTCTCGTTCGGGAGAATACAGGAAACAGTTTAACCATTCCCGATGGACGGGCGTGAACTGTATTCTATGTAGTGGACCATATTGCTAAGAGACAAGCAAAGCTTACGTTTTGCTGCTACAGAAAGGATTGTAGCTAGAGAGCGATAGCTCTGCCCAATGGAGGCAAAGCTTACGCTTTGCTGCTACAAGAAGAATGTTGTAGCTGCAGAATACCAGCTCTACGTCAGAAAGGCATAACACAGCAAAGTAAACGCAACCTGTAGGTTGTGACTGCCAAAAAATGGTACAACTTTGCCTGGGCTATATTCCATATTAAATAGCTCAGAGAAAGTTGTATCACGCAAAGATTACTACAGGAGATTATGTATGGCAGGTATGGAAAGGAGACCAGATACAGGTAGAGCGATGAAAAAACATGGATTAACTTCCAAGTTAATATTATGCTCTATTATCACCAGCCTTATTCTGCTGGGTGTGGTTTCCTTTGTCTCGTTGGCCCGTGGTGCGGAGAGTGCAGATATTGCGCTCACAGTAGTGATTATCCCTGACGCCTATCCGCCTGCTCCGGTTACCGATTTGCAAGCTACCTCTGGTGTGACAGACGGCGCAATAAATTTAAGCTGGACCGCACCGGCAGAAGACGGAGCAATGGGCGGAGGTGCAGTCTCTTCGTATATTCTAAAGTACGCTACCTTCAGTGTGAACGATTTGTCAGGAGATACGACTGCCTGGTGGAATCATCCTCAGACTCTTACTGCTTTGGATGGAGGTTCACCAAAAGAACCCGGTGAAACGGAAACTTTCCTCATGGGAGGATTGACTCCTGGCACCACATATCACTTTGCCATAAAGAGTAGAGACGAATATTATGTCTCCCCTATTGATGCTAAGACCGCCAGCCTCAACCAGGCTAATGCCATGGCAGCGAGCGTTCCGCCGGCAGCCATTAATGATCTGGCAGCCACCCCGGGAGCAGGATATGACAGGATAGATTTGTCCTGGACGGCTCCCGGAGACGACGGCTGGCTGGGTATGGCAGCAAAATATACTATCAAGTATGCTACCTACAACATTACAGCCGGTAATTTTGATGGTGTAGCTGACGTCAAGGAGAGAACTGTGACCGTGAGCGGAGGTAATCCCGATAGTGAGACGATAACGGGGCTGGCGAGCGATACTCTCTATTACTTTGCAATGAAGACAGAGGATGAGGTACCCAATGTTTCGGGTATCTCCAATATTGCCACGGCGATTATCGTAGAGGATACTCTCCCACCCAGACAGGTTGCAGGAATTAAGGGAATTTTGAGCGAAGACAGAAAAACGATGACCATAAGCTGGAGTGGCGTAAGTAAGAACGAAGACGGAACAGCCTGTTCAGACCTGGCAGGATACAATATCTATCGGGCCTTGCTCGTGGACGGCGTGTATACTCTGGTCGATTATGTCGACAAAGGAGCATCTTTGATGTGGAGCGATCCGGAAGATATTGAGGGCAGTATTTTCTATTACATGGTTAGAGCCAAAGATAATGCCAACAACCTTAGCAAAATTTCCATGATAGTCGATTCGTCAGACGATATGAACGTAATCGCTGCAAATAGCGAAGAGATGTCAACCCGCGTAGTTATTCCCAAAGAAATCAGACAAGTTCTTTACCAGGGGAATAACTCCTACGGAGATGACGTCGTAATAGAAGTCGCAAGGAACCAAGAAGAAGAAAGTGGAAGGATAATAAAATGTTTCAGTTTTGTTGCCGCGAAGGGTCAGAGTGGCAGTCAGATCAAGAACTTCGTTTTTGAAAGACCCTTGGCCAGAATAGTTCTTACCTACGAAGTCGAAAGCGGATACGTGAAAGGAGCTTCATCGGTGCCGGCAAATCGTGCATCGGAACAATTGGCTCTCTTCTGGTTCAATGGTCTGGAATGGATGAAATTAGGTGGCGCGGTAGATGAGGATTCCCGTCAGGTGAGTATAAAATCTAAACGAATCGGCAAATATATGATAAAAGAATCTCTCCGGGGCAACTCCTTTGTAATCGAATCTATACAACCGGATAAGATATTCACTCCTAACGGAGATGGCTGGAATGACTATTTTGAGATTCAATATGCCAATCCTAAAGACGGTAATGTGAGTGGCAGAATTTACGACCTGAGAGGCGCCCTGGTAGCAGGAATGGAGAAAGGAGCGAGTGAGGAGACTTTGAAATGGGATGGGAAAGATGCCAGTGGCAATCCTGCGCCGGGTGGCGTATATATTTATCAAATTGAAGTGACTGGTCCTGAGAACAAGGTGATCAACGGAACAGTGGTCGTGGCAAGATAAAGGAACAGATCGTAAGGGCAACATTTATGACGCCCGATAACCGGGATTCGATAAATCGAACCCCTACAGAGGAGGAGCAAAGATGATAAAGATTAATTATTTAGTCAGAATTATTCTGGTTTCGTCTATTTTGTTTGTTCTGGAGTGCGCACAGTTGGGAGGCGGGGCAGAGGAGTATTATAGAGGCTATGTTGACGGAAAATTTGGTACGAGTTCCTTTGAGATTAAAGTCCGTCCGGATAAGATATTTACTCCCAATGGCGACGGGTGGAACGACTATCTGGAGATTCAATATGACAACCCGTATGATGCAATAGTTAGTGGGAAGATATATGATATTAAAGGAAGGCTGGTCGCTAAGATGGTAAAAGAGGAAAGCAAGGAGAGATTAACCTGGGACGGTAAAGACCTTAACAACAATTCTGTGGCGGGTGGTCTGTATATTTATCAAGTAGAAGTCACCGGTCCTGAGAATAAAGTATTTAAAGGGACAATAGTCCTGGTAAGATAAGGAGGAATAAAATGAGAAGATTGATATGGAAAAGCATCTTAATACTGGTGTTTACGTTCACCTGGAATTTGCCTTCCGCCTTTGCTCAATTCGAAGATTTGGGAGTGGGGGCTCGCGGAATCGGCATGGGAAACGCCTTTGTCGGCCTGGCTGATGACGGTTATTCCATCTATTATAATCCGGCCGGATTGGGAAGAATCGATTGGAAGGAGCTGGTTCTGGACTACGGGAAACTCTACTGGGGGCTCGACGATAACTCCCATCTGGGACAGAGCTTTGTCGGTTACGCTCAATCACTTGACCGTGGGGGAACATTGGGAGTAGGATGGCTAAACTTCGCTTTGACCCGCTATTACCGGGAAGATACTTTTATGTTTGCCTATGGAAAGAGAATTATGGATTATAAGGAAAGTTCGCTGGCGGCAGGGCTGAACCTCAAACTTCTTTACAAAGGCTTCAAAAAGACATTGTATACCGAGAATGCCGTCAATCTGGACACAAGTGAACAGAAGGGAGGGATAGACCCGGTATTTAAGGATGGCTATTCGCGCACGGGTTTCAGTGCTAACCTGGGACTCCTCTACGGACTGGGCAGACACCATTCCGTCGGACTAACATTATGCGACATTAACCAGCCAGATATGGGTTTAGCGGACAAAGACAGAATAGCTCTGGCGACGAAGTTAGGTTACGCCTACCGAAGCAGGAGTCTCAATATGACGTCAGACCTCACCTTCAAGGGAAGAGACATTGCTATTTCGGCAGGCACTGAGAAGTGGTTTATGGATAAGACCCTGGCTGTCAGGGGTGGTCTGGGTATTGGCGAGAGAGAATATGCCAGCCTCTCCCTGGGAGCAAGTTACAGATACAGCAGACTTTTTCAATTCGATTATAGCTTTGTCTATCCTTTGAGAGGGGTATCCAGTTTTTCCGGGTCACACCGGTTCTCGCTAACTTTAAGATTTGGCGTCAAGTCTCCTGAAGAGGAACTTGAACAGGAGCTGGAACGAACGAAACGGGAGCTGGAAATGGCCAAAAAAGCAGCCGAAAAAGCAAGGCTTGAGGCTGAAGAACTTATGAAAGCAAAAGAGATATCGGAGGAAGAGGTAAGAGAAGTTCAGGAAAGACAGCGGCAAACCGAAGCGTCGCTTAATAGATTGGAGAAAGAATTGCTGCGCATCAAGAGTAGACTCCGAACGGAAGAAGCGACCAGGACAAAAGTAATGCAAAGGCATTGGGGGAAAGCGCTCGGTTATTACCAGAGCGGTGAATATGAAAAAGCTATTGCTGAATTTGAGAAGATTCTGGAATTAGACCCCGATCATTCGGAAACAAAACGGATGATAAGACAAGTGAAAGAAAAAATCGAAGAAACGAAGAGTAAAGAAGAGATTGAAAGACGTTATACTCGCGGACTAAGGGCATATACCGAGGGTCGTTTACAGGAGGCAGATAGAGAATGGAAAGAGGCATTGAAATTAGACCCTGAAAACGAAAAGATTATGAAGGCGCTACAAGCAGTGGAAAAAGAACTTAAATTGATGGAGGAAAAGAGATGAGATTAAAGACGAAATTTTCTTTGTTCGCTGGTCTCCTTGTGACTATGGTGCTGGTGGCTACGGGTCTTCTTTTTCTGACTTTTGAGAAGAAGCACCTAATTAGAGAAACCAGAGGCAATCAGATTGCGTTAGTTAAGGGATTAGTAAGGGTGAGCAGAGAGTCTTTGCTCAGGAACGATGACCTGTTCCTCATCAATTACATAAAGACGATAAAAGAGGGAAACAGAGCAGTAATCTATGCTCTATTCGTTGATAACGAAAACCGAATATTAGCTCACTCTAATCCCGCATTCCTGAGGCAGATGATGAAAGACCCAATCGGGACAAAGGCTCAATTGAGCGAGGATCTTCTCATTCAGGCATATCGGAAAGTCTCAGAAGAGGATGAGCAGGAGATAATCGATTTTGCCTTGCCGGTATTCCTGGGTAAAGAGAGGAAGGGGACTGCGCGTATCGGGTTTTCTCAGACTGTTTCTGAGCAAGCAGTCAGGGGAACCTTGCGCGAGACGGGAAGACGCATTCTTGTGGTTGCAATAGGGGTGTTAATTTTCGGGCTTTTGGGTGCTGTTATTCTCGCCGGCACTATGACCGGACCAATCGAACTCCTGGTCAAAGGAGCCAAACTTATTGGTCAGGGAAGATTAGATACTAAAATAGAAGTGAAGAGAAAAGACGAATTGGGTTGGTTATCTCATAAGTTTAACCAAATGGCCGAAGCACTTAAGGAGCTTGAGGAAATGAAAAACGATTTCGTATCCGGCGTCACACACGAACTCCGTTCTCCTCTGGCAGCTATTGAAAGTTACGTTAATGATATGCTCGAAGGCGGAGTGAAAGAATTCGTAAAAACCGGCATTGACGATTTGACTATTATAAAGAACAATACTATTCGTCTTTCGCATTTTATCAACGATTTGCTGGATACGGCCAAAATAGAAGCGGGCAGAATAGAAATAGAACCGCAATTACTCGATTTATCTTCTCTGGTCACCGACGTGGTCACTATTTTTATGCCCGCGGCAGAAAAAGGAGGAATCGACCTCAGAATAGACTTGCCCATCGATTTACCCAAAGTGTTCGCTGATGGGGATAAGATAAGGCAGGTCCTCACCAATCTCGTAAGCAATGGCATCAAATTTTCTTCTTCAGGAGGGAAAGTAGTCATTAGCGCTGAAAAGATGGTAAAGGATCCTGAATTTATCCTGGTTAAAGTCAGTGACACCGGGAGAGGAATCCCTCCTCAAGACCTGAATAGGATTTTTGATAAGTTCCGCCAGGTAAAGGGTGTCGGGGAAAAAGTTAAAGTAGCCAAAGGCACAGGTTTGGGACTGTTCATAGTCAAGAGTATCGTGGAATTGCACGGAGGAAAAATCTGGGCAAAAAGTAAGTTGGGTGAGGGAACTACTTTTGCCTTTACTTTACCGGTCAAAACTGCTAAAATCTAAAAAAGTGACAGGTACTTTTTTCCTGCGCAAAAAGTGACAGGTACTTTTTTCCTCACCAGGGAGAACACTAATGAAGAAAATTCTTGTTGTTGATGACGAAAAGGACGTATTGGATTTAGTGAGGCGCGTCTTGATTCGGGGAGGTTTTGAAGTGATCACTGCCTCGGATGGGAAGGATGGATTGGCAAAGGTTTATAATGAGGCGCCGGATCTAATGATTCTGGATATCAATATGCCCGGAATGGATGGTTGGGAGGTATGTCGAAAGATAAGAGAAGACCCATTATATAAGCATCTTCCAATTATCATGCTCACCGTAAGGAGAACGAAAAAAGATCAGCTTAAAGGACTCGAGCTCGGAAGTGATGAATATATCACTAAACCTTTCTATCCCACGGAACTGGTTGCTCGAGTCAAAGCTGTGCTGCAGCGTGCCGAAGGGGGGATTTCTCTTTAGCCTCTCCCTGGACTCCCTCGGCGAAAGAGCCCGCTATCCTCACTGTCGCTCATCCTTCGCTTTTCCTCCCATGAGGTCGGCGTGAGGATAGCTTCAAATCCCCTTTGGTTGGAAATACATCTATTAGGTTAGTCGAGGCTAAGAGGTAGTAGTTGTCTGTAATAGTGCCGAAGGTTCGGTCTGCACCTTTACCGGAAATTTCCGCAGAACAAAGATACTGAAAAGATTTAACTACCAAACTGGCGCAATGTTGGAAACGATAAGCGTAAACCGGGTAGGATGACCGGGCATTGGGCAAGTCAACAATAATAGAGGGTCTTTTGAAGCCGCCTTACCAAGCGAGGCGGTTTTTTATGTTATGTACTTCTTATTTTGCTTGATTTTTGTAAGAAGTTTAGATATAATTCAATCGGCGTTTGGCACGATATGAAAGGTTGGGCATGGCTTTTGGCGGCGGCGTGCCCCAATAGAACATGCAGAACTCAGCCGGGAATAATAATTTTCGTAGTTTCGAGCAAGAATCCAAAACTTAATAAGAATCCCAATGCTTATTCAGGCTGTTGAAGATAAGCTGTCTATCGCTATAACATGGTAAAAAGAAGAAGGCAAGCAAAGGTCCGTAGTTAATGGCAACTGGGTGGCTTGCCATGAAACTGCTTTTCATTAGCCTCGACCAATCTGTCCAGGAATTTTCCCCACCAGCCTTTCTTTTTAAGCCAATTTTTGGGATTCTTGGAAAATTGCTCTTGGCAACCGATACTACAGAAATAGTAAGTCCCACCATTATACTCCAGTTTATGTTCTGTTCTTTTTTCGTCTACCATCATCCCGCAAACTATATCCTTAACCATATCTCTCCCCTCCTTTCGCTTCGCTTCAGTCGGTGAC
>JABAOC010010560.1_pt1 | contig 14428 bp, 32 predicted proteins | sample 7062161 | NCBI WGS metagenome assembly JABAOC01 (sample SAMN14538625, study PRJNA623070) | marine sediment metagenome | biome: marine biome [ENVO:00000428]; feature: marine pelagic biome [ENVO:01000023]; material: deep marine sediment [ENVO:00002113] | place: India: Gulf of Khambhat ... | reverse complement strand
CCCTTGCGGTGGAGGCTAACGAGGCCGGAAAGAAAAGGGATGCTATTTTACCCTCCACCCCTGCCCTGGTGGGCGCGATGGTTGTTACGAATCATGTTTGCAGTCGGAGATGTAATCGATGGAATCAGAAGAATTACGAGTCGATCCAGATAGGCAAAAGACCTATGAGTTCCAAACGACAGGCATAGCTGTACAGGCCAAAGACAAAGATGGGAATGTCAATTTTTTCGACATCGTTCATCTGGACAAGGAAAGCCTGTTGGCCTGCCTAAAAAGTCACGGGGGAGACAACCGATATGCCGAAGACATCATCGGCATTTTGCTCGGGCACGGAAAGCTACACGAATGAGTAAGTGGTGGAGCGGATTCCTTTGGGGATGGTTTGCGTCGGCCCTGTTCTGCGTGATCATCCTGAGTGCATGGACATTGCAGGGAATTTGCGCTTGGTAACTGCGTCGAGGTGTACACTGGTCGGGTGAGGTTGGCCGAGCTTTGGCAAGGTCTTGTTGGGTAAGGTGCATCGTTTATGGAAGAAAGCCGTCGCTATCACATTTTGATCGCGCCTAAGATCATCAAGTTCTTGCAACGAAGGCCGCGCTCCAAAGAAGAACTCGCTATGTTCGCAGGCGCCAGCCGTGTGACCATTCAGCGATGCCTAGTGTATTTGCGTGAGCAAAACGTGCCGATACACTTCTCTCGCCACGACAATTTGTGGCACATCGAGCACGTCGATATCGAAGGCGAATTGACCTTGTTCGATTTGGTCAAAAAGAAAATCGTCGATCCAGGCCATGCCCTGATCTTCACTTGCGCTTACCGGGCAAGGTCTAAATGAGGGGCTGGACAAAAACCGAAGAGCGCCTTTTGATCAAGCATTTCAATCTCGGTGACTCCGATGCCGAGATTGCAAACATGCTCAATCGCTCCGAGCGCTCTGTATCGATGAAGCGATATAAGATGGGCTTTGTACACAAACGCGTTGCGAGCGCACAGGCCGAATATTTTCGCCACCGCATCGGCGAGCTAGAAAAGCGAGTTGCGCGTCTAGAAGTGCTTTATAGAAAGAAAGTGGCCGGCTAGGGTAGCAACTTCCAGGCCGCCACCGTTGACATGAGCGCCACGGTGCTTCTCGCCGGCCAAAAGGAGTTTAGCATGAAGCTTTACCACGGTACATCATTAAAGCACGTCGAGGCCATTTTGCGAGATGGCATTTTGCCCCGCGAGACAAAACCCTCAGTTTGGGAGGAATATCCGTCTCGAAATGATTGCGTGTATCTGACCGCGGCATATCCGCTGTTCTTTGCCGCGTGTGCAATCGACGATCGAAAAACGGAAAAGCTGGCCGTTTTTGAGATCGAGACAGACAAGCTCGTGCAGTCTCGATTCTTGCCTGATGAGGATTGCGTTGCGCAGGCCCTGCAAGACAAATCGACGCGCGGGGAAAAGGCTTTTCAAAAACTGCATTTCGAAGTTCAGGCAAGGCTAGAAGAATGGGCCCCGCTGTGGAAAGACTCCATCGAGCATCTTGGCAACTGCTGCTACCGCGGACCCATTACGCCACAGGCCATCACGCGCTATGCCGTCTTGGATTTGTCGCAACGCTTTTGGCTTTATGACTCGATGCTAGGGCCCATGATTACGTTCATGAACTATAAAGTCATGGGCGATTTTTATCGCCAATTCGTCGCGTGGGTTTTTGGGGATCAAGCCGAGCTTCCACAGGTGGCTCGGTCCAAGAACATCCTCGATGCCTATGCGATGGACGGCAAAGCCTCCGACGAGATTTCCGAACACCACAAAAAGACCTTCGATTTTTGGACCAAGAATTCCAAAGACCGAAGTGGTATCGAAGTATTCAATTCGGCTGTGTAGGGTCACGTTTTGTTAGCTGCTCCTTGGTAAGCCGTGGTGTCGTAAGCGGAGGTATTGTTAGCTGCGCTCAGTCCTGCTAATGCGGGGTGGGGTATCGTCCGGTATATTTTTCAAATCCCCCAATGTTTTTCACATGGCATGGTCGGCCGAGGTATGCCATGGCACTGTGGGCTACGGTTTGCCGTGGTATCGTACTGCAGCGTATTGTAAGGCCCGGTTGTCCTTTGCTCCGGCATGGTAGTCTTGGGCGGCGTTTGGCGAGGTAAGTTATGGTATATGACGATTGGAAACTCTTATATACGACACCAAAGGGCGTCGAGTTTAGACTCCGCCCTGATACGGGTAGCGTCTTTCGCATAAACCCCAAAAAAGGTTCTCTTCGCTTTTATTGTAAGGGCGATGAGTGGAAAGAGTATGCCTCGCGTTTGGGGCTTAGAGTAACCGGGAAACTGGTAAGGAAAGGAAAAAAGAAATGAAATATGAAGTCGAAATCCAGGGCGTCACGCCCATCTTGATGAACCGCTTCAAAGAGGATGCCGAAGTCGCAGTCTCTTCGGGGCATTCGCCGGCCCACAACGCAGGTGACCGTGGCACGCCACGAGACGAGGCGGAAGTGGGTGCCTATCGGGATGACGATGGATATCTGTACATCCCACATACGTGGATCTTTTCGTCGTTGATCAACGCCGGCAAGTTCCACAAGATCGGCCGCAACAAAATGACGACCGCAAAGTCGTCACTCGTTCCGGCGTACATTTCTGTGGATGAGTTGATGATCGATCTGTTCGACGAGGAAGGGAATAAGATCACCGAATTCGAGGTCGATTCCCGTAGCGTTCGCATTCCCGCTACCGGCGGTCGCATCATGCGACACCGCGCGCGGATCGATGCGTGGAAGGCCAAGTTCACGTTGGAGGTAGACCCTCAAGGCGTGAGCGAAAACCTGATGCGCACGCTGGTCGATGACGCCGGCAAGAAGATCGGCATCGGAGACTTCCGACCCGAAACGCGTGGCGCTTTTGGCAAGTTCGTCGTATCGAACTGGGCGCGCGAAGCGGCCTAATCCAACAACCGAATACGGCCCCCTTCGGGGGGCCTTTTTCATTTATGCGGCAGTGCCGTGTGGGGTTTGCTTTGGTGGACCTCGGTAGGCTTAGGTTTGGTGCATTTTCCCCTTTACAACTTTCACTAATTTGATATCCTCCCTATCCCCTCAGATATTTTCTATAAGCAATGGCCCGGTTTGCCGCTGTAGGCTGTGCTCGGGCGTGGTCAAGTACCGTCTGTTGAGGTTCGACCATCTGTGAAAAATGTCACGTTATCCGAACTAGATATCGTGACCATTATACAAAGAAAGGAAAGACGATGAATGCCAATATTCAGAGGGCAATGGAAATCGCCCTCGAAATGAACGACAAGGAGCAGACCATCGAGGGGATCAAACAAGAACTCGATGATCTGGAAGCCGAACTGAAAGGACTGTTCGGTCACAAGCCAAAAGCACAATCGCGCTCTCGGTCCAAGCCCGGTAAGTCCGCGCGATATACCTCGCGCGAAAACTACGGGAGTGGCGGGTTCGCAAGGCCGCTGATTCTCGATGCGATGAAGGGCGGTCTAAAGCTGACCATCGACGAGATCCACAAGCGGCTCAAGCAACCGCTCAAGAAGAGCACGATGCACTCAACACTTGCCAAGATGACTGCAAACGGGCTGATCAAACGAGTTGGCCCAGGCAAATATCAACTCGCTGCAAAAGGGCGCAAGCAATTCGAAGCGGGTGCAAGCCCATCGAGAAAGCCCGTGGCTCTGAGCAAGAGAAGCAAGGTCAATGGCATGACGCTGCCACGGGGGTACTGGAAAAAGGCCATCCTCAAAGCGATGCCCGTTGGTAAAAAAATGGCTACGGCGGAAATCTTGCGCAAGATCGACGTGCCAAAAGACAAGAAGAACTCGGCAACCGTAGCCATCAGCACCTTGGGTAAACAAGGGGTTCTAAAGAAAGTCAGGGACGGCTTTTATCTAAATCCCGGTAGTAAAAAGCCGCCGACAACGCCGGCAAGAGCCCCGAGAAAACCGCCACGAAGAACCGTAAAGAATTTCAAAGTCAAAACGCTGACCAAGGAACAAGAACGGTTTTTGGAAAAGCAACAGCCAGGATCTACGTCTGCTGAGATTTTGAAAATGATGAAGCACGGAAAGGAATATACGATCGACCAAATCGCGGGGCGCATCGACCCCAATAAAGGAAAAAGCACTTATCGTTCCACATTGCACAAACTATTGATCATCGGATTTGTGGAGCGCCCGCGTAAGGGCGTATATATCCGAGTCTGAAAAGAGGAAGGAAATGGATACGAAAAAACTGCTAGAACTGACTCAACGATACCAAGATATCGAACAGCAAATCGATTCGCTCGTCAGTGAAAAAGAGCAAATCGAAACGGCTATCGAACGCGTTGCCCTTGGAAAGAGCGAGGCCACTCGTGCGCCGAGCCGACGAAAAAAGCGATCGTCGAAAAAGAGATCGTCGAAAAAGAGATCGGGTAAAAAACGAACGCGCAAGTCGAAAGCCGGTGATGAAATCACCGCCTTCGAAGAGCTTTGCTTGGAATTCTTCGAAAAGAATCCCAACAAAGAAATCTCGTGCGCCGACCTATATGACCACGTAGGCGCACCGAGCAAGCTCGACCAAAGCCGCGTACGCGCGGCCGTAACGCGGCTCAAAAAGCGGCGCCGTATCAGCAAGGTCAAGCAGGGCGTGTACGTTCACGTTCCCAAGGATGCATCCGATGACGAATCGGCTATCCTAAGAGCGATGACTCCCGGCAAGCCCATGCAAACGCGGGAAATCATCGATGCCATCAACCCGCCCAATGGGCGAAAGCACGCCCTTCAAAATCGAGTATGGATGATGTACCGGGCGGGCAAATTGCGACGACTTAGCAAGGGGACGTATATGCTCCCCGCGCGGTAAGGAAGAAACAAAAAAGAAAGGGAACTATAAATGAAACAGCTAGAAGATCAATTTACTAAATCCATCGAGCACTTTCGGAAGCAAGCCTTCATCGACGTCATTTCCAAAAAGCCGGAAACGACGATCAAGGATCTGTATATGCTCGGTGAAAAACACGGTCTTTCAGACCTTTGTATCGGAGAACTGTTAGGGCAGCCGATAAGGATCAAGAAGAAGAAGTCCAAAAAGCAAAAGGGCGCAGTCGATGTTCGAAGTGCTGCCGCGCGCAAGTCGTATGACGAAGCCGTGTTGGAATTCCTCAAGACAGGTGACGGCGAATTTCTTTCAGCCGTAGACGTTCGAAGCAAAATCGGCGGCACTCCACTGCAGGTACGAAAGGCACTCAATCGACTCATTGGAAATGGAAAGGTGACCTATAAGGGGAAGGCTCGTGCAACCCGATACGCCGCAGCTTGAAATTCCCCTCGTAGATGTTTCCATAAGCGGTGGCGGCACAAGGGCCGTCGATCTAAATCCCTTTAGGGAAAAGCTCGGGACGAGAACGCCGCCTGATGCTTACTGGCTTAGCCTTTTTATCAGTGGGTTTCTCGACATCCAAAACAACATTGGATGGTGGTGTAACTTCATTGCTTTCAACGAGCAACTAGGATGGCTGTTGACCGATCGCGGTGTCGGCGATCCATGGCCAAAGGGCGGTCCTGAGCCGATCGACGAAAGTGTACTTTCGGCGTTTTTGGCCGGAACGGTCGAGTGGCCTAAGTCCAGGCGGTTTATCGACGAGAGCATCGTCGCAATGATCCCAGACCATTATACGATTGCCGGATTAGAACTGGCTGTCGGGGCGTGGATCTGCGGTTGCAATCAATATGGAGAGCGCGCATTTCAGTATGAACGTGACGCGACGATGACTAGCATCGCCATCCAGTTGGCCTGGTATGGCGAACTCATCTACGCATAACGCGCCTGCTCTGCCTTGGATCATCGAGCATTTTTGTGCTTGATTTAGAAGATTTTTTAGGGTAATTCTTATCGCCCAAAACTGAATAAAACCAATGTGCCCAAGTGACGTCTGTGACAATGGGTAAGTCGCAGACCTATATTCATTGCCCAACCAAGGAGAAAAGAAATGGGAAAAAAGAAAAAACGCCGCAGTTTAGAACAGCGCATTGCCGACGAGGAACAAAAGCTCGCCGAACTCAAGGCTAAGCAAAAGCAGCAACAGCTTTCCAAAGCACTAGACGAGGGCCTCGTGTCCGACGACAACAAAGACGAATTCAAGAAGTTGCAAAAGGCAGTTGCCGCGCTGACCAAGGCCGTTAAAATCGCCGACGAGTATAATCGTGACGACCTGCGAAACGGGCTCGAAGAGCTTCGCGGAAGCATCTCCGAAGCCATGCGTAGCCTCATCGAAGGCGACGATGACGATGACGACGACGACGATGACGACGACGACGAATTCGAAGACGACGACTAGGAAATGAAAAAGTATTTGAGCGGGGTTGGGGTGATGGCTTTCATCGCCATCGCCCTAATTCCCGGTAGTCTAATCGCTTTCTTTTCGCTTTTTATTTACGCCGAGTATATTCGTTTTCGGATATGGTGGAGGCGTAGGCATGAACTATCCAATAGGCAAGATTCTATATCTCGACGGTGAAGAATATATAGTAACCGGATACCAAGACTTTGGCAAAACCATTGAACTGCTATGCCGAGGAAAAACGGTGCTAAAAAATACGAGCACCGTCGTTCAAAAATCCAACGAGCATTGGATGGACAAGATAAGACAGATTTGACTGTGGATAAAAAAGAGTGTCCGACGATCTCCACATGATGTAGATTGCCGGTGGGCCTTCATGCCAATGCACTTGGCTGAAAATGGTTTCATCCAAGTTACTCGTGTGGGAAAATTGGGAGAGGCGTGAAGGTGAAAAGAAAGGGATTTTTTTTCAACGCATGAGGGGAATACATGCAGCAAATGAATGAACGACCAAAATCGTCGTGGAAGAAAAGAAACAACAGGCGAAGAAAAACAAAGAGCGCGAGCTATAAAAGCACGGCTCTGGAAAACGTATTTCGAATCTGGAAAGACAACAACTGGGTCGTCGAGCCCGAGATCTTAGGCGATGCGCACAAGGGTGAAAAGGTTGGCCCTACGGGAAAATGGATCGTCTGGGACGTAAAAACCGATGACGAAATCGCCGAGGGCGGTGGACCCATGGAAGCCCTGCTCAACGCAATCAAGAAAGAGACTTCGAAAAATGGCAAAGATCGTACCGCCCCCGCTGGAAGATAGTATGACGATCACCGTCGACTTCGGTGAACTCAGTGTATCCATCGACAACAACAGCATCACGCTTCGCCAACATAGCGAAGATGGTCAAGAAGACATCGAGATCGAAACGAATTTCCAAGAGCTTCGGGAAATCGTCGACATTGTCAGCGCGTCAGTCTTGTGCGACGATGATGATGACGACGACTAATTGGAGGTTGTTTCATGATCGACTTCTATCAAGACACCGCGGATGAGTGGCGATGGCGCATCAAAGCCACGAACGGAAAGATCATCGCCGCCTCGTCGGAGGGGTACGAGAATCATTCCGATGCCAAACAAAACATCAAAGACGTTGCGTTTGCAATATTCGCATGGTCTTTAGATGCGCTCGATGAAAAGCAATAGTTCCAAAATGAATGAGCCCAAAAGGGTGCCATGGTGGCATCCTTTTTTATTTGATAGGAGAAAAGAATGTCAAAATTCGAAGAGTATTTAGATGAATTGGAAGAGGAAATAGAGCGTGCTGAAAGCGAAGTGCAATCAGCAGAAAGAGAAATTGACAGTTTAGAAAGCTACGTAAGCGATGCTAGTAGCTACTGCTATGACGCGAGACGTGCGGTCAAAGATCTAAAAGATCACATCGAAAAGCTGCGAGGCCAAATGCCGATGGCGGACGAAGACCGTGGGCAGGTAATCGACTTTCTAAAGATCTTCGTCAACGTCGACGCGCAAGGAAGAGTGCGCAGGAATCCCCAAAACCAATATCAGCCAAAGGAGGATTGGGGGAAAGAAAAGCTGGATCTCGAAAGCGAGGCTGCTAAGCTTTATGAAAAGCTGACCAATGCCGCCTAGCAAATATGTCGTCGAAATTCTAGAAGATGAAAACTTTGACCCTGATTTAGATTACGTTATCTTAAAAGAGGTTGATTGGAACCTCATCCAAAAATGGCTTAAAATATGTAAGAGGGCCGGTGTCTTTGAAGAGCAATATACAGCTATATTGGACACTACTGTATGGCCCATGACGCTGAGAAAGCATTCTGCTTTCGACGCATGAAAGGAAGAGAAGATGGAAAACGCAAATGAAGGTGTCAAGTACACTGAAGACAATTGCTACGATTATGTCACGCCCGACGAGAGGGCGGAGATCGATGCGCTAAATGCTAACACTGAAATGTGGAAGCAGCGCAAGGTCTACATCATCGCAGGGATGGTCTTCTTCATTGGCCTGCTCGCGCTACTGTCGTAAGATATTAGCGTGAAACAAAGCGACGAAGGTCGTGCCTTCACGCTCGTCATGCCGTTAGAGGCTCCATATAGTGACGTCGTGAAAATGGCACAAAGGGGCTTGGAAAGCCTACTCAAAGTTTCGGACTTCGAAATCTTGAGCATCACCTTGCTAGAAGAGGGCGAACTCGATACGCCCAAGGGCAAGATGGACGGTAAGCGATATAAGGTCGTTTACGAAAACAACCTGCCGAACTAGGCATTGAATACCGCCTGGTTCGCCAGGCGGTATATTTCAAAACAAGGGGAGAAAATGTCGATCCTGCGATTATTCAAGCCGGATGATAAACCAAAACGATCAGCCGGCTTTTCCATTGATGTACGAGGTTTGCTCGCTAGTGGCTTCAATCGATACGTCGTATATATGACAAAGGGCGAGGTGCTCCGTCATTTGACTAGGGCGGGCACGGATATTACCGGACACATCGTAATCGTTGGCGGACTTGGCGTCGTTGATGGGTATTCAAAGATCAGGCAGAAAAATACGAAGCTGCCCGTCACGATCTTCGAAATGAGAACGGCTCAGACATTCATCGATATGCCGCTTGGAAAACTCGAAAAGAATGAGTATGGATTTTTCAAACCAGAATCCTTGGGGGCACAACTGATGGTCCGCCCCGACCTGATAGAGTTTGACGGTAAAGATCACGGCTGATAAAATGGCGCGGCGATGGCGCGCACAAAGGAGCGTTGGAAAACGGTGCCAGGATTTTCTTGGTATGAAGTTTCTGACCAAGGGCGGGTGAGATCTTTCAAGCCCGTCAACCAAAACGCCAAGCCGCCCAAAACGCCAAAGTCCATGCGACTGCGCAAGGGAGATGGCGGCTATGTGCGCGTGACCATGCAAGACGACTATGGTCAAAAAAGGGTCATGCCGGTACATCTTTTAGTTGCCCGCGCCTTTTTGGGTTCACCAAGGGGGCGCATCGTTCGCCACCTAGACGGGGATCGCACGAACGCAAAATTGAAGAATCTTGCCTACGGCTCTCGTCAAGAAAACGAGTGGGACAAATTCGATCACGGAACCCACGGTTTAGGCGAGCAGAATGCGCAGGCACTTTTGAGTGAATCTGACGTCCGAGATATTTACGATCTTCGCGGCATCAAAACGCAAAGCAAGATTGCAGAGGATTTTGGAATTTCGAGACAAGCAGTGTCAGACATCCATCGTGGTATTACGTGGTCGGAGGTGACGGGTGCATAATGCAAATCAGTTTCTCAACCTAGATATGAGAAGCGCTTTAGATGCCGCTCAAATGATGGGTTGGGATTGGAAAAAATGGCTAACTATGACGAGCATGCAGCGTGGCGACAAATACGAGTTCAAAGAATCGTTTGAACAAGGAGTGGTATTGATCGTCCCTAGGCGTAAAAAAAGTCATGAGCGATAACGCATATTTGTGGTTTCAACTTTATATAAGCGTAGACAGAAAAGATTGGAAAAACGTAGAACGGCTCGCCAACGAATTGGCTGAGTCGCTACCAAATGCCGTTGGGGTTGGAGGCATTTACAAGATCGGCTTTCAAAGAACTTTTGACGCACCACCCTCTACGCTCAAAGCTATTGAACGCTATCATGCCGCGCTGGAAGCGGCTCGGAAAAAGTCGACAAAAAAGAAGAAGAGGAAACGATGAAAGACTTCATTGCGAAGTTTTTGATATTCGATGCCTGTATCACGATTTTGCTATTCGCACTATTGGGCGTCGATGGCATGGCGAGATTGGCCTGCAACTTTTATAACGCAGATGTTTGCGAAGATCTAAAGCAAGACGAAATGCGCGATCCCAAGCCCGTCCGCCGTTCTTCAACGGGGACTTGCGCAAGGGTCCGCGGGGTCATGCGATGTTCGTAAACGATGATGGGGGTCGCGCTGATGCAGGCTTCAAGGGAAAAGCGAACGACTGCGTGACGCGAGCGATAGCCATCGCGGCCCAACTCCCTTACCGGGAAGTATATGACGCCCTCAACAAAATGGCGAAGCGCGAGCGGCCCCGAAAACGAAATGGAAAGCCTGGCAAACGAAGCTCGTCACGCGAAGGCGTGTTTCGAAAAACGTACCAACGATACTTAGAATCGATTGGCTTTGTTTGGGTCCCGACCATGAAGATCGGGCAAGGTTGCCGCGTGCATTTGCGGGCCGACGAGTTGCCAAAAGGACGGCTGGTCGTTCGGGTTTCCAAGCACGTTTGCGCTGTCATTGACGGGGTGGTCCATGATACTCACGACCCCAGTAGAGATGGAACCCGTTGCGTATATGGGTATTTCAAAAAAGAATAGCAGGAGGCTTGCGTGAGCGGCAAAGAAGAACTGAGCCCAAGAGTCAAAGAGATTCTTGAGGCAATACTCAAACTTCCTGTTGAAGAGCGGATGGAGATTCTCAGGAAGCTCTGTGACAGCTTGGATAAAAAAGACGAGTAACACATGCCCGGCGAACCCGAGATGACCCCCCAACAATGGATCGAGATCCTCGAATCTGGAACTTGCCCACAAAGGCAAGACTGGAATTCCCGTGCCATTGATCCGATACACGAATGGATGAAGGAACATGGGTATGAACAGACAGAATCGAAATCAGACGGCCAAAGTATTTCTGGCTCGTATCGACAGCACGGATCTAGAGGCGGCGGTGTGACCAGAACCTACAAATCATCGCTGAGAAAAGAAATCATCAAATTCAGACTCTACTCGACTAGATGGACAAACATGGTTGGTGTATGGTGCGAAATGAATGAGCGATGAGCGCCTACCCTCTTGGTATGTCGAGGCCAAGAAAAAACAAAAGGCCCTGACCAAGTTCAATCCACCGACCGAATCGAACGAATTATCTAAGCCCGAGTACATCGAAAAAGCAAAGCGGCTTTTCAAGGTTGCGCTGTCTCAAAAGGCGAAGTCGACTGTCGAAAGTTACCAATATGCGCTGCGTCATTTTGCCAACTACCTGGAGATGGAATCCGCGAGCGAGGCCATCGGCTATCTATTGTCGCTGACCAGAATCGACGCCGAAACTCGCGTGCTCGAATATCTCGGTTGGATGGAAGAAAAGAATCTGGCCCCGAGTACGATGCGAACGCGGCTGGCCGCGATCAAGTTTTACGTTTCGACGGCGCACCGGGTCCAGTGGATCGACTGGACATTGGATACCCAAGGTCCACCGCAAGAAAACGTCAAAGAAGTCGAGGGGCCAACGCCAGAACAATTTGAACAAATACTCGGCGTGGCTAATGATCTAGACGGCGATACGGGAAAGCGAAATCAGCTTTTGATTTATATGCTGGCCTTCATGGGCCTTCGTATATCCGAGGCCTTGACCTTGGATATGGAACACATCGATCTGAAAAAGAAGCGGATCGCCATCAAGCGCAAAGGCAGAAAGCAAAAGCGCGAATGGCGGACAGTCCCCAAAAAGACCTTTACATTGATCCGCGAATATATAAAATGTCGCGGCAAGCACGACGGCCCGCTGTTCATCACCTTCGATTATGCGAGTGATGGCAAGGGGCGACTATCACGCGTGACGGCCTATCGCACGATCAGAAATATTGGGGAAAAGGCCGGGATGCCCAAGCTTCATCCCCACGCCTTTCGACACTTCTCGGTCACCGAGGTTTTGGAAATGACGGACGGCAATGAGCGAAAGGCCATGAAGCACTCGGGTCACAAGTCGCGCAAAATGATCGACGTATATGAAGATAAGCGCAAAGATGAAGCCGGAGAAATTGCACAAGATCTGGAGGATAAATGGCTGGAGTGAAGATGCCGCCTGAGCGCATTGATGAAATGTATTGGGGCGGGTATTGCGACGAAACTTTGATGAATGTTTCAAAAACGGATTTGAAAGACGGCGCTGCCGAACGAATGGAATGGATAAAGAATCACATTGATGACTGTTTAGATTGTCGTAATGCGACAAAATTCAAAAATTTAGAATACAATATTGCGAAGCGTTTAAACCAAATTGAGAGGTTTAATGCGGGTCAAAGTCTCAGCGATCTCGATGGCTATTCCACTGCTTTCGATCAAGTCATGAACAGCGCGATGGAAATGGGGATCGTCGTGGAGGATGATTTGCAGTGGATGCAAAGAATGGTTTTGCGGCACGGAAAATCTTGGCCTGGCAGGATGAAGTGACCATGGGCTCGTAGCTCAGTTGGTCAGAGCAGCCGGCTCATAACGGGAAGGTCGTCGGTTCAAACCCGACCGGGCCCACGGAAAAAGAAAGGGAAGGGATGAACAGCTTTCAAAAGTGCGCAACGAACAGTTGTGCAAATAAGAGATTTGGGATCGCCAAACTATGCAAGTCTTGCCTATCTAATTTCGATCCCTCGATAGCGCCAAGATCGCGCCCGTCAAAAAGCACGGCCATGGATCTACTTCCCAAAAAGCGCAAGATCATGCAGGCGAAAAATCGCGGCGCATCTCTCATGACGTTTGGGGTAGCCGCCGGGCTGGCATATTGGTTTTCTAGCATGGGCAGCAAAGCTTATGCACTTCCCGATCTTGCTCAGCCCCTAAGTCTCAAACAGGTAACCAAACAAGAACTTGCAGAGGCGTATTCAAGGCTGAAGATGCGAACTCGTGGTGATAGCATTGCTTTGAATCACGAATATCGGATGCGCGAACTCGATATTCAACGGGAGGTCGAGCTATCTAAACTTGAGATTCAGCGTTTGCAGATTGACCCACCGCGAAACGATCGAGCCGACGCAGCCCCCTATCAGACGTTGGGTAGCGTGGCTGAAGTTCCGGCCCTATCTTCTTATGACATCCGAATATCACCACAAACGGTTCCATACTTTCAGGCCAAACGAATTTCGATGAGGGCGATCGATCCAGCCGTTCCAGCTTGCAATATGCGCTTTACGGTCGGATCGGTCGAGGTGGGAGGCGCACCGCAACTCGCATCTCAAGAATGGTCAACGATGGGCGGGCGCGATGGCGGCTGTGAAATCCTTGGCGACCATTTCGCTGAAGAAACGATTGTCGATTGGGCAACATTTTCCACGGCTGCATTGGCCCGCGAATTAGTGATTCGGGTCCACAATCCAAACTCAGTTCCCATAAAAATCTTCACCACCATCGAAGGCATCGCAAAGTCGACGCTAGATGAAAGTCCGTTTTGAGGAAACGAAAATGAAACAGGGATCTCTCAAAGAAATGCGACGCGCCCTTCGGGAAGCGCGTCAAAATCGATCACTCAAAAAGGCGATAGCCAAATTGCAAGTCGCTCAACGCGAAGCGAACATGATTCGCTTTGGACCCGGAGATTTTACAGAAGAAGAACGCCGAGAAGCATTCGGCGTATCTGAAATCCTAATGGACACCTTCGCCAAATGGATGCTCGCCAAGTACGTGATCACGAAGGCAGATGTCAACGAAGTTACCGAAACATTCCTTGAGGAATGACGCTCAAGCGCATAATTTCCGGCGGTCAAACGGGCGTTGACCGAGCGGCGTTGGATGCCGCGCGTCGATACCCCGGTATGGGATGGGGCGGCTGGTGCCCTGCGGGAAGACTGGCCGAAGACGGGGCAATTCCCGATGAATATTTCAACCAAGGAAAAAACGGCCTGAAGGAAACGAAATCAGATCGTTATGTAGTGCGCACCGCATATAACGTGCGTGATAGCGACGCCACCCTGTGCGTCCGGCTCAACAAGATGACGAGAGGGACACAGCGAACGGTGCTTGAATGCCGCATTCAGGAAAAGCAATACTGGATATGTGATCCGTATTCTACGTGGACAAAAAAGAAAACGGCAAAGTGGATTTGTGAGAATCGGATAATGACACTCAATGTCGCAGGGCCAAGGCATACTAATAGCCGTGGAATATATGACGCGATGCTGCAATATATGTCCGACGTAATATATTTCGTATGGCTCTTCGATTTTAAGTCGATAAAGATTTGGGAAATTGCTTGACAATAAAAGAAAGATCCAATATTGACCACTGACAAAAGGAAAGGGATATGGAATTCAAAGACCAACTATCACAAAATGTAAGACAGGCAACGGTCGCGGCT
>JABAOC010017845.1_pt3 | contig 14433 bp, 13 predicted proteins | sample 7062161 | NCBI WGS metagenome assembly JABAOC01 (sample SAMN14538625, study PRJNA623070) | marine sediment metagenome | biome: marine biome [ENVO:00000428]; feature: marine pelagic biome [ENVO:01000023]; material: deep marine sediment [ENVO:00002113] | place: India: Gulf of Khambhat ... | reverse complement strand
ACTGCGCGCCCTTTGGTTGTGTCGTTCGGTCTCATACAGAGCTTGGCTGCTAACACCATAACTTCTTCTTTGGTTTCTGCTGTCGTGAACAAGTGTTCAGGAGCCGGCCCTGTGTAGACTTTGTCTCCAGTCCTTGCATCATATACATACCAGTCTTCTTTCTTGTCTTTTCGTCCGAGGAGCATTCTTCGATATTTTGATCCGTGCGGACCCACAATCACTGGTACTCCAAGTCTCCAGAACCCGGAGGCGATTGACGCAGCTTTTTGAGAATAGGCTCCCCACGCGATTCCAACGGCTCCTACCCTATTCAGGATATAATCTGCGATTTCCTCGTAGTTTGATCGCAGCTTTCTCTTAGCGAAGATGTTCGCGATCTTGATTGCGGCTCCAGCGATGTGTGAGTTAGCGACGCAAGAACCGACGTTTATTATTCCTCCGGCGTCAAAGATCCCAGGATACTTCTCGTAGAGGGTCTTTCCCTCTTCATCCTTAGTCATGCCTATGGACATGGCTGCACATCCTGAGGTCACGACGATGAACCGGCGTTTGGCAAACTCCTCAGCGATCTCTGCAACTTCTTTGCCGCTGTGGGGATAGTTAGCGCAACCTACGATTGCTACGACTCCTGGAATTTCTCCTAGAACTATTGGTCCTCCAACTTCTCTTATTTCAACGTCTTGTATGCCTCCCCTTCCTACCCGCATCTTGAACTTCTCTTCCCAAAGTTTCCCCTCCCCAGCTTTCACTAGGTAGCTGTGTAGGGGCAGATCATTCGGGCAGGCACTGTCGCACCTGGCGCATCCTATGCATTCGTCAAGAATTCGGGCTAGTGGATTCAGGTCTCCCTTTTGAGCTGCTTTGATGGCTTCAGGAATCGGTTGATTGTTTGGACAGGCACGCATACACTCGTTGCATCCGGTGCACTTCTGAGCTGACTGAACTATCTCTTCGATCTCAGGAATGATCTTGAGTTTCTTCCTCTTTGGAGCTATGGATAGAACTGTCTCAACCGCTACTTCTCCAACCTTATTCGAGTCTAGAATCAGAAAGCCGGGAGCCTTTCCTTCTGTCAAGTCTGCAACTATCTCCTCAGATGGACTTCCGGTCCTATCCTTCAATCCCAGACAGTTTGCTGGACTCGAGGCTATAACAGGTGCCTTGACCTTCTGAGCTTCAATGAGTGCATCTGCCCGAATGCATTGTTCATCGACAACTACAAGATCTGCTAGGCCGCTTCTAATGTAGCGCAGTTGCCAGGATATGGGACCAATGACTTTTGCCATAGAACTGTACCTGGTGATATCATGAGCCGTGCAACAGATACCGACAACCTCAACCTTTCCCTGCAATCCCTTCTCAGTCAGGTAGTCGATTATGCCGACAGAGGATGGAACATTGTGACCAATGACCAGTATTGTAGGTTTGGAGATATCTGCTACGCCAAATCCAAGATCCGTCAAAGGTGCCTCTGGATCAGCTTTGGGATAGCCATAGATCGAGATCTGTGCTAGATCTGCCACTTCCATCCCGACTTGATCAGCCATTCCAGCATGCAAGACTTTGGACTCAAAATCCAAGTTGCTTCCCTCCTGTCCTGTGTGGGTAGCGGCAAGCAGTTGAGTGACCTGCCTTTCGCAATAGTCCAATGCATCTTCGAAATCCCTCAGTCTCTCAGGTTTTATTCCGCAGACTAGACGAGTCACAGGTGCTTCTATATCGATGTTCAATCCTCCCGCGTCCAGAGGGCTGTTCCGGCCGTGCTTCTCGATAAGATGCTCGATGAGATGCCGAGCATGAGCGATGTGAGTAGCTGCTCCAATACAGGCTGCAAGAAGAACGATCCTTGATTGCTGAGCTGCCATGTTTAGACCGCAAGCGCCTCGTTTGTTTTCTGACAGGTCACACTTTCCAAAAGTGCAAAGACAGCAAACGTCACAGAAGGGTAGATAGAAGGGTTTGTATCTCTGGAGAAGCTTGAGATCCCACTCCCTGAGGTCAGTTATTGAGGGGAATGGAGTTGGCCCTTCAGGTTCAGTCCAAGCTTCTTTGAGCATCTTGCCCACTGAGAGCTCGAAATCTTCTAGTACAGCTACGTCTGTTTTCAGTTCGTCACCTTTCATAAGAATGTCTTTCTTAGCCAAAATACAAGGCTCCTATATACAATATATAGAGTCTACTCAAACATCAAAATTCCTAATTAACCTTTCTGGGTGATCCTGCAGGAGCAAGGATGTGTAGGTTCACGCAGATATGTAACGATCTTGTTCATTGCTTGCTAGTCTAGTATCCTGCCTTTGCCATGAGGTTCTTGACAGATTTGAAAGCGACTGATGTTGATGGCAGATCGAGCAGAGGTTTTCCGATGATAGCATAGTTTTCGATTTCTTTGTCATAGGCGATTTTCCCCAGATACTTGAGTCTTATGCGTTCTTGCACCTTTCCCTCTAGGTTCTCTGGAACTCTGTTTCCAGCGACGACGTAGAAGTTCTTGAAGTCAATGTTGACTTCACTTGCTACTCTGTAGGCTCTTTCAACGTGCTTGAAGGATTTCTGGGAGGGATCTATTATGTCGAATATGTCATCGACTTGAGATGTCACCCTCCTGTTCAGGTGCTCCAGCCCACCGGGAGCATCAACCAAGACGTATTGGTATGTTTTGGTCAAGCCTTCTAAGGCTTTTTTTAGGGCAGCATCGGGCAGGCAATAGCATCCTTCAATGAATTTCGTCCCGATTGCTATCAGGTCAAAGTTTTCACCTTCATAGAGTCCTTTCTCCCAGATGCTGCTTTCAATCCTCTGTGATGGAGGCACGCCTATAGTTGTGCCTCCTCTTTCTAGAAAGGTTTCCATTAGCAGCTCAGATATCGTCTTTTTTCCTTCTTCCCTGAGGTCGACTCCGATCATTTCGCCTAGGTTTTGGTCTGGATCTACATCAACAAGAAGCAGCGGTGTGCAGCCTTTTTCGATGAAGTACTTCGCCATGAGGGCTACGAAAGTTGTTTTGCCACTTCCTCCTCTACCCATTGAGACGATTTTTCTCATGATTGCCACTAGTGCGATTTCGGGTTCCGATTCTTATACTTTGCGAGCGCCACGCACTCGTGTGCCTAATGTGTCTGCGCCGCTAGTAGGGCGCCTATCTTCTTGATTCTTCTTATTGAAGATGAATCCGGGTTCTTAAGAGGGGTCTCCGCTTGCATCTCTGCTTTCAAGACGTTCTTGTCGAAAGGAATTAGATCTAGTAGCTTCAACTGGTTCTTCTCTGCGAAGCCCTCAATTGCATCCTTCTGCATTTCATCTGCGACCTTGTTTCCTACCAAGAAAACCTTTTGTATGCCTGCATCCGTGGCGAGCTCATGGATTCGCCTGGCGATCTCAAGGGACTTTATGCTGGAATCAGCTATTATCAGCATGATGTCTACGGACTTGGCTGTTCCTCTGCCCAGATGCTCCACGCCTGCTTCCATGTCAACCAGAACCACCTCATCACGTTCTACAATCAGGTGGCGAAGCAGGCCTCTCACAACGGCATTTGCTCCGCAGGTGCACCCTGAATCCATGGCTTTGACTGTTCCCATCACAATCAAATTTGCTCCGCAAGGAGTTTCCACCGAGAAATCTTTCACAATGTCATCAACTTTGAATGAGAGCTTGTATACACCGGAAAATCCCGTATCCGTCTTCGAATCGATCAATCTTTTGTTCTCGGATATGGGAACGATCTTCCTTGCTTCCATTGGAGAAAGACCTAAGGTTAGCGCAAGGTTAGGCGATGGGTCCGCATCTATGGCGATAGTTGTCAACTTCTTGGCAAAGGAACAGGCAAGCCCACCAGCAACCAGTGTCTTGCCAACACCGCCTTTTCCAGAAACTGCAATCTTCACTCGCCCTTCACCGTCTTGACTCGGTTCTTGGTTGCTTATTTGCGTTTCCACGCACGACGATTCAGCAAGTCACTCTTCTCTCAAATGCGTGAAGTCCTTATGAGTTGCGTGACTCTGCTTTACATTCACGCTAATTAGACAGCCAATGAATAATCTTCATAGAACAGCTGAAGGTTACTTGAAACGTGATAGGAATGAACAATAAGCTATTGACCATCGGGAATGTGATCAGAGTTGAGGAAGATGGCGCAGAAATTGATATCCTCCCAGAATTCTGTGGTGGACTCAGAGGGATCGAAGCATTCTCTCATCTGATCATACTATATTGGTTGCATTTACGCGATAGCGAAAACGAGAGGAAGACACTAGTGGTCTATCCCAAAAGACATGCAGTGAATGTGGAAACCGGTGTTTTTGCATGCAGGAGCCCGTCTAGACCGAACCCAGTAGGTCTGTGTGTGGTGGAGTTGACAGATATCAGAGGATGTAGGCTCAGAGTCAGAGGCCTTGACGCCTTCGAGGGCTCACCGATTGTCGACATCAAACCATACATCCCAAGAGCTGATTCCGTCCAACGCGCAAGAGTGCCAGATTGGACTGGAAGAGGACCTGCAATCTAGAGAACTACACATGCTGCAACTGGCTTGCGTGCGTCTAGTTATCAGCGTCATTGGTTCTTTCCGGCGCTGTCATCTTGCAGTCTATTGGTCGCTTTCCTACTTTGGAGAAGTATTCGAAATGCCTGAGAAATGTAGGTGTTTCTGGTGCTGATTGGATNNACTTTGCCAGCTTCTGCACGGTTTCCAAGTTTATTTTGTGCTCTATCTCACATGCGTCCTTCTCAGCGTTTCCTTCACTCACTCCTATCAGTTCTAGGAAACTTCTTAGTGTTTGATGGCGTTTCTCCAAGGCTTCCGCGAGCAGCTGTCCCTTTTTCGTTAGTATGACGCCTCGGTATCGAGTGTACTTTGCGAACTTCTCACCATCCAGCCTCTGTAGCATGCTTGTTACACTTGGTGGTTTAACGTTAAGTGTCGTGGCTATGTCAGCCGGTCTTGCATATCCATGTTCCTTGATGAGACTGTGAATCACCTCGACATACCTCTCTTCGCTGCCACTCAACGAGAACAGATCTGCTCTTTTTGACATGGATGCTTCCTTGATTTAGGTTCAACTAACATTCTTATGTTAATCTAAATCCTTATTTATNNCAATACACAGTTGAAAAACCCAAGTGGAGATTAGAGAGCTGGACCTGCCATTGCCCCGCTTGCGAAACGGTGAACATTGCATCATAGTGTCTATCAAAGCAAGTGACACCCGTGGTCGCCATCACCAAAGATGGGGATTCCAGAAGAGACTGGAAGACCTTGGGCTTACCCCTGGAACACCTGTTACAATGGTCAAATCTGCACCTTTCCATGGCCCAGTTGAAATACTAGTCAGAGGATCCAGGCTAGCCTTGGGTCGAGGAATGGCTGAAAGAATCTTGGTGAGGGTGGAGAGGTGACCACCAAGAAAATCACCATGGCCCTTGCCGGTAATGCCAATGTGGGAAAATCCGTAATATTTAACCATCTCACTGGGATGCATCAACATATTGGGAACTGGCCTGGAAAGACAGTCGAGAAGGCTGAGGGAACCCTGCATTTTGAAGGTTATACAATAGATATTATCGATCTGCCTGGGATCTACTCCTTGTCGACCTTCTCAATAGAGGAACTCATTTCCAGAGAATACATCGCCGTCGAGAATCCTGATCTAGTCATCAACGTAGTGGACGCCTCCGTGTTGGAAAGGAACCTGTCATTCACACTTCAGCTGATTGAACTTCATACTCCGATGATTCTTGCGTTGAATCAGATGGACATCGCTGCGAAGAGAGGAATCAAGATTGATCAAGAGCGATTGTCCAGGATCCTAGGTGTACCTGTAGTTCCCACAGTGGCACCTAGCCATCGAGGTATCTATGAGTTACTAGAGGCAGCTGTCAGGTTCGTCGAGAACAAAGACTTCACTCCCATCGACATTCAGTACAGTAGTGAGGTCGAAGAGAGAATCAGCAAGCTAAGTAAGATCATTGGAGAATTGGTTCTCCCTTATCCACCAAGATGGACTGCGATCAAGCTTTTAGAGGGTGACCGACAGATTCAGAGCCGAGTAGGTGGCCAAGATGCAGACGTTTTATCGAGGGCAAAAGAGTTAGCCACTGAAATCGAGAAGATTCACGGGCATTCATGCTCTACTGTGATCACATCTGCCCGTTACGAGACTGCTGGTTGCATTACTCGAGAGGTTCAGGAAATTGTACCGCCTATAAAACCTCAGCTATCAGAATCATTGCACTCCCTTACGACTAGCAAGACACTGGGCTACCCAATTATGATTGTAGTGATTCTTTCATTGTTCTTGGGGATTTTTTCCTTCGGGGATCTATTGTCTGGAATTCTCGGCGACTTCTTCTATTCTCTTGAGCCGGTCTTTGAGAGTCTGCTCGGCGGCATTGGAATCGCAAAAGAACTGATATGGGGTGGGATTGCGGAGGGATTCATAGCTGCAACGATCATCACGTTGCCGTACCTGTTCCCGTTTTACTTGGTGCTTTATTTCTTGGAGGACTCGGGATATCTAAGCAGAATCGCCTTTCTAATGGATAACTTGATGCACAAGATCGGGTTACACGGAAAAGCATTTATCCCAATGATGCTCGGTTTTGGCTGTAATGTCCCAGGTTGCCTTGGGTGCAGAGTTATGGAGACTGAAAGAGAGAGACTTCTAGCAGTCTTCACAGTGACCTTGATTCCTTGTGCTGCAACGTCAGTCATTATCCTCGGGTTGGTTGGAGCTTTTGTAGGAGTCGAATATGCCCTACTCCTTTATGCTCTAGATTTGGCAATTGTCTTTATACTGGGGAGAATCGCCTATGGGATTCTGCCCGGAGAACCAACGGGTTTGATCATGGAGATCAATGATTACAGAGTGCCGCACCTCGCAACAGTGGGGAAGCAAACCTGGTTCAGGTTGGACGAATTCATAAAAATGGCCTTTCCACTGATTGTGGCTGGGAGCTTCTTGATAAAAGTCGCCCAGGTTCTTGGATTCTTGGAGCCAATTGCAGATATACTCAGCCCAGTGACTGTGGGTTGGTTGGGGTTGCCAGCGATTGCAGGAATCACTTTGGTCTTCGGTGTTCTCAGAAAGGAGCTGACGTTGATAATGCTGGCAACTCTGTTGGGCACAGCGAACTTCGCTGCGGCTCTGACACCGACACAGATGATAGTCCTAACTCTGGTGGCAATGCTATACATTCCATGCATATCAACTATAGGAGCTTTGACTAAAGAAATCGGATGGAAGAAGGCGATGTACATAACAATTCTCGAGATTGCTCTCGCTATCTTCATTGGTGGAATAGCTTATCGATTATTGTTACTAGTAAAATTCTAGATCTATGTGGTGACTTCCCAGCTTTGGAAGAAAACTAGATGCCCGTGTTTTGCCTCACAAAGGCTTATTGCGTCTTCTATCTAATGTAGGGGCGCTCTGATAGATGCTAGTTGAATACTCGAGAGCTTAGGAGAGACTTTCCAATTCTTGAGCAAGGTATCATTTACTTGGATAGTGCAGCGTCAAGTTTGACACGAGAGCCTGTCCTTCAGAAGATGCTCGAATTCTATCACGAGTATTGTGCCAACGTGGGCCGTGGTGTCTTCTCATGGACTAACCACGCAACCCAAGAATACCTGCAGGCTCACTGTCAAAGACGTTGGGTACTTCAATAGTAGCTTGATCTCAGGATTTTCGAGGTCGCATGCAACTCACATGTTTGGACATGCTCACGCAGCCACCAAGTTTGCTGGATCAAGATGTGGTGCTGCGAAGTTCATCAGTGGGGAGTCATGTCTCTGAGATAGAACTAGGATGTTCCCACGTGCTTGCGGAATCTTGGGATTGTCAAGTAGCTGACTATCGCGAGGATTATGGTTGTGGAAGCCAGAATGCTGCCCCACGGAAGCTCAGGTATGGAATTCAGCGGCGTTACAATGATTTCCTGTTCGTCAGTATCAACAAGATCGTTACTGTCGGTCACTTTCAGATCCACGCGGAATGTTCCCGGGTGCTCATAGGAACATGAGAATGTTGGTCCGAGAGCATCATCCCATTCACCGTCGTTGTCCAGATCCCATTCATAGGAGATGATCTGACCTTCGGATGGAAGCTTCCGCTCCCGTCCAAGGTGACAGGGGTGCCAACGGGAGTTACAGCGGGAACAACGGAAAGGACTGCAACAGTACCCACAAGTGGAGCCAACGCGAAATCCAGTCTAGCGCGCGCGCAAAACCCACGGTAATGTTCTATTCCCAGCAGATCTGTAAGGAAACGGGAGAAGGGTGGACCTGACAATTAGATTAAATAGGGTAAACTGACAAAATAGTTTCGAGGAATGCACAATGGATATATCAACTGAATTGAAGGATTCGCTAAACAAGGCAATTGCACGCGAATTGCAGGTCTCGATTCAATACATGTGGCAACACGTCCTTTGGAAAGGAGTGAAAGGATTCGCAGTGAAAGATGAATTACGAAAGATAGCGATTGCTGAGATGAAACATGCGGAGGCGATTGCTGAGCGATTGTCTTACCTTGGAGGAAATCCAACAACGAAACCAAATCCCATTTTTGTCAAGCAGACCTTGAAGGAAATGCTTGAGCAAGACAAGAAGGATGAGGAGGGGGCGGTTGTGCTCTACAAGGGAATCGTGACGAAAGCTAGACAAGAGGGCGACATTACGACCTCAACGCTTTTCAAGGAAATCCTTGAGGAAGAAGAAGAACATCACGACTTCTTCTCCAGTCTACTTGAAGGAATGTAGTGAGGTGAGAAGATGACTGAATTGATGGAAGTGTATAAATGTGAAGTTTGCGGAAACATCGTGCAGGTTTTGCACAGCGGAGCGGGGCAGCTTGTCTGCTGCGGCCAACCCATGCGATTGCTGAAAGAGAAAAGTGAGGACGTTGGCTCTGAGAAGCATGTTCCAGTGATTGAACGGGTTGGAGACAAAGTCAAGGTTAAGGTTGGCAGCATTCCACATCCTATGGAAGGACAACATCATATCGAGTGGATAGAGCTAGTTGCAGATGGTAAGATCTGCAGGAAATTCCTGAAACCGGGAGAGAAGCCAGAAGCAGCATTCGAGACCGCGGCTAAAACCATCAAAGCGAGAGAATACTGTAACCTTCACGGATTGTGGAAGACTCCATAGACAGGCTAGTGAAGAAGTCACACTGCGTCGGGTGAAAAAATTCTCTGGGTGAAACCGCAGCGAGAGCTTCTGCACATCTGTAGTCGCGGCACACAAGTCTTGGACTCTGCAGCCGTGGCACAGATGTCTGATAAATGACAGATATCGAGGGGTGAAGTTGAGTACAAGGATGCTGGAAGAGCTCAAAGATTCGGTTGTCGTCGGGAATTCCAAGAAAGCCAAGCGAATTGCCGAGCTTCTCATCGACAAGGGAATTTCAGCAAATAAGGCAGTGAACAAGCTTGTAGAAGCTATGAAAACTGTAGATGAACGTTATGAGCGAAAAGAGTACTTCGTTGTCGATGTGGCCTCAGCAGCTTCTGCGATGCGGGCATCTTTCAAAGTTCTGGAACCNNACTTGGAGGTTGAACCATCGATGGTGAAGGGAAGGGTGGTCATTGGCTCTTTGAAAGGAAATGTTCAGGGACTGGGTAAAGATATCGTTGCAGCAACTCTCCAATCGGCGGGCTTTCTCGTCAGGAATCTGGGCGTGAATGTTGCACCTGAGGATTTTGTGACGGCTGCACGCAGTGAAGCTGCCGAGATAATTGCAGTCTCGATTTCTATGGAAGAAACGACACGTTTCTTGAAGGATCTGGTGGATCTTTTGAACGGGGAGAACTTGAGAAACAAGATAAAGGTGGTCATAGGGGGAAATGCTGCGTCGGAAGAAGTCCGGGACAAGTATGGGCTCGATGCCTATGCAGTAGATGCCCAAGATTGTCTGAGAAAAGTGAAGGCTCTTCTTGCCTAGAAGATCTTGTAGAGCGGATGATTCCTACTCATCGGTTTTACGCCCCATTGCCTCTGAGCAAAGTATGCGATTATGGCGTCATTTATCGCAGTTGCTGGAATCATGTTCTTCACCTGTTTGATAGGTCCGTAAATGAGGAAATCTGCTCCTGAACACTGAGCGATTGTGTGAGCAGACACGTTTGAGGCAGCAAAGCTTTCGCGCATCATTGAATCTTTGAGTTTGAATTTCCATAGGTAGGTGGCGTTGGCTGGTGAACAACCCGCAGGCAAGCCAAGTTGGTTNNATGGCCTCTGCAGCATAGGAAATGCTTGGCACATCAAAGACCACCGTATCAACCAGAATCTTCTCTATCCCAGCTCTTTCAGCAACCTTAAGCAATCCCTCATGATCGTTGGATCCCTCAAGAACGCTGAGTCTACCTTCTGGGGAGTAATCAGTTTCGCTATAGGCAATTACTATTGCGGCTTCAACCTTCGAATCCTGGATGGCTTCCAGTTCTTCAGGCTCGGTTTTCGTGTCAATTCCGTTGAGTATTACGCGTTCCTGAAGACCGATCTCCCTGATCAAGTCAAGAGCTGCGATTCGAGTTTCCGGGTTTGCTCCGTCAATCATGAAAGTACTATCTGTGGTTTCCGAGATGAACATGATGTATTCCTTCACAGCTTCAGGATACATTGCCATGATGTCCAGTACGTGAGGTACTCCGCTCCTCTCTGACAGCATCCGTGAAATATCCAGCCAGTTTGCTACTGCATTCTTGTCAAAGGTTCCGTTTCGATGGTTGATCACTTCAGGCATTCCTTTATAGAATACATTTCCAACTAGAACCGTTGGCAGTTCTCCAGGTTGACCGCCAATTTTCGCCTTGCCGATTTCGTACACTTTCTGGGGGTTCTTCAGCCTGAGCAGATTGCCTCACCATCTACCACCGTTAAAATTCCTGCTATAATAGTCTTCTACAAAATGCACGGGCCTGCGACTTCCCGAAAATGTGGTCGCTAGGCTTGTAGGGTCAGCTGAAGAGTCCTACAAAATCTTATATATAGAACTTAGTTATAGAATAAATATCCATATTTGGAGTTGCGGTAAGGGCAGCATTCTCCTTTCTCCTTTCCTGACGCTTTTTGAATGGGAGCCTGAGCCGCAGCCTTTTTTTTCCACAGAGCTAGGGTATGATCTCGCACCCGTTGAACTTCATGTAATTGAAATCAGACAGCTTTATCTTTCCTCGTGAGATCAAGGCTTCAACTCGGTCCCTTTCTCTTTTCAGAGATGAGATGAGATTTCTCACAGTGCAACACACTGTTGAGTAAGCTTGATCGCTCCAGCGTTTCGTGATGTTCGCGTAGAGGCAACGTCCACCACAGACGCCAACAGTTTCGCATTCAATGCATGGCTGAGACACAAGAATTTTCTTCAGTTCCAAAGGATCCGAGTCCAAAATGCTTCCGAGACAGTAGTCCGTCATACCGCCCATAATGGGGCACGGTGCAATAGACCCGTTGGTCAATATTGCGTAGTTGATCCAGCCAGATCCACATCTGAGAGAGCTGTCTCTCTCGCCGTGCAGCAACGAGTGCATCACCCCCAGAAAAGGATAGAGCCGAAGCACTTTTCCAGCCTGTTCCATGGTCTCAACCCAAAACTTCACGAGTCTCTGGATTCCCGGATTATAGTCGTCGCGAACCCATGATTCGAAAGGCCTTCTGGGAAAATCATTTCCCCAAAACCCAGCGTTCAGCTGCCAGTGAATCGAAGTAAAGCTAAAATCTCCATTAGAGAGCAACCATTTCACTTCACGCTCAATATTGGTTTCTTCCATAATAGTCATACGAGCGATAATTTCTCCGTGAAAACCGTTTCTTCTGATTGAAGCAAGGTTTTCGACAACTCTGTGATAGACTCCAATCCCTCTGTAATGATCTGTCAATTCCCTTCCTCCATCGATCGAGACGAGGATTGTGTGGATTCTGTTTGTGTAGCTTGCGCTAAGCTCGTGGAGGTGCAAACCGTTGGTCTGCAGTAGGAAATGATTCGCAGGTACATTATCCATGATTTCCTTGATTCCATCGAGACAGAGCATTGGTTCGCCACCGTACAGCGTGATAGTGCAGTCTGGGTCCTTCTTGCAGAAAGCAGCTAGATCCTCAAGGCTGTAGTTGATTCTGGCGGGTAGGTGTTCCACAGCAAAGTCGAAGTCTGAGCCGATATCCAGGCAGGATTCTTCAAAGCAGTATTTGCACTTCAGATCGCATTCCGTTGTAAGCAGGACATGGAAATACAAAACTGTTAGTCCTTCAAATCAGTCCATATCACAATCTTGATCCTAGCGATGAGGTGACACCTCAAACATCCGAGCACCAGCAGGTATCGGTAGAAAGAAACGATGAATACAGAGGAGGGTTACAAGGAGGGTGGGGAAACTGTTTTGCATCATTCGGTGTATCCGATTTTCTGTTTCAGGTCTTCAACAGTTTCCGGATTCATAAGAGTGGTCACGTCGCCAACTTTCTGGCCCTTAACTAGGGCTTTCAGAATTCTTCGCATGATCTTTCCGCTTCTCGTCTTCGGCAGCGCGTCTGTTATCACAATCTTTTCCGGTCTGGCTGTTGGCCCGATGACTTTCACTACTTCCTGCACCAGTTCCTTCTCGAGCTCTGCGGAGGCAACAGCTTCCTGTTTCAAGACGACGAAGGCAACTGGAACCTCACCTTTAACATCGTGTGGGGCAGCAACCACTGCGCATTCGGCGACTGATGGATGTNNTGGATGTTGTGTCAGCGCATTCTCTACTTCTGCCGTTGAAAGCCTGTGGCCTGCAACTTTCATCACATCATCTACTCTTCCAGTTAGGCGGATGTTGCCCATCCTGTCCCATTGGATTGCACCATCACTTGTATAGTAGGTTTCGTCACCGTAGACGCTCCAATATTGCGTCTTGTATCTTTCAGGATCTTTGAAGACTCCACGCAGCATACCTGGCGCGAACGGGCTCTTCTGGACCAAGTATCCACCCTCACCGATCTTCACTGGTTGCCCGGTTTCATCCAATATTGTGTGAGTCACTCCGGGGAAACTTCTGCCAGCAACTGTAGGGATAAATGGGCCGATTCCTGGTAGGGCATTGATCAATGTTGCTCCGGTTTCAGTTTGCCACCAAGTATCAATGACAGGGCATCTTCCTCCACCTATGTGGTTGAAATACCACATCCATGCATCTTGGTTGATTGGTTCACCTACTGTGCCGAGCAGTCGTATGCTGCTGAGATCATGCTTCTTAGGCCACTCCTCACCCCATCTCAATATCATTCGTATTGCTGTCGGAGCGGTGTAGAAGACCGTGACTCCATATTTCTCTACGATTTCCCACCATCTGTCAACTTCAGGAAAATTCAGAGCTCCTTCATAGACCAGAATTGTAGCTCCATTCAGGAGCGGTCCGTAGCAAGCGTAGGTATGTCCAGTGATCCATCCGATGTCAGCCGTACACCAGAAAATGTCTTCGTCGTGAAGATCGAAGTCCCACTTAGATGTCCACAAGGCGACAGTTAGATACCCACCAGTATGATGCACTATGCCTTTTGGTTTTCCAGTGGTGCCACTTGTGTAGAGGGTGAAAAGCATGTCTTCACTGTCCATTGGTTCTGGTTCACAGTAGAGTGGTGCTTTCTCCATTAACTCGTGCCACCAGAAGTCTCTACCTTCAACCATGCCAACGTCGTTTTTTGCGCGTTTCACTACAACAACATTTTCGATTTTTGTGTCTTTTACACCTATATCTGCGCTTTCTTTGAGATTGACGATTTTTCCTCTTCGATAATACCCATCTGATGTTACTAGAACCTTAGCTTCTGCGTCTTCCATTCGGCTTTTCAGGGACTCTCCACTGAAGGCGGAAAACACAACGCTATGAATTGCCCCAATGCGGGCACAGGCCAACATCGCTATCTGGACCTCTGGAATCATTGGCAAGTAGATGCCTACACGATCACCCTTTCTTACACCCAAGCTCTTCAGGACATTGGCAAACTTGTTGACTTCCCTGTACACGTCGTTGTAGGTGAGTACTCTAGCGGGTTCATCAACTGGTTCTGGTTCCCAAATTATTGCAGCCTTATTCTTGCGCCAAGTCTTCACGTGACGGTCTAGGGCATTGTGTGACGCGTTAATTTTGCCATTAACGAACCACTTGTAGTATGGGGGGGTCCATTGATAATCTTCGGTCCATGGCTCGAACCATTCCAAACCTTCCTTTGCCCTGGCAGCCCAGAAGGCTACAGGATCTTTCGCTGCCTCGGTGTATACTGACTCATCACTTATCCATGCTCTCTTCTTCATTTCCTCGGTTGGCCAAAATATGAATCTGTTATTTGGATCTTCCTTAATCCACCTGACTGTTTTTGACATAAGGTTGCAACTCTTTTAGAGCTTTATGAAGAGCAACTTTCTGAGATAAAATCTTTTCCTTTGATGCTGCGAGTCTTTA
>JABAOC010014478.1_pt1 | contig 14439 bp, 18 predicted proteins | sample 7062161 | NCBI WGS metagenome assembly JABAOC01 (sample SAMN14538625, study PRJNA623070) | marine sediment metagenome | biome: marine biome [ENVO:00000428]; feature: marine pelagic biome [ENVO:01000023]; material: deep marine sediment [ENVO:00002113] | place: India: Gulf of Khambhat ... | reverse complement strand
TGAATGATTTAGAATTACGGAATTTATTAGCAGCATTATATATGCGTAGTTCAAACTATCAGGCTGCCCTGGAGGAATTTTCATTGATCGATGAATATATCGTGACCCGTCCAGATCGTGAGAAACAGAAAATTGGAAGCCAATTGTTCCGTTTTGCACAGAATGCATCCAAAGATGGAAAATATCAGTATGCCATCCAGGCTTATGCTTTGCTATTGTCTCGTTATCCTGACTCGCCTTATACACCGAATTCCAAATATGGCATAGCAACTGCCTATGAAAAATTAGGTGATTTTTTAAAGGCAATCGAGATGTATCAGGAGATTATCAATACTTATAAAAAATCTCCACTGGCAAAGCAAAGTCTATTTCGAATTGGTGAAATCAAGCTTGATCGGTTCACCGCCCCTGAGGAGGCGGAAGGTTATTTTAAGGAGGTTTTAAAGATACCAGCCAATGCTTCACTCAATTTCAGTGCCATGTTTAGAATCGGAGATTGTTATATCCAGCGGGGACTATTGGATCAAGCGAAAGATTGGTATAATCAAATGGTTGCCAGATACGGAACCAACGACGAAGTGGAAAAAAAAGCTTTGCTTGAAATGGGAAAGATCGATTACTGGGCTGGCAATTTCGACGCAGCGTCGAACAATTTTACAAAAATAAAGGATGAGCCAGTCAACATTACCGATGATAAAGCAGGGATTTATGTCAATGATGCGCTGGACTATTTGATGTTCATTGAGGAAAATAACCAAAACCCTGATTTGTTGAAAAAATTCGCCCAAGCCAGTTTACTATCCAATCAGAGGCAATTTGAAAAAGCACTAACAATATTTTATGAGATTGTCCAAAGTAATAACTCTGAATTGCTCCTTGATGACACCTGGCTAAAAATCGGTCAGTTAGAATATCAAATAGGGCATTATAATCAAGCACTAATTGCCTATCAGAATTTAATTCAAAAAAAGCCTGAGAGCGTACATTGCGACCTGGCTCAGAAGATGATTGGTGAGATTTATGAAGTTGGGCTGAAAGATTTCAAGAAAGCCCAGGCATCTTATGAGTTGGTGTTGACGAGTTATCCGAATAGTGTTTTGTTGGAAGATGTGAGGAAGCGGATTCGGGGATTGGAGAACAAATTGAATGGGGGAACAAATGATCAAGAAAATTATTGACAGATAAAGTTATATTTGTTAGATTCCGTTGTTAAACTGTTCATAGAGTGTCCAATATTTAAAAATAAAATTTACTTGTCATTTACTTTTTTGATGAGGGTATTAATATGTCTGCTCAAGCATTATCTAACATACGTATCTTAGAAAGATATATAGAGAAAAATAAAAACGATAAAATTATTGAAGGGACGATCAACAAAATTATCCAATACAAGATTGATAATTATTACAAAGAACTCAAAGCCTTAGAAAATGAATTAAAAGTGTTTGAAAAAAAGTACAAAATGGAAACTAAAAAATTTTTTGAGGATTTTGAAAAAGGTGAATTGGGAGATAGTACCGATTTTGTTGAATGGTCATCGTTATATAAAATTTATCAAAGAATAACCGAACGAAAGAATATTCTTGAAGGAAAATGAAAGCGGATATCCAGAGCTATTTTGCTGAAATGATAAATAATTTCCTATCATCTCCTATAATCAAAACATTTCATATAATAAGGGAATGGCAGAGTGAAGAGGAAGGCTATCTTCGTGCTAAATGTACTTTGATAAATGGTGATAATTTAGAAGTGAGTGAATACGTTGAAATTATTAATGAAGAAATTTCAGTGGAAAACTATACTTTTCATTGGCAAAATGTAAATAGAAAATTGGTTAAACGATGGGATAATGTGAAACATCATAATGAAATAGAAACCTTTCCCTACCATATTCATGAAGGGGACGAGAAGAACTTAAAGCCATCAGAACCGATGAACCATAAGAAAGTGCTCAAAATTATCCAGAACGAATTAGAAAAAAGTATTGGTGATTAAAATGCGAGCAATCTTAGCTGTAATGATAGTCATAATGGTTGTGATTTTATTTTCTTTTTCAGTCTTTCCCCAAAAAATCCTGATCCACATGGATCTGAAACAAACCGATCATTTGAAAGCGTATGGTGTCGCTTATTGGACGCTGGAAAAGGGGATGAATGTGGAATGGCTGTTAAATTATCGGGGCGGATCGTTTCTGATGGATTATAATTCGGCGATTGAGAGGGAGTTGAGAGTCAGAGGGGTTTCATACGAAACCGTTTCAGGGGCGCAGGCGGCTCAGATTTATGCCACGATTGAAGAAAATAATATGGAAGTGGTCTTGTTAGAAAAAGCGCCCGCCATCGCCATCTATCAATCGCCACGGGAGAACAAATGGGATGATGCCGTGGCACTGGCATTGGATTATGCTGAGGTGCCGTATACGAAATTATGGGATAAAGAGGTTTTAGCAGGAGAATTGGAAAAATATGATTGGCTTCATCTGCATCATGAGGATTTTACGGGGCAATATGGAAAGTTCTATCGCAGCTTTCGCAATGCGCCCTGGTACATCGAAATGGTGCAAATCAACGAAGCCATGGCAAAGGAATTGGGATTCAAGAAAGTGTCGCAATTGAAATTGGCTGTAGCGAAGATGATTAATGAATATGTATTGCGAGGTGGATTTTTGTTTGCCATGTGCTCGGGAACTGATTCGTATGATATTGCATTGGCAGCGGCAGAAACCGATATTTGTGATGCCATATTCGATAGCGATCCGATTGATCCCAATTGTCAGAAAAAATTGGATTTCAATAAAACTTATGCCTTTGAAAATTTCAGACTCATCAACGATCCTTTAATTTATGAATTCTCAGACATCGATATTCCGCCCAGCGATAATCCCATCCTTCGCAGGCAGGAGACAGATTATTTCACACTGTTTGATTTTTCAGCAAAATATGATCCCGTGCCGACCATGCTTACCCAAAATCATGTTTCTGTGATCAAAGGTTTTATGGGACAAACGACAGGATTCAGAAAGAGTCTCATCAAGAAATCAGTCGTTATCATGGCAGAATCCGAAGGGACGGAACAGGTTAAATATATCCACGGAAATGTTGGACGGGGAACGTTTACGTTTTATGGTGGACATGATCCTGAAGATTATCAGCATTTTGTCGGCGATCCAGAGACGCAGCTTTCTTTGCACAAAAATTCTCCAGGCTATCGATTGATTTTGAATAATATTCTTTTCCCGGCGGCGAAGAAAAAAGAAAGAAAGACTTAGTGAAAATTGAAATGTGAATAGTGAAAAGTGAAAAGTTAGAACAAGCTAATAGGGGAAATTCCAAATAACAAAAGACAAATTACAAATAAATCTCAATAGCATATACTCAAATTCAAAACAGCGATGGATTAAAGTTAATTAGTTCAAGTTAACTTTTTTATTTTGGTCATTGAAAAATTGTTATTTAAAAATTATTTGTTATTTATAATTTGAGATTTGTGATTTTACCACACTCAAAATTCAAACCAGATAGGAGAACCAAAATCTAATGCCAAAAACTTATGAATATCCAGTATCCACAAATTCTCGAACTGAACTGGTAAGAATTGATTATTTAATCCACAAAGCTATTGAAGAAAGCGAAATCAAAGATGGTATATGTTGTGTTTTTGTTCCTCATACGACGGCGGGAGTGACCATCAACGAAGGCGCTGATCCCAGCGTGGTCTCCGATATTTTGAAGGAATTGAATAAAGTGATTCCTTTCAGTGATAATTATGCACACCTGGAAGGGAATTCTGCAGCGCATATTAAATCGAGTATTGTTGGTTGTTCCCTGGCAATCATTATTGAAGGCGGAAGAACAAAGCTTGGGACGTGGCAGTCGGTTTTCTTTTGTGAGTTTGATGGGCCAAGACGGAGGAAGGTTTGGATTAAGATCGTTTAGTCTTTATTTTTCACACAGATTGTAGAATCATATGAATGAAAATTTTTTAATAAAAAACCTGACAAAGTTTTTGTAACCTTCAGACGTGTTTCTTATAACTCCTTTTAGAAAAATATCTTACATTTTCAACCTCTCTAACAAGTCTAATATTCTAAATGGATAACATTTTTTTTTACCCTTTACGAATTTTATAGCTAATCATTCCTCTATCACTATCTATTGTTTAAACAAACGTCTTTACAATTTCCCGCTGTAAATCCTGCAATTCCCCATGAGCGACATTGATCTCCATGATCTTCTCCTGAAGTTTCTTCATCAATTTCTGCCGTTCTAAGCCATTGCGGAAGATAATTAACAGATCATCGTTATCCCAGGGTTTCTCGATGTATTGAAATAAACCGATCTCATTAATGGCTTTGATAGCATTTTCTTTATCGGCATAGCCCGTTAAAATAATGCGAGGGACTTCGGGTTTGACTTTTTTGACCTGGGCTAAGAATGAAATGCCGTCCATTTCTGGCATCAGATAATCGGAAACGACTAAATCGACATCATTCCTTTTGACGAAATCAAGTGCTTCTTTTGGGGAAGTAAATGTTTTAACGTTATACTCTGTCTCTAATGCTAAAAACGAACTGAGACTGGTTAATACCATTTCTTCATCATCGACAATCATAATTGTTTGACTGTTTTCTCCATCAGGCATGCTTATCTATCTCCTGCTGCTGTCTTTTCTTTATAATTAATTTGAGCATTAAAATAATCAAAAATAACAATTATTTCAAGCTAAATTTTAATTTTGTGTTATTTCCTCAATTATTGATTTGTAGGGTATTAGCTTTCCCTAACCTGTGAAGTTTAGGAAAGCATAAGACAGATTAAGCCGATTTTTGTTCAATCGGTAAATAGATAGTGACGGTTGTTCCTTTTCCCAAATTACTTTTTACATCTAGGCTGCCGTTATGTTTTTGAATAATCTGCTTAACAATGGAAAGCCCCAGACCCGTTCCTATGCCACATTTTTTGGTGGTAAATCCAGATTCAAAGATCTTTTCAAGATTTTCTTTAGAAATCCCTTTACCTGTATCCTGAATTTCAATAATTACCTGATCATTTTGCTTATAAGATTTAATAAATATTTTCCCCTTATTCTCAATCGCCTGGATGGCATTCACCAAAATATTCAGAATGACCTGATCAATCAGGCTGGGAAGGCATTGAATATGTGGAAGATCGTTTAGTTGCTTGTGAACGACGATGCGATCTTTCATTTTGTGTTGCACGAGCGTGAGCATATCCTCCATACAGGTATTCACATCGGCGTTTTCCATCTCACCTTCATCACCTCGGGCGAACAGCCTCAGGCTGTTCACTATCGCTACAATTCGTTTGGTGGCGGTTTTGTTCACTTCATTGAGTTTCTCGATTTTCTCGAAGATTTGTATGAGGTCGGGATTGTCCCGCACCTCGGGTGGCATAGCAGGATTAAATAAAATCTCTTTGACTTTGGTTGTATAGCGGATGAATAGGTCATTATTGCTTTTCAGTGCGCTCAAAGGTGTTTTGATCTCATGGGCGATCCCTGCTGTTAAACCACCCAGAGCCGCCATTTTTTTCAGTTGTAGTAATTGAAATGGGTGCTTGTCATCTAATTTCGAATTTTTCATTGAAGTACCTTTGTCAAATAATCATAGTTATTGAGAGATAGATTCCACTTCCAAAGTGAAGTCCATCTGTGCTATAAACCAATCCTCGCCATCAATCCCCTTAACCTCTTCGCCATCGTTTTCAAAATTCCCTGTGTAATCTGAACATGATCCGCCAGGAGATCAAAAAAATCTTCTTTATCGATTCTTAAAAGATGAGAATCCTCGATCGTTGTTGCCGTTACGATTCGTGGTTCATCATCGAACAGGGCCCAGGTGCCGAAAACGTTTTTTGGCCTGGCGATCATGACCAGTTTATTTTCACGCTCCAACCTGATCTGTCCATTGATGACAAGATACAGGGCATCAGGAAATTCCCCCTCTTTGAAAATAATTTGATCTTTTTTAAATTCGACTTCCTCAGTGATGGCTGCAATGTGCGCCAGATTTTCAGTCGTTGTCGATTCAAAAATATCAATGTCCTGTAAGAATATGACTTTTTCAACGGTTGTGAGCATTATCTTTCATCTCCCAATCAATCGGTTGAGTGGAGTCTCGCAATGTTGGATCAATGGATTTATGGAGTAATGGATTGCTAGATTATTGAAAAATAAACTCTAATACTCCCATTGTCTCAATTACTCAGTTAGCAAATTACCTAATAATAATCCAATTACCTAATTGCTGGAAAAAATTTATTGTCTATAATAAAAAATGATCCAGTAAATGTCAATATTTATTTTCCAAAAACGATTTGTTTATTAAATTTTTTTGATAATATTACACTGATCCTACCAAATGCTGATTGCTGGCTGCTAAGTGCGGATTGTTTATTGACTACTGGTTGCCTGAAGTCACTACAACATTGGATACTGCACCGTTTGCTTCAAGAATTAGAGACATCATCTCGATTTTAGCATCTGTGGCATTTTGATAGTTTATTTTACCAAACAGGATGTTAAAATAAACCAAAAAATCGATAAAACAGTATATTTTTACCCTCCCCCATTTTTTAGCGCAGGCAATTGGGATATTATTAATTTTGAAAATTCAAATTGCAGTTCATGGTTTGGTTGTGGATTCCTGTTTGGGTTTTTTCATTATTATTGATAATTGCTGCTTCTATGAAAGGGCAATAAATGAACTTAATTCTACATTAAAATGGTCACTTTTTTCGTTTTTCAACTGTAAAATAGGCGAAAGTTATTTTTTGAAAAACAAATTCTAACTATATAAATATGATTTTTAATTGATTTAAATGTTACCTTTCTGAACAGTGAACATGAAAATAGTTTGGATTAAAAATATTACATTAGTTAGTCGATTACTCATAGGGATATTATTTATTGTCTGCATAAAAATGAGATATAATATTTATTTGACATTTTGAAAACATTTTTATATATTAAAAAAATTTATAGAATTTATTTTTTCTAAATATAAGATTAATTAAAAAGCTGACGGCTTGATTGGAGGTTAAAATGAAAATTCGATCTATTGCTCATTTCCTGGTAATTTCTCTGTTCCTTTCCTTAAGTCTTTTAGTGACTCCTGTTTTGTCTCAGAAACTCAAAGAAAATGCACTTTTGGATGAGAAAGTCAAAACCTTTCTAAACAATCATCGACATGAATGGAGAGATATGAATGTCTCTGAATCTGATGGAAAGGTTTTATATGATCTTATCATTAAACACAAGTATAAAAATGCCCTTGAGATAGGGACTTCTACAGGACATTCTGCAATTTGGATTGCCTGGGCACTGAGTCAGACAGGCGGCAAATTGATTACAGTCGAGATAAATGAATGGCGGTATAAACAGGCTTTAGCTAATTTTAAAGAAGCCGGACTTTCCGATTACATTGATGCCAGGTTTGCGGATGCCCATGAACTCGTTCCAAAACTGAAAGGGCCTTTTGATTTCGTTTTTTGTGATGCAGATAAGGACTGGTATACAAATTATTTTAAAGCCGTGTTACTAAAGCTCACAGTGGGAGGTTGTTTTGCTGCGCACAATGTATCTGGCAGACGTTGGGGTTATTCTAGAAGATTTTATGATTATGTAAAAAGCTTACCCAACATGGAAACGACAATTGTTAGAGAAAGCCATGCCGGTATGTCCATCAGTTATAAAAGGTCAGAATAAGTAATTATTTTTCATTTTGCAATTCAAAAAATTCTTTGTAATTTTATTATTTCTATTGTTTATCGCGTGACAATCTTAAAATACATCTTTTCAGTGGTCCTAAATATGTAGAGGAAAGTAAATGCAAGATCAAACAAAAGATTCTCAATCAAAAAATGGCTATTTTGAAATCAAATCGAGTCATCATGTGAAATTATTTGCCTGGTTCATGTTTAGCTTTTTTATTTTATCGACCCTTTTTGTTCAAAACAAAGAGATTCGTATTTCAAGAACAGACTTACCACCCAGGATTGATGGAGAATTGAACGATTCCGTCTGGTAATCATGTGGGAACTACGATGGTTTTAGTCAATATAATCCGTTCAATAGTCAACCGGGCACTGAAAACACTTCTGGGATGATGTCGTATGATGCAGACAATTTATATGTTGCATTCAAATGTGATGATCGTGAATCCGAAAAAATAGCAGCCTCATTGACGCCAAGAGAACAGTTTAATTCCAACGACTATGTGACGTTGGTCCTCGATACATTCAATGATCAGCAGACCTCGTATTCCTTCACCGTTAATCCCAAGGGGGTACAAAAGGATGAACCAGGGGATTATCTGTCGACCTCCTCTGCTCATATCACCACAGATGGATGGCAGGCAGAATTGAAAATTCCTTTCAAATCGATACGATTCTCAAAGGATGAGAAACAAATATGGGGAATCACCTTTAAACGCTACATATTTAGACTCAAGGAGACCGATTATTTCACGCGCGTGGGTCGAGATGATATTTTCTTGGATAAATCCGCCGCGTTAAAAGGACTACACCGAATACAAGGAGGAAAGAATCTGGAATTTTTCCCTACGGGCGTTTCCGCGACTCTCAGTCGGGAGATGAATCGGAGCAAAAATTTGCCGGCGGATTGAATGTCAAATTTGTCTTAACCTCCGATCTGAATCTGGATGTCACGATGAGCCTCGATTTCTCTGAGGTCGAATCCGACCCATTTTTCTATTAACTTTCTCCTTACGAATACGAACTACAGGAAAGAAGACTCTTTTTTCAGGAAGGAAGCCGCTATTTTCCAGGGGATCATCATGGACCGAGTATCTTTTATTCGAAACGGATTCATAATCTAAGAATGGCTGGGAAGTTATCTGGCAAGCAAGGCAAATACACCATTGGAGCCGTTGGAGCCATCAACAAGGAAGAAATCGAAGACGGATATATCGGTGCATTCAGCACAAATTTTACTTATAATTGGAATAAATAGTAATGTACTCCCTCAACAGGTACTCGGATCAGCGGTCGGTTCTGAATCTACTCCGTATATAGAAATTACATAAATCACCCACGGAGCAATCCGTGTCTCATTGACCCATTTGTACGGCTCATCCTCATTAGCTAATGGCTTATAGGTTTTAACAACTTCCAATCCCGCTTTTTGAAAGACCTCTTGATAAGCGTCATCGTACCAAATAATATCCTCCACAGGTCTTTTGTCTTCGATGTCTGTAATAATTATTTTAACTTTGTCTCCGCTTTTTGCATGTTTATTCTCTGGAAAGTCTTTGGTGGAGAATGATGCCCATTCATGCGTATAGATTTCGGGTGATGAAACAAGGTTCACGATCCTTCCTCCATGGTTTAAGAGACTGCCAATTTCTCTGAATATCTTCACCTTCTTTTCCATCGTTGGTATATTATCAAAAGTGAATACCGATAGGACAAGATCGTAATCAGTATCTTTCAATTGGCTGAGACTGTCACATTCAACCAGGCGATAATCCCCGTTCGGATCTTTTTCTCTGGCTTTCTTTATCATATCGGCTGCAATATCAATTCCGATGGTATCAAATCCAAGTTTTTGCAGAAATCTTGTCGAACGCCCTGTCCCACAGCCAAAATCAATCGCTTTTCTTCCCTTAACGTGGTCAAATATAATTTCAGGTAAATCCCGATACGCTAAATAATATGTGCCAGGAAATTCTAACTTTGCATAAGCTTCGGCACGTTTAGCATCCTGATATACGTTGATAAAGTCCATAATTACATCGTTTTTCTTAAACTTACGATGTCATTCCGAACGGAGTCCCGACGTTTTTTGTCGGGACGGAGTGAAGAATCTTCTCGTGAATTTATATTTCATCGGGATGCTTCGATCCGCTCAGCATGACAATTGTTTTCGTTTCTTTCTGTTATAAAAATGACAATCGTTAGAAACTCAATATGACTCGAAAATTTATGAAATTTAAGAGGTCTGGGTGCTTTTTGCTGAAAAAACACTATCCATAACTTCCAAAGCAAACCTGGCTGAAACCGTCGCAGGTCCGCCACCCATCTCGATTCCCACTTCAACAGCTTCCAGGACTTCCTGCAAGTTTGCTCCCGATTCCGCCGCTTGTTCAATATGCCATTGCATACACGAGTCACAATCGATCGCCACTGAAATCCCTACGGCAATCAGTTCTTTGATTTTGCTCGGCAATGCCCCATCGGAATAAGCTGCCTGCTCCATTTCAAGAAAGGCTTTATAAACTTTAGAATTCAGGGCTAACAATTTCTTATGAGCTCTTTTCCGTCTGATAGCTATTTCTTTCAGTTTTTCTGACATTTTATCTCCAGGTTTTAGACAATGAACTCGGAACAGCAGTGCAATGCCTTTATGCATTGCAAGTGGCTCTTCAAGGTCTACCTTCAGTAGAATTAATAAAATTGATCTACTGAAACGGACAAAGCACCCCGTTCTGAGATGATTATTTACTCCCCAAAGCAAAATCCACTGCCGCAAGAGAATGAATAATCGTCGTATTGAACAAGGGCAAATCCACATCACCTTCCTTGATAATCAAAGGAATTTCCGTGCAACCCAGGACAATCCCCTGCACCCCTTGCTGGCGCAGTTTTTCAATGATCTGCAACAAACGATCTTTACTCTCCTTTTTAAAAATCCCTTTTAATAATTCGTTCATAATCGCGTTATGAATGAATATCCGATCATCTGGCTCAGGAACAACTGCCTCGATATTTTCATCAGCTAATTTTGCTTTATAAAAATCCTGTTCCATTGTATATTTCGTACCCAACAAGCCAACCTTTGACAAATTCTTCAACTTGATTGCTTTAGCGGTGGCAGTTGCAATGTGAACCAATGGAACAGAAATTTGGGCTTCTAATTTATCAGCAAACAAATGTAATGTATTGGCGCATAACAGAATACAGTCCGCTCCAATACTGATCAATTTCCTCGAAGCATCAAGTACGAGTGCAAATACACCGTCCAGATCATTTCGCTTATTCAATGCGTCGATCTCACCATAATTGAAAGAATACAGGATACATTTGGCAAAAGTAAGTCCGCCTTCTCGTCGATTGATTTCTTCATTGATGATTCGATAATAATCAACACTGGAAATCCAGCCTGTTCCGCCGATTAAGCCGATAAGTTTCATTGTATTGCCTCCTGATCATCTGAATTAAAATTCTTTAGTAACGTCTTGACTTGGCAATAAAATGGATTATATTTATAGAAAAATGGAGATAGTCTTATGAAAACAATGGCAATAACAAAATTCAAAACACATGCCTTTAAACTCATTGATGAGGTTGCCCAATCCCAAAAGAGTATCATTGTTACAAAACAGGGTAAAGCAATTGCTAGAATAGTGCCCTTCACAGAAGCGGATAATGGGAATAAAAATCAACTTGGGAAATTAGCAAACATCCTTATTTTTGAAAAAGATATCATTTCACCAATTGAATTTTAATAAACCTCCCCCAGCGCCTTTCCCAACCGCCGTATCCCTTCAAAAATCTCATCCTCATCCAATTCTGAGATACAAATACGAAAATAATAATTTTTGTTTCCTTTCTCAAAAAAAGCCGAACCTGGTGATACTGCAACCTCATGCTTCTGAAATATTGAATGCAATTCAGGTTCAGTAACTCTCAAATTCTCCATTTTCACCCAGATCAAATAACCACCCATCGGCTCATTCCAGGAAACACTTTTAAACTGCAAATTTTCTTTCAACGCTTTTAATGCAACCTGCATCCGCTTCCTATAAATACGATGCATTCGTTTGATATGCATCTCATAATATCCCTGCCGACAGAATTCGTAGATAGCAGCCTGTATCAATAAGTTGGAAACCAGGTCTGAGTATTTTTTTAATGGAACGATCCGTCGAATAAATTCTCGATCTGCAGCGATCCAGCCGATCCTGATCCCTGGAAACAGCACTTTTGAAAACGAGCCCAGGTAAATCACCACCTGGTGCTTATCCATCGATTTGATGGGAAGCGAAACCTTACCGTAATATTTCATCTCTTCCTCAAACGCATCTTCGACCAATGGAATCCGATACTTCTCACAAAGGGCCAGCAACTTCTCCCGTTTCTCCTGGCTCATGGAAATTCCTGTCGGATTCTGAAAATTGGGCATGGTGTAAATTAAAGCAGGACGATCTTTTTGAATTGCCTGTTCAAAATCTGCCAGGTTGATGCCATCCTGTTCAATTTCAACGTCCAGCATTTCACACTGGTAAAATTTTAACAGCGGAAGAATATTTGTGTATGTAGGAGATTCCAGCACGATTTTAGAGCCAGGCTGGGTCAGCAGCTTGAAAATTAAATCCAGGCTCTGCTGGATACCGTTGGTAATTAAAATTTCATCTGGCGTTACAAAGGTTCCATGCGTCTGCAACCGTTTGGCAATATAATCTCGTAATGGATAGTAGCCTTCGACCTGTCCGTAATTCAACAACGCTGCGCCTGATTTGATGAGTACCTTGTTCAAACATTTCCTGAAATCATCGATGGGAAATAGCTGAGTGTCCAGGTTAAATGAGGCCATGTCGATCACAGCTTTATCGTTTTTTAGGGCTGAATAATGACTCAATTTCAAGACATGATCCAGCACCCTTTCACTGGAAGGCGAAGCGATTTTTTCCCAATCGATACATCTTTTTTCTGCCCGCTGGTCCGTGGCAAAATTGGGTGGCTTTTTTCGAACGAAGGAATAGGAACCCTGGCGACTCTCCAGGTAGCCCAGGGCCCACAACTCCTCGTAAGCCCTCAATACAGTTGAACGGCTGAGCCCATGCTTCTCTGCCAGCACTCTCGTCGCTGGTAATTTTGTCCCTGGCGAGAGAATTCCTTTATCAATCAGGGCTTTCAGCTCGATGTAAATCTGCCGGTGCAGTGGGAGATTGATTCCCTTGTGGAGTTTTAAAATAAGCATCGTTCAAAATTCCTGTTCATCAAGAAAATTTTCTCGAAATATACAATAAAATTGGTTATTTGTCAATGACCAATTTATGCTATTTGTAAGCATACCAATTTTGTAGCATCAAGCAGGTAATTCCCAAAAAATTAAATTTTTGCCCAATGGACAAAAATATTTTGACCGCAAATTCCGCTAATTACCCCAATTACACGAATTAATAATTCGCATAATTAGCGGTCCAGGATCTTTTTATCGAAGCCTTTTATAAGCCATATCACCAGAAGTCGCATATTTTCATGGATGAAGTCCAGAATGCAGAAAATTGGCATCTTAAAGTTCGTCGTCTGATCGATCAAAAATACAAAGTGTTTGTTACTGGCTCAAATGAAAATCTATTAAGCAGTGAAATTGCCATGCATCTCGCAGGTAGAACTTTTGTCAGGCGAATTCTGCGTTTTACATTTCAGGAGTTTTTGCAACTCAAGTAAATTCCTTCTAATCAGGATACGATTTACGGTAAAGAGAGATTTTCAATCAAAGACGGATTCCAGGAATTTTTGACTTATGGCGGATTTCCTGAAGTTATCAAAACAAAAATCAAAAGCGAGTTATTAAGACAATATTTTGATATCGTTTTTTATAAAGATTTGATCGTTCGTTATAACATCAGGCGGGAAACGAGTTTGCGGCTCTTGATACAAAAGTTGGTTGAAAATATAGGCAAAAATTATAATGTAACCAATTTAAAAAATAGAATTTCATAAATAGCAAAAATCAGTAAACAAAGTCTGTTTGATTACCTTCGTTTTTTAGAGGACAGCTTTTTTGTGATCCATATTCAAAACTACCTGAAGTCATTTCTTCAACGGGAAACTGAACGGAAGACTTATTTCATCGATAATGGATTTTTAAATATTTTAAGCCTGGAAGTTGAACCGACGAAGCTATTAGAAAATGTTGTCCTGTTAGAATTTATGAAACAGGGAAAGGAAGTTTTCTACTTTAAACAGAAATATGAATGCGATTTTATTGTCAAAACGGATCAAAAAATTACCGATGCGGTTCAGGTTTGCTGGGAACTCACAGATATGAATCGTGATCGTGAGGCCAATGGATTAATCGAAGCGTTAAATTTTTTAGAGTTGAAAACGGGATTGATTATCACCAACAGCCAGGAACAAGTTTTTGAACTCGACGGAAAGACAATTGAAGTGAAACCCGCGTGGAAATGGTTGGTGGAAATGTAAGTTATGAGGTGATGAAGCTGGTTGGGTTGAATTTGCCAACTCAAGATGTTTTTACTGATTCCATCGCTCTGAGCGATGGAATCAGTAATATAATTGATAGTTAAAAACCATTTAAGTTTATATCTCCATTAACCGTGCTCAACTTGATTGTTCCTCGTCCCTCGCCGCATGTCCCAATCACAGATCTAGAAGTTTCCATTTTATTCTGCAGATTCAGACGAAATCCCCCAGGAACGGTTTCGTCCGG
>JABAOC010013637.1_pt5 | contig 14441 bp, 15 predicted proteins | sample 7062161 | NCBI WGS metagenome assembly JABAOC01 (sample SAMN14538625, study PRJNA623070) | marine sediment metagenome | biome: marine biome [ENVO:00000428]; feature: marine pelagic biome [ENVO:01000023]; material: deep marine sediment [ENVO:00002113] | place: India: Gulf of Khambhat ... | reverse complement strand
ATAATGAATAAATGTCTTTGGTAAATATTTCAAATCAGACATATCTATACTTGGCCCTCTCCAACCGACTTTAATTTTTGGATTTAATTTGTCTATATCAATCTTTTTAGTCGAAACCATCATTTTATTTCCTTTTTCGTCTATCCTAGTTTTATAATCATACTGAAGAGGCATCCAAAATGGGAATTTACTGTCATATGCTGTTCCATTAATTTCCCATTCGAAAGGTTCAAACTCATTTGATATGTCTGTAAATAAAAGGAAACCAGAAAGATCGTGATCATGTTTATAAATACCATATGTGAAACCATCTTTACTTGGATCTATAACACTATATGGCTTTCTAGAATGTAGATAGTCTCCGACATTTCTATCTATAAAAAGAACTTTCATAGTGTCACCCTTTGACATATTCAATATATCTCTTACTTCTAAACCATATTCTTCGGCGGCCTTATTTGCCCAACGAGTTAATGATAAAGGTTTGCTGTTATTATAAACACATTCATCTGAATCTTCCATTTTTATAGGTCTATAAAATTTTGACCTGAGAAAAACAAAGAATTAGATGACAGAGAACTGTTCTTCTTTAATACCACAGGAACATATCTATGTTCATAAGGTAAGCTTTGGGACATTACTATCCATAGCTCCATTTGTCTTTCTTTATACTTTTGTTTTAGCGACAGCTGTCATTTCCTCAGGGTTATTTGTCTTCTGGGCTTACCGAAAATTTGGACTGTCTTTTGTCTTCAGTACTCCCCGTGAACTTGGTTCTAGAGATGATCAAAGAAGAGCCGACAGTCCGACACTGTTAAGTTTTATCGATAATTTTAGAAAAAAATTATTGAACGGTCTTGGTGAGATATCAACACAAAATCCACGTAGTATACTTAATAGTAATAGTTTAGAGGACAGAGTTAATTTTCTAAGAGTCGAAATCAAAAATCGACTTGATCCTAGGAATAAAAAGAAAAATTTTAATCCCAGAGCTAATACACTTGATGACGTAGATTCAGCTGATGAAGGGGATGCTGAAATTGATGACGCTGATTTGGGCGATTTGATGAGTCAAATTGATGAACCCATAGAGTTAGTAGGTGTTAAATCATCAGAAAATAAACTCCAATCAAGTAATATTCCAACTTCAAATTCCGCCTCTGATATAGTGGAAGATGAATCAAAATAAAAAATGTATACATTTTTAAAGATAGAATTCACTCCTTTTAATGCAAAAATGACTGATTCGAAACTTCTTATTTAACAGCAAACCTGTTAAATGACCGACCAAGGTGTTAAGAAACTAAAAGTTTCTGGAAATGTCTACCATGTATTTCGCTCATCCAATTTTCAGCAATCACGTTTTGTGATTTATGTTGGAAAAATTCAGAAATATTTTTTGGCATTTGCTGATTTCTATTTACCAGTAGACTCTGGTGATATAATATCTGGGGTGATTATTATGAAACCCAAATATAAATTTCCAAGAATCCCCGCCCATTTGAAAACTCTGAATGGGTTCAACGAGAAAAATCAATTAGATTTTACTCAACGGCCTATCGTTCAAGTTTCAAATCATGAAGAAGTGGTCAGAAATTGGTTTACTATTTTACTGAAAAATAAATTTTTCAAGTTTTGGACCTTCTTGGTAGAAAAATACACTTCCTTGGAAAACATTGTTGTTAATTTAAACAATCTTTCATGGAAATACAATCAAGAAAAAGATGATTTGCTGTTAAATCAATTCACCAGCGTCTTATCCAAAACTCAAAGCAAAAAATTGTTGATCAAATGGTATAAGAATCGTCTTCTTAGGCAATTATATTTGTTTAATTTGAACAATCGAGAAATAAATGGATCTTATATTTCCCCAATGAAATTCTATGAATTGTGTCGAATTAATCCTTTAAGGATTGTTAATCTTCCATTTGAGAAGGCTCTTTATATTTCGATGTTGTTCGATATCAAATTAACAAAGAAACAAAAAGACGCTGGCAAAATTGCTAGGATTTTGTACAAGAATCAATTCGATAAGGGTTGGACCTACACACCAATTTTAGAATTGGTGAAAGACATTAATATTCCTCTTTGTTTCGAAACTTTGGAGTCAGAATATCAGGTAAAAAAGATTAAAAATGAAGCTGGTAGTGAGAGTAAATATGATCTTTATCTTCCCTATCCAAGAGAAGTCGAAGTTGAACTTGCCAAGGTTTTCAACCAAAAAATCATGGACAGCAAAACAGCTAATGCTGGTGAGAAAGAATTCACTTTGGAGACTTGTACGTTTGAATGTGAAACTTTAACCGATGTTCAAAAGAATGCTATTGTAACTTCTCTCAATTCACATATCTCTTTAATCACTGGCCGAGCTGGGACTGGTAAAACCACGGTGATCAACGAACTGGTGATCAACCTCAATAAAAGGAAAATTAAATTCAGATTGGCCTCATTCACTGGTAAAGCGGTGGCCAGAATTAGGGAAGTGACCGGTATTCAAAATGCCCAGACTTTACATATGATGATTGCTAGAAAAGTTCCTCCATTTGATGTTCTAATTATTGATGAAGCTTCTATGGTTACTACCCAATTAGTTTATGAATTTGGTAAAGTTTACGCTTGGGATTTTAAAGTTATTTTTGTTGGTGACAATTATCAGCTTCAGCCAATTGGTTGGGGCTCTCTATTTGACCAATTGATCAGTTGTTCAGGAATTCCGAAAACTGAACTATTGATCAATCACCGTTCAGATATTTTGAATGTCGGTGAAGTATCTGAAGAGAAAGGAGAGGAAGAAATTAATGGTCTTCTGGTCAATGCTAGTGGTTTGATAAAATATCATCAAGAGAAAGACAAATTATTAGATGGACAAGTTCTTCAACCTTTTGGCTTCACCCCATATAAGAATTTTGTTATCCTTCCAAATTCGATTGAAACGGTTCAAAAGATTGTCAAGAAGTTGGCTGACCTATCCATTCCATCGACTAATATCACGGTGATCACTCCATTCAATAAGTATTTGGACCAATTAAACTCTTTCTTCAGAAAAATTTACAAAATAGGAGATTCCAAAACAATCGATTATTTAGACAGATCATGGCAACCTGGAGATCGTGTGATGATGACTGAAAATAACTATTCAATCAATGTGATGAATGGTGAAGAAGGAATTGTTAGTTCGGTGACCGAAACTCACATCTTTGTCATTTTTAGAGGTTCTGAATATAAATTTTCGGTGGATGAACCAACTGACACTAGACATGATGTCAGTCTATTCACAAATTTAATTCTGTCTCAGGAAGAAAAGTTAAATGTCAAAACCCTGACCCATTCTTTTGCGGTGACTATTCATAAAGCTCAAGGCTCTGAATGGGAATATGTGATTTTGTATGTGCCAAAGTTTCCAACATCAAATGCTTTTATTAATTGGCAGATGATCTATACGGCGATCACTCGAGCTCGCAAAGGTTTATTTGTAGTGGCTGACCAACAGACTTTGTGTTCAGGTTTATTAAAAAGTCCTGGAAAACGTTATGATGGACTGGCAAAAATGATTAGATAATTAGATTAAACGGGTATTTATAATTGACAATGAATGTTAAATTTTACACTGAATACCAAGACGGAGAACTTATTCAGTTAAACTGGGACACAAATGCTTCTAAGAAATATGACAATGCTGACGACTTGATTGCTAGTATACTTAGTAACAATCAGGAAGACTATCCAGATGTGGAAAATATAGTCGAAAAAGACGAAATTAGCAAATTATTTGATACTGGAGGAACCTGGAATGGACCCTTTTCAAATTATATTAATATCGTAGGTCTTGATGGTGAACAATTATATACGAGACATCCTTCTCGTCCTGTCATTATCATAGAAAAAATATAAAAAGACATCTTCATTTACAGCTGAAAATCAGCTATAAATTTATTCACCATTCAAAAACCAGAAGTTATCCAACAAGACCAATCTAATGGGCGCATGCGCAAAATGTGGTAAAGCAATGGGTGACTGTTGCAAAACAGTCAATAAATGTTTCAAAGCAACATGGAAATGTATGGGAATATGTTATGCCGCCACCATCGGTTACATTGGAAATTTAATCGACAAATTTTTCCATAGTGCTCTTTTTCATTTATCTTTGATCTATGTTGTCAATGCAGTGTCAATCTTCTTTTCTATAGTTTTGGCTTATTCAGCCATCACCTCAAGAAATAATGCTAAAGATGATAAAAATATTTCTGATGGAGACCGGGATAAAGTTTTAGATATAAGCATGGCGGTGGCTTTTGTTATCGCCACTACTTTTCTATATAGAATGTTAATTTTACTTGTCATTCCTTGTGTCTCTTATTATCATGATGGTGGACTGTGGGTTTATACTTCTCCTAAAACTTTACCTAAGACAATACTTGGCCTAACTTTGATCTCATCGTTTGTTTTCGCTATCTTTTCCTATTTCATCGTTAAAACATATTTGGAGGTTAAAAAATATTATTCAGAAAGATTTCTTGTTTGGTATTTCGTCGCAAACTCTAATGAACTTATGGCCGTAGTAGCTTTAATTTTTGTCATTCTCTATAAAATTCACGAGGGGGGCAAGAAACCAAGAAATGAGGAAAATTTAATAACGAGAAGAAATAACAGAGCAGGTGATGTCGAACTAGCTGACAATGGAAATAACAGAGTTCAAGATAGAGGACCCAATAATACTTAAAAACAGATAACATTTTATAGGGCTTCCTATAAAATGCTGACTATAATCATCTATTTCTTGATTTATATGATCGACTAGATTTACTAGATCTCCTTTTACCATTACGTCTACCATTTTTGGGAGATCTTGTTTGTTGCCTAGAATTATGGGCTGTCCCGTTAAAACTATGGGTTCTCCTAGTTCTTCTTTTCTGATTATATGGTTTGAAATCCGAAGAACGACTACCTGATCTGTAAAACTTATCTGGTTTCACATCATTGAGCGGAGAGGAATCAACCGGGCTATCTACTGTCTTTGACCTTGATTTCGCCGTTGATTTTGGTTTTCGATATGAAACAATCCACATATCATTCCAATCATTTCCAGCTTTAAAATATTTATCATAATTGCTTTGTTTTTTCAGTGAAATTATAACGACATCGCTTAATATCGTCTCTGTACTACTGTCCGGAGTTGACTTAGTTTCCATTCAATTATGTGACCGAAGAATTATTGATCAATATAAGTAAAGATGAAGTATCAATTTGTCTCTGTAAAAATTTAGATTTTATCTTTTATTCTTTATTTAAATAATTTCTATTGATCGAGTGGCGTACTGAAAATTTTGGTCTTATCTAAAGTCCTGACATCTGTTGAATTGATCACTTCTTTAGTTTGGTACCACTTCATTAATTGTAATAAAGCCGGATCATCTGTCCTGACATCAGAGAAATTAGGTTTGGGTGAATAAGCCGGAACCAAAATACCGTTGTCTGGATTTGGAATAAAGTTGTGATCACGATCATCAGCGATCAGAGTGTTTTTAGCGGTCACTTCTGGTACCTCATCAAAAATTACTTTTAAGGGTTTTGAATAACATTGAGACTTGTTTGAACAATCGTTGAAAGTCAAAATCATATGTGGCATAGCTATATCCCTAAATAAAATATCCACTAATCCGTAGACATATTCTTTTCTTCCAGCTGACCAGACAATCACTCGTTTGAAATAGGTAAAACACCAAACTAAAAATTTATTTAAATGGGGTCTGGTAACTCCCCATATCTCAGATTTCATCCCTTGTCCTTTTTTGGTTGGATCACTCCAATCCCAGATATGATAATTATAAAATCTTGATCTTATGTCTAAATTCTTTGGATCAGTGAAAATTTTCTCTCTAGTTTTATCAGTCAAACCGATGTGAAATGTATGAACCGCCATTTCATCCATATCCAAGACTATGTTCTGATTGGTCAGGGGTTTTGGAGTGATTGGCTCAAAATGTTTTAAAGTGATGTTTCCTAAAGTTGAGCTGGTTCTGGTAGTTGATTGATCAGAATCAGATGTTATCCTTTCACTGTCCATCTTATATTCTATCTTGGTTGTTTTTGTAGAGAAGATTATCTAAAAATAAAAGACATCTAACTCCATTTGGAGGCAAATGTTTCTTTTTAGTCTTATTACTTGGATTGCTGTCCATATCCTGGATTGAAGAATGCCGGCTGTCCTGGGGTGAACATGAAATTGGTGAATGGGACAGTAGTTTCTTGTAATTTTGGCTTCTCTTGTCCTCTGAGAAAGGCCTCAGCTCCCCCAGATTGAAGGAATGTTCCAACATCCTGCTGGGGGACCACAGTTTCCGTTGGTAATTTGGTTCTCTGAGTGAAGATCTCAAATGGCACAGAACTCTCAATAGTTTGAGGTGGTTGAGTTGGCTTTAATGGAGATATTCTTATTTGCGCTCTCGAGACGGTTGTCGGTTGTCGAGGTGGTCTGGCTGCTCTTGATGATCTCCTAGGCCTAGGGTGCGTAGCCCCGGTAAACGACGGACTTCTAGGTCTTCCGCCTCTTCTTTGCCCCCTTCCTCTTCTTCCTCTTTGTTTTCTGTCTCTCCTGCTAAATCTCTGGGTTGGCTCTCGTCTTCTCGCCTTTCTTGCTAATTGTTGAGTGCGTAGCCGTGCGGAGCCGGAGATTCTCACCCTCGGTAAACGACGAATTTCTCTTCTTTGCTTTCTCATTTGGGCTTCAACTTCAGTTTCTTTGATCATTATACTTGGAGTATCTGCGAACTTCATAGCTCTTTCTGGAGTAAAGGCTGCCTTTTCGTTCACGGCTATGATGACTCTCCTGATATCCACAAATGGAAGGATTGGAACACTTTGCCATTCATAATCTTTCCCATCTAATTCTTCTATCCAGTCTGTTGGATAAAGATCTGCAATTGGAGAATTAATTGTGGTTAAATGAACAACTTCTTGTGGAATTAAACTTCTAGATTTTTGGGGTAAAACCGACAATAACTGATGGACAGCATTGTAATGAATCCTCTCATTGGGTGGTAATGGTTGATAACCTATGATTGGCTGAAATTGTGGACTTTGCACTCCAGATACAATCTGGCTTAAAGTTCCAGTTATATCCATAAGAAGAGGAGTATGATAATATGGATAAAACCATAAATTATTAATTCCTTGAGCTCCTTTATTATAGTAAAGATTTACCCATGCTATACCTTTAAGATATTCTCTGGATAAATTAATGATATTGTCAGCTGTTATTTGAACAGGCGGTAATCCGANNTAGTTTTAGGAACAAAGATATTAGAATACCAAGCAGTTCTAAAACGATCAAAATCAAATTGTGTTGATCTTGTCATCTGTTTATTCATTCCTATAATGTTCGTTTCAATGATTGCTGCTTGATGCATCCTTGATTTAAACCTGACATTTCTACTGGCTTCTCTGGCTACTAGTTCTGGTTCTTTTTCGGACAATTTTTGCAGAAACGTTAGAAAATTTGGCCAATTGATTTGATCATCTTCAGTTACCAGTTTTAATTTTAATTCTTTAAATATCCAAGTCATTTGGTTTAATCCATGATGAAGATCTTCCATTGATGGATTGTGTGGAAGAAAATCATTTCCCAGTAATGACATAATAACAGAAAAATCTTTGTGAGAATCTCTCACATTTCCCATCCTATACCAAATACCTTTCTTTAAATTGGTTATATTAATTATCTCATTAATATCTTCTCTCATTAAGAAGAGTCCTCTTTTACCAGTTAACATGGTAAGAATAATCAAATCGGCATCTAAACCGTAAATGACATGACTACCAAATTCAGGAAGATATCCTGCCCTGATTGCAGCCATGATTTTATGTTCACCTTCACCTGGAGACATATGAGAACTGTAAATAATGTTTGGTGGTAAAAAAGTTTTGTTGGTGGTTATCCACTCCTTAATATAAGCATCCACTTCAAACATAAATTCAGTCCCTGGAGTAATTGAATTTGAATCAAAAATAGAATCGCTACTATCTGCCGCTTTCGACTTTTTAAACCTTCTTGATCGTTGTTGGGCGATTTTGGCTATTGGAGCTACCCCATCGATCGCTAAAATAATCATTTCCATATTGTTTTCTGGGTCTACCTGTTTGATGATAGACATTAACCTTGATCCTAGAGTTACCAAGTACTCATTCATTAAAATTTTTGGATCCATCTTTTTGATCCGTTTTAATCTGGTTGGATTTTTCTTATCTCCATACGCATAAACTTCTTGAGCAACTTGATGAAGAAGTCCGTTCATATCCATTGAAAAGCTGGCCACATTATACGGCAATCCTTTTGCCAGGGCCCTAATGAAATTTTGTGTCTTTATCCATGAGTAGAATTTTGGAACGCCCATCCTGTTGGGTTTTTGATAAGAAACTTATCTGACAGTCTTTTCAATCAAAAGCCGATCAATTTTCTCTTCATATTCCGAGTATTTACAGATCAAACAAAAGCTGTTCAATCTGCTTGATTTCCATGTTCATGGTCTGAGGAAAATCCAAAAATCATACATTTCTACTAGCCTTTCTTGTCGATTTAGAACTATTTCTTTGTTTAATCGTCCAAGGATTAATCCTCAATTTAGCCAAAGTATCCCAGTCGGCTTTGGTTTTTCCTTGATTAATTCGCGCTGTTAATAGATTAGCCATGGCCACTATATTCTTTTTGGTCGGTTTAGCGTTGGATTTCAACAAAAAGTTGTGCCAGATCAGAATTTCATTGGCTGAATCAAAATCTGAGCTCAGCTGCCAATCTTCAATCTCCGGATCTGCCAAATTTCGGCCATTCCAAATGGCTGTCAGATTCCATTGATCAAATTTAGTCTGTTCTCTGATTTTGGTGTTAAAATGAAATAACTGTTCTTCATACCGTATTAGATCCCAATCTTTGATGATCCAATTTCCCTTGTTATCTCTGCTGGGTACTAACCTAGTTTCGGACGAGGTTTGTGGTGCCCAACATTGTTTATAAACAGTACCAGCTAAATATTTGGACGTTTTCATTGTCTTTGTTGGGTAGGGTAATCTGAACTTAAGTAATGATTGTTCTGGATCAAGTATTAAATGCCAATTCATTTGGAGCTTCATATCCTGGGCTACAGCGGCCTCAAATCTTTCGGAGCCAAGTTTAGGATCACCAGATCTGATATCAGATATTAGGAAAACTTTATGTTTCAATCTTGGTATTACCGTCTTCCAGGATTTGGCGGTTTCATCGGTGAATAATTGCTGGTAAATCTTAATTTTGGGAGTTTCCTTAATTTGAAATTTGGCTGGATCGTAGAGACACCAATTAAAATATGGAAACAGCTCAGCCAAAAATAAAATGTGCTTCCCAGGGGCTGCTCCCACATAGATAATAGTAGCCTCCCGGGCTAAATTTGCATAGATTGTCAAGAACTGTATTTCCGATAAAAACAACTTCCGTTGACCCCATGGAACAGCTATTTTATCTTCATCGGTCCTCCGACGATATTTTGTTCTAGGATCTTTGTCAGTAAGTATTTGATCCTGGCTGTTAATAATTCTAGGTCTAATCTCTTCCATGCGATGAACAGATCAAATATTTGTAGTGATTGGATTTTCTCAGCTTATTTCAGTTTTGTTGGGAAGCTTAAATCTCTGAATTCCAGAATCGAGCGTGAAAAATCCGGAACAAATCTGAATTCAGAGATTTAAACCAGATTTAGAACTGTGCAGAACGAAGTTTGGCCTGAATTTTGGGAAAATTCTTGGGAAAAGCTTTTTCAATCATACTCAATTGATGAAAATTATTGCACCAACTGAATAACATTCTGCTAAGATGACAATTGGTTGATTAAAAATAAAAGTAAACTAGGAAATCATTTAATTACATAAACAATCAATCATTGTTTAGATGAAAGCAAGAGTAAATAACTAGAAAATATAAAAGTTTTGTTGTAGAATAGTTAATTGATGAAATCAACAATTTCATCCAGGTGAAAAATCTTCCAGATTCTGAATCTCCGGCTGAATCCAGATTTCAAATTGATTTTTCACGCTCGATTCGGAGATTCATAGTCAAATGAGAAAGTTTGCTATTATTTTGTCATTAAAAAGAGAAGATGTCACGAGCTGATTATCTATTTGAAATAGCTAAATTAGCTGTTGATTACGGATTTACACCAATACCAACCAGAGGAAAAGTTCCAGTCGGAAGAAATTGGCAAAATATTAGAAACGATCCGGCTGACAAATATAAGAATGCTCGCCGAGTTAAACACTTAGCTAAGATTAAACGAGCTCCAGCCGACAATTTAGCTATATTGGCCGGAGAGGCATCAAATGTGGTGGTTTTTGATCTGGATTCTGGAAGTATTCCTTACTGGAACAGTTTAGTTCAAGCCAACAAAAATTTTCCAGAAACTTTTATCGTCCAAACTCCAAATGATGGATTTCACGTTTATTTTCAGTATGACCAGAGAATGACAACTTTGACCAATTCTAATCGAGTGATGGGTCAGAAGATAGATTTCAGAACTAATGGAGGAGTAGTGGCTTTTCCAGGATCTAGAGATAAAGTAACAGGCAAGGAATATAAAGTATTTAGCGGTTATAGAAAGATCAATAACGTTCCGATCCCTCTAATTGGTAGAATGCCAGATTGGTTGCTAGGATTCATTATGACTCATCAACTGTCGATGAAATAAATATAATAGCTTTTGCTATTATATTGGACGAATTTTAACTTTCTGATTTTAGCCAATTTTTCAACTTTTTGTTGATTTGGTATTTAGATTCTTTTGATAAAGATTTAGCTTCTTCTTTTGATCTTATTGGAAAGAATGGGACATAGCCGTCACCAGGTTCACTTAACAGATCATAGATGAAAAGAGCCACTACCGTGGCTACCAAAGTCCATAGATGACTGATTCCCCCGTGGAACGATTGATCGGCCAGAATATAGATGACCAGATAAAAGTAGATGAAACGAAACAATTTGTTATCTGCATATAATTTAGTCAATTTGCCTGGTGCCGCCACAGTTGCCGTGAAGACTGTCAATATGGCGATCAAACCTAAGTTAGTTATGGCACTATTAAAGGCATCTAATGGATGATAACTACAGCCACTACTGTCTTTATTATCACAGAATAAATAGTAGAAAAATAATGCTAGGAAAACAACAATGATAATTAACATGACGGTATCAGTATCTGTATCATAGTTATTCCTATCACCTCGAGTTTTTAACAAATCATCATATAAACTACTTCTATTCTTGGATTTATTTTTTCTACCGTTAATATAGTCAAATATATTTGGTTCTAGATCTTCCAAGTCGTCGGCACTATAATTGGCCATTTTTTCCTTAGGGGAAAAATTAATCCAAAATTGACTGAATAATTACGTCTAAAATTTTGCTGACAAAATCCACAGACAACAATATGGAGGACGCAGACAAAATTCCCAGAGAAATGGATACCTCTCTAGGTATTCCAGCAAGGAAAGTTACACCACCACCCCTTCTAAAAATTTTAAATGAAGACACAGAATTGCTAATGTCACTAGATAGCGAAACTCTTCAGCGTATTGTTAAGAAAAATCTGTCCGATGAAAACATGAAGGCTGATTTTGCAATTTCGAAACAAAGACAACATGTTAAGGAACTCGTTGATGACTTTGAAAATTTCGTTAACAAAACATTGAAAGATAGAAATGTTAACAAAAAGAAAATCTCCCATTATGTGGTAAAGACCTACCAGGCATTAACTAAGAATCTTCAACAATATGTTGAGAATAAGAGAAATTTTTGTGCTGGAATTGATGGCTTGAAAGACTCGGAATGGGGTAGAAAAAAATGGAAAAAGATGAACCCTTACAAATATCAAGGTATTATGTGTTTCATTGAAGACCTCAGGAAAAAAAGATACAAACCCAAAATTTATGGACAAGATTTTGGATTCTGTGAGAGGGATGGGACTCAATATGGGGGATATTATTACGTGATAAGTTGTTTTCTAGGCTATGGGAAAGATCGTAGTGAGGATCCTTATTATAAGCCTTGGAGGGGGTACAAAAGAACAGGTGATGCCAAAGATGACGATTTTGACATAATTTCCATTGAGAATTACAATGAATAAACCGTATAGTAAACATAACATATACCTGTATTTACAGGTATATGTCTGTGTTAAAATATTTAGAAAAGGAAATTATAACCGTGAAAAAACCTGCTAACTCTAATCTTATTCTTTTAGTTGGATAAATTCTATTATGTACATTGGCAATGTGACGTTGTCATTCTCATCACATCAAGTTTTCAACAGCCACTACCAAATTTTCCTATGTTTCAGGATATGGAAACAGCTTAGGCAATAATATTGCCGATAGTCTAGCATCGGCTGGTGTAACTTATGAAACTGACCTTGAACAATCTGAAAGTCCAAAGGCGACAGAATCATCAGAATAAAACATTTCAGATAAAATATATGAAATTAGTTGTATTTTATTCTCTTTTTATTTCCAACTACATATTTATCAACCATATAATAAAGCCAATAAAATTGAAGAATTTGCATTGGAACTACTGAAAGAAAATAAACTAAGTGCAAGTATAATCCTTTAATGAAATAAAGATAAACTATATAGTCAACATAAGGTAAATAAATCAGCCTCAAACATATAAAAGATAGAACAAAAAAGAAAGTTGCTTGATCTCTAGGATAAGTATTTTCCTTAAACATACTTCTCATATTAAGAAACACTGTGCTTATTTCAATTGGGAAGAACAAAAAAGCCGGTTTTAACAAATCAAATGCAACAACAATAGATAAAGTGATAGCCATGATAAAATGATGGATTCTTCCATAAAAATCTATTTTATCCCAATTACAGTTCATGTCTACAATACAATAAGAGACACCAAAAGTATGTAAATAGAGAATCAGAGGATAAAATTTTAATTTTCCGTCATTAATCTCTTCGGGGCGATCAATATAATCATCAACTACGAAATAAATCATTGATCCAAATCCCAATAAAATAGAGTTTAAAAGGCTGAGTCCTTTATGTTGATTAATGCTCTTAAAATTTTTGGCCAAAATGGTTAATCCAATGAGGTTAACAGAAAAGAACAGATAGGATAACATCTTTTCTATTATTGTTTCGACTTATAGGTGACAATTAGATAACTAATCAAAGATCGATTGTAGCTGCCAACACAGCAATAATCTTTTGTCCTTATTCTTCCTCTAAATCTTCCATGAGCATATCAAGAAATGGGGACATTTTCTTGGTTAATTTCTGAAGGTCAACTATTGGAACAAAGGTTCCAAGAAATCTGTCGGCCTGATGAATCGAGGCTAATCCACTAGCATGGATAAAGATTCCTTGATCCTTAATAGCTTTGATTGGATAGTATTGGAATTTGCCGGTAGCATCAATAATTTTGACTGAAAATGAATTTTCGCCGGTATAGACCAAAATATCACCCACTTTTAAATCGACTTGAATCCTTGAAGGATTAATGGCTCTAAACCATAAAGCCATGACAGCCTTCATTAAAGTAGCAGCCTCAGAAAAAGTATCTGAACTGTCATCATCGTCATCATCATCATTATCAATTTCTTCTTCCACTGCGGAAGAAAATATATATAAAAATTTATCATAGTCAGTCAGTTCATTCGAAGCTAAAACATTATTTAACTCAGCTTTTCTTGTTTGAAGAGTCTTTAATGTTTCTTCATCGTATACAGTAGGTTGGGTTCGAAATAACTGAGCACGTAGCTTAGAAGTAGGAGATAGAGGAGCAGGAGACAAAACTGCATTTACTGGAGCATCCCTGAGTTTTATTTGCTCTGCGATTTCTTCATCGATATCATTAACGGCTGTCTCAATGGCTTTTTTGTATAATTCCGGAAATTTTGAGGCGACTGACAAATATTTAGTTCGCGTTTCCTCATCATAGACAGTTGGAAAGAGTGCATTTACATGGTTTGAAATGATATGGTGATATTCTGTTCGAGAAAATTCTAAATTTTTCAAAATCTTTTGTAAATCAGCTGTTTTTAAGATTTCATTTGAAAAGATACTGTTTCTTACTCCTCCCTCTTTAATCAGGAAAATCCTTGATTTTGTAGTCGTAGTTGAAGTCGCAGTTGGTCCTAATTTAAGCATGATTTGAACGACAGGTATTTTTAGAAGGAAAATAAGGTTTCAAGGGAATATTTTGATGGATGGAATTAGATGACCGAATAATTCATTTAATTTTTGATGTTTTTGACAAACATAATTGATATGAGTCGTAGTAATACGTTTTCGGTGAGACGCCCTAGCCTTGCTTGAGCTCTTACTTATAAGCATCTCTGTAAATTTAGCTAAAAAATTTGTGAGATGGGAAATTTTTATCTCGTCAGTGATTCCATATTTTTTTATTTTTCTTC
>JABAOC010015407.1_pt1 | contig 14446 bp, 12 predicted proteins | sample 7062161 | NCBI WGS metagenome assembly JABAOC01 (sample SAMN14538625, study PRJNA623070) | marine sediment metagenome | biome: marine biome [ENVO:00000428]; feature: marine pelagic biome [ENVO:01000023]; material: deep marine sediment [ENVO:00002113] | place: India: Gulf of Khambhat ... | reverse complement strand
TTAAATTTTAATGTTTTTCCCCGGGAACGCCCGGAGGCAAAGAGTCTTAAGTTAGCCAGGGGAAAATTTCGCCTCTCCAGCGTTCTAACCATTTCTCCGCCCACGAGCCCGGTCGCTCCCACTACACCCACATTATACAAAAAAGGGGACAGGCTACTTTTTCTCATCTTTCTTTGTCCTTTCCTTCGGTCTCCCCCTCGGTCTAAGGGTAGATTCCAGCCCTAGCTCTTCACTTACCTGCATCTGCCACATTGATGTGCCATAAGGAGATTGGCGATTGATACTCTGGTGAATCTTCTCCAACTCCTTTTCTGTCAGGGGCTCATCCACAAATCTATTCCAGTTCTGAGGCAACTTTAGTGGGATTTCATCAACCAATGAACGCGACCTTTCACCAATTGCTTCTCTATGAGAAGACCACGGCCAATCCTTGGCTGAATTGACCAAACCAGCCCTCCCCGGATTACCCTCAACATACCTCAGCACCGTTAATAAATGGTTGTCACTTTGTATAATAAAACTCTTGAAACGCCCCTGCCATATATGACCACTGCTTCCATAATGTCGATGATAACGCCGCACATGACTGGTCATCAGCCATTGCGTCCCTTTGCTCAACTCTTCAGCCCGGGCGGGCACCGCTACTATATGGAAATGGTTCGGCATTAAGCAATATGCAAGAATCTTTAGAGTATGCCGAACCTTCGCCTCTTTCATCAAATCGATAAAAGATTCATAATCCTGGTCTTTATGGAAAACTTCCTGCCCGCCGTTTCCCCGGTTAAGCACATGGTAAATAAAGCCATTAACCAAACCCCTCGCAAATCTTGGCATCGGATAATTCTTTCAATAAAAAAGTAGCCTGTCCCCTTTTTTAAATATAAGTGGCGATGAGGTCGCCAACTTCTGAGGTGGATAGGCCCATCTTTCCCGCGCTCAGGCCTTTTATCTTTCCCGAAGATAGAGCTTTCCGAACGGCCCTGTCGATTAACTTTGCCCCTTTCTCCTCACCTAGATTTTCCAGAAGCATTTCCCCGGCAACTATAGTAGCAATCGGATTTATTACATTCTTTCCCGCGTATTTGGGAGCGCTTCCGTGAATCGGCTCAAACATGCTAACTCCTTCGGGGTTGATATTCCCTCCTGCTGCCACCCCCATGCCTCCCTGAATCATCGCTCCCAAATCGGTGATGATGTCCCCGAACATATTGCAGGTCACAATAGTGTCGAACCATTCGGGATTCTTAACGAACCACATACAACAGGCATCGACGTACGCGTGGTCTTTCTCCACGTCGGGATACTCTTCGCCCACTTTATAAAATACTCTCTGCCAGAGGTCGTGAGCGAATGTCAGGACATTCGCCTTATCCACAAGAGTCAACTTCATCTTCTTTTTTCTTTTTCTCGTAAATTCAAATGCATACTTGACGCACCTTTCCACGCCTTTTCTCGTATTGACCATCTCCTGTATAGCAACTTCCTCGGATGATCCCTTTTTTTCAAACCTTCCTACGCCCAGGTATAGACCTTCCGTATTTTCTCTCACTACCACGAAATCTATATCCTCTGGCTTTTTATCTTTCAGAGGAGTGGGAACCCCGGGATAAAGAATAACCGGCCTGAGGTTGATATACTGGTCGAGCCCAAAGCGCAGTCTCAGGAGAAGCCCTTTCTCTAATATGCCTGGCTTCACCTGGGGATGGCCTACTGCCCCTAAATATATGACGTCGAGCTTTTTCATCTCTTCCAGTGCAGAGTCGGGAAGAACTTCTCCCGTTTTCAAATATCTCTCGCCGCCAAAATCGTAATTTACGGTCTCGTATTCAAACCCCGCTCTTTTTGAAGCAGCGTCTATGACTTTGAGCCCTTCTTCAATGACTTCCGGACCCACTCCATCTCCCGGTATAACTCCAATCTTATACACCTAAACCCCCGTTTTCATTGGAAGATTCCCTGCTCGTTAGGGATTTCGCCTTTTACGTTTTAAGTTCTCCTTTGCGTAATTCAAGAGCCCCCCGGCTCTTATTATCTCCTGGATAAATTCAGGAAAAGGTTGCACCTTATAATTTTCTCTCTTAGAGAGGTTAGTTATTCTACCTTTACTCAAGTCGATCAATATATCGTCTCCCGAATCTATTCTCTCCGACGCCTTCTTGCTTTCCAAGATGGGCAGTCCGATATTGATAGCGTTGCGATAAAAGATGCGGGCAAAGGACTCTGCTATTACGCAGGAGATGCCAGCTCCTTTAATAGCTATAGAAGCGTGTTCACGGGACGAGCCGCAACCAAAATTCTTGCCTGCCACTATACAATGTCCTGTTATTGAGGGACGGCCCAATTTTCTTATGAAATCTTCGTCGACTCCCTCCATACAGTGTCTTGCTAACTCTTTAGGGTCGTAAGTGTTTAAATATCTCGCGGGAATAATATCATCCGTATTGATATTATCCCCGAATTTATAGGCTTTTGCTTTAATCTCCATTTTAATCCCTATAATGTTTCGGGGCTGGCGATTTTTCCCGCAATAGCTGAGGCTGCAGCAACTGCGGGATTGGACAGGTATATTTCGGCTTTGGGATGTCCCATCCGACCGGCAAAATTTCTGTTTGTAGTGGCTATTGCCTTTTCTCCTTCAGCCAATACTCCCATATGGCCGCCGAGACAGGGGCCGCAAGTGGGAGCGGAAACCACTGCTCCGGCATCGATAAATGTCTCCAGAAGACCTTCGTTCAATGCTTCCCGATAGACTCTCTGGGTAGCGGGAATTATTATTAACCTCACACGCGAATCAACCTTTCTTCCCTTCAAAACTTCCGCACTTATCCTAAGGTCTTCGATCCTTCCGTTGGTGCAGGAGCCGATGACTACCTGGTCAATCTGGACATCTCCTACTCTGCTGATCGGCCTGGTATTGGAAGGTAGAGAAGGAAAAGCAACCTGTGGTTCAATTTTGCTGCAATCATACTCAATAACCTTGGCATAGCGAGTGCTTTTCCCCGGGCGGATAATCTCATAAGGTCTTTCTGCCCGGGCCTCAATATATTCAATAGTCTCCTCATCCGGCTCAATAATTCCACTCTTCGCGCCTGCTTCCACCGCCATATTGCATATAGTCAGACGATCAGCCATACTTAACCGTGTGATAACAGGGCCGGTAAACTCCATAACCTTGTATAGAGCCCCGTCTACCCCGATATCTCCGATGGTGTGAAGAATCAAGTCTTTTCCCGAGACCCACTTGTTCAATTTTCCTTTATAAACGAACTTGATTGTCTCAGGAACGCGGAACCAGCATTTACCGGTAAGCATGGCGAAAGCCAGATCCGTCGAGCCCACGCCACAGGCAAAAGCTCCCAATGCTCCGTAAGTGCAGGTATGGGAATCGGCTCCGATGACCAGGTCACCCGGAACGACAACGCCTTCTTCGGGAAGCAACGCGTGTTCAATCCCCGCTTTTCCTACCTCATAATAGTGCCTCAAACCCTGTTCCCGCGCAAAACTTCTGAGAATCCGACATTGCTCGGCCGATTTGATGTCCTTGTTGGGAGTAAAATGGTCGGGCACAAGCACGACTCTATCCGGGTCAAAGACTTTACTTCCTCCTGCTTTCTTAAATTCTTCGATCGCCAGAGGTGCGGTTACGTCGTTTCCCAGGGCAATATCTACTTTAGCCTCAATGAAGGTGCCCGGGACAACGTTCTTTTTGCCGCAGTGTCTGGCCAAAATTTGTTCGGCAATTGCCATACCCATGATGGAACCACTATTTCTCTTTTATTGATTTCCCGAAAAATGTACCTGTCACTTTTTTCTTTTCTTAACAATCATCCTGTTCAAGGCATTAAGATATGCTTTGGCACTGGCTTCGATTATGTCGGTGGATGTACCCCGGCCGGTTACTATATTTCTAAAATCCTCAGCCCGGCCGGCAGCAATGGGCGCAACCTTAACCGTAACCTCGCCCAAGGCGTCCTTGCCCACGGAAACCGACCTGAGGCTGTAATCGATCAGCCTGCATTTGACACCGGTAATTCGGTCTATTGCCCGGAAAGCAGCATCCACCGGGCCATCGCCACAGGAAGCTTCCTGCAGGACTTCACTCCTGGTCGTCTTACCGGGTGCAATCAACTTACTTAACCTCACCGTTGCCGTAGGAACCACTTTATTCCCTGTAGTCACGTTTATATATTCCAATTTGTATATCTCGGGGATAAGAGATATCTGGTCTTCAATTACAGCTTCGATGTCTTCATCAAAGATGTCTTTTTTCTTATCCGCAAGCAATTTAAATTGCTCAAATGTCTTATCCACGTCCTGGTTGCTCAATTTGTAACCCAACTCCTGCAACTTCCTGCGAAAAGCATGGCGTCCCGAGTGTTTCCCCAGGACGAGTTTCCTGCCCCCTAATCCCACCGATTGGGGAGTCATAATCTCGTAAGTCAATCTCTCTTTTATTACTCCGTCCTGGTGTATTCCTGCCTCGTGAGCAAAGGCATTGGCACCAACGATAGCCTTATTCGGTTGAACTATAATGCCCGTAAGTTTACTGACCAGACGGCTTGTCCGGGCAATCTCCCTTGTCTCGATATTCGTATAGAAAGGAAGCAGGTCTTTTCTTGTCCTCAAGGTCATCACCATCTCTTCCAGAGAAGCGTTCCCCGCCCTTTCTCCGATACCGTTAATAGTGCACTCAATCTGCCTGGCCCCCAGAGAAATAGCTTCCAGTGAATTGGCGGTGGCCAATCCTAAATCGTTGTGACAATGGACGCTAATAATCGCCTTGTCAGAATTGGGAACCCTTTCCATTACCATCTTGATTATTCTCCCAAACTCTTCCGGCAGCGCATAGCCCACGGTATCCGGGATATTGATTGTAGTAGCCCCGGCGTCAATTGTTTCCTCCACTACGCGACAAAGAAAATCCGGGTCAGAACGCACAGCATCTTCCGGCGAAAACTCCACATCGTCAGTAAATTTTTTCGCATATTTTACCGCAGCCACTGCTTCCTTAAGGACCTCTTCTCTCGACTTTCTCAATTTATACTTCAGGTGAATGTCACTGGTAGCGATGAAAGTATGAATGCGCGGTTTTTTGGCATACCTTACTGCATCCCAGCAGACATCGATGTCTCTCTTTGTAGCCCGCGCCAGGCCGGCGACTGTCGGCTTCCTGATCTTTCCGGCAACCAGCTTCACCGCCTGGAAATCTCCCGGCGAAGACACGGGGAAACCGGCTTCAATAACGTCCACGCCCAGCTTCTCCAATTGTTCGGCAACTTCTAATTTCTCCTTCATATTCAGGCTCGCCCCGGGAGATTGCTCTCCATCTCTTAAGGTGGTATCGAATATTAATATTCTCTCTTTTTTCAATGCCATTTCTCTTCCTCCGCTTACTGAGCAAAACTTTTAGCGCTGTTTAACCCACTCCAGCCGCAACCTGTAAAACTTCCATAGTCCATTCACTATACCCAATAGTGTATAACCAACGAAATATATAAGAAAGATTATAGAAATCAGCTCGGTAGAAAAAAACCAGATAACCAATGCCACCACCATCAGCATCAAGATTTTGAACGGCTGCCTCTTGGTAAGTCTTACTTTCTTCAAATTTACGTACTTGATTTTGCTCACCATGAGAAAAGACAAGACTATCATAATCAGCGGGATGGCGCTGAAGAAAAGATGCGTCTCCTTTGCCCAGAAGGGCAAAACATGGAACGAAGCTAACATACCGCCGGCCACAGGAATGCACAAACCGTCGAAATAAGCGATATCTTTCTCCGCAACTCTGACATTGAACCTTGCCAGCCGCAAAACTCCCCCAATGACAAACAGGAAAGCTACCAATACTCCCCCTCTCATATCTTTTAAAACCACCTGGTACATCAGAATCGAGGGAGCCAAACCAAAAGAGATTAAGTCGGCCAAAGAATCGAACTCCAGACCAAACCTACTGGTGGACCTGGTTAGTCGGGCAATTCTCCCGTCAAAGACATCCAGAATAACTGCCAGAAGTATCGCCCAGGCACTGGAAGTGAAATTTCTCTCAATGGAAGAAATGATAGAATAGAATCCCAACCCGGCATTTCCCAGCGTGAAAAGTCCGGGAACAAAATAGATCCCTTTCTTCACTTCAAACCTCCATCCCTCATAAAATTACCAATGGACAGTTTCAAAAACCTTGATGCGTGCGATTTCCCGAGGGAAATTTCCCCAGGAGAGTTTCACCCCCAACTACTCTGTCTCCTTTCTTTACTTTAATCTCTACTTCTTGACGAAGATATACTTCTGCCCGTGAGCCAAACCTTATCATTCCAATTCTCTGCCCGGCAATTAGATTGTCTCCTTTTTTGCACCAGCAGCATATCCGGCGGGCAACCCTGCCTGCTATTTGCTTTACCAAAATTTTCTCTTTACTAGAATCGGGTTGGTCACTATTTTGAATACCAATGAGATTACTCTCATTATTCCCGGAAGCTTCTTCTGTATAGGCAGCCACAAACTTGCCCGGTTTGTACTTAATCCATTCCACCTTCCCCTTTACCGGCGACCTTTGCACGTGAACGTTAAATACGGACATAAAGATTCTGACTACCTTTACCCGGGCATGGAAAAAGTTGTCTTCTTCAACTTCCGAGATATCTACTACCTTGCCATCCGCAGGGGAGAGAATTAAATCTTCTCCTGCGGGAGCTTTCCTTTCCGGGTCACGAAAGAAAAAAAGAGTCAGCAACGCCAAACCAAATAAAAACAGGCTGCCAGTTTTCCAGAAAAAAAAGAGAACCAGCGCCGCTATTAAAAGAGGTAAAATAAATTTCCAGCCGTCCTTAACGATCTTCATCTTTTATTTATTTTTTCTTCAGCCAGGGCATCATTCCCCGTAATTTTGCTCCCACGATTTCCAGGGGATGCTCGGCCCACTCCTTTCGTCCCTTGTTGAACACCGGGCGACCTATCCGGTTCTCCAGGAGCCATTCCCGGGCGAACTCACCGGAACGAACCTCATTAAGAATTTTCTTCATTTCCCGCCTGGTCTTCTCAGTAATAATCCTTTTACCCCGGCTGTACTCTCCGTACTCCGCAGTGTCGGAAATGGAATAGTTCATCCAGCCAATGCCGCCTTCCTGAATCATGTCGATAATTAGTTTCATCTCGTGCAGGCACTCAAAATAGGCAATCTCCGGTTGATAACCGGCCCCCACCAGAGTTTCAAAGCCAGCCCTGATCAACTCCACGAGCCCGCCACAGAGAACCACCTGCTCGCCAAAAAGGTCGGTTTCCGTCTCTTCCGCAAAAGTGGTCTCAATTACTCCCGCGCGGGTTCCTCCTATACCTTTAGAATAGGCCAGCGCCAGCTCCTTTGCCTTACCGGAAGCATTCTGATAAACGCCGATCAGGTTGGGAGTACCTTTTCCTTCCCGGTACATTCTTCTCACCAGATGACCCGGCCCTTTGGGAGCAACCAATATTACGTCCACATTTTCGGGGGGGATAATCTGGTAAAAGTGAATGTTGAATCCGTGAGAAAAGCCCAGAACCGCACCCTTTTTCAATTTACCAGCCACCTCATTTTTATAAACCACCGCCTGGACATCGTCGGCAACCAGCATCTGAACCCAGTCAGCATTTTCCGTTGCTTTGCCCGCAGAAACCGGCTTCCATCCGTCTTTAACCGCTTTTTTCCAATTCTCACTTCCTTCCAGTTCAGCCACGACCACGTTTAAGCCGCTATCCCGCAAATTCTGACTTTGCGCATGCCCCTGGCTTCCATAGCCAATGATTGCAATCTTTTTTCCTTTCAAAAGCTTCAAATCCGCATCCTTATCGTAGTACATCTTCGCCATAAAAACCCTCCTGTGTTGGTCCCAATGAATCGGGACAGCCACATTAATATCCCTTTGATGTAGCGGCAAAGCGCAAGCTTTGCTTCTTTCTCAGCAGAGCTATCGCTCTGCAGCTACAACATTTGAAAGATAGTTTGTGAGGAGCTTTTGGAATTTTAGCCAAAAAACGAGATAATTCCCTAATGCGAAGGGATTTGGTGTAGCGAGCATTAGNNAGCATTAGAATTTTTAGCCAAAAATCGAAGAAAAGAGTTTATCCGAAACTGACCGTAGGGAATTTCGGTAAACTCCTGAGATCTTTGGCGATGCTCGAAGAGCAAAAAATTCTCAGCGAGCGAACCAAATCCCGAGCTATCCCCTGCCCATCGCCACAATTCCCGTCCTGACCATCTCTTTTATTCCAAAGGGCTTAAGCATACTCACCAAAGCAAGTATTTTTTCTTCATCGCCTGTCATTTCCACTATGACGGAATCGGAAGCGACATCGACTATCTTTGCTCTGAAGATATCGACAATTTCCAGAACTTCCGACCGTTTCCCTTTTCCTGCATTTACCTTGATGAGAACCAGGTCTCTTTCCAGATGAGGTTGCTCCACAAAATCGGTGACTTTTATGACGTCTATGAGTTTATTCAGTTGCTTCATAACCTGTTCCAGGATTTTTTCATCTCCTTTAACTACTATCGTCATGCGAGAGATATCCCGTTGCTCGGTCTCCCCCACTGCCAAACTATCGATGTTAAATCCACGAGCGCTAAAAAGACTCGATATGCGAGCCAGCACTCCTGGTTTATTCTCCACTGAAACAGAAATCGTATGTCTCATTTACTCCTCCTTAATTCCCCCCTCACCCTTACCCTCTCCCCAAGGGGAGAGGGGATTCTATTCCATCCTACATGTGACGCCCCGATAAATCGGGACTACTTCAATGACTTTGGCTATGCTAGCCCGCGGATTACTTCATCCAGCCTTGCACCCGCCGGCACCATAGGAAAGACGTTCTCTTCCCTTTCCACCAGGAAATCTAAAATCACAGGTCCGTCCAGGGAGATTGCCTTTTTTAATGCGCCTTCCACCTCATCCTTTTTACTTACCCTTATGCCCGCTGCCCCATACGCCTCGGCAATCTTTACAAAGTCCGGATTGGCCGTTAAGTCTGTGGCTGAATATCTTTTTTTATAAAATAACTGCTGCCACTGCCTGACCATACCCAGATATCCATTGTTTAAGATGGCAACCTTAACTCCCACTTTATTATTGACGGCCGTTGCAATCTCCTGGATATTCATTTGAAAACTGCCGTCCCCGGCTATGTCAAAAACAATCTTTTCCGGTTTACCTAATTTGGCGCCGATGGCTGCGGGAAAACCGTACCCCATTGTGCCCAGCCCTCCGCTGGTAATAAAATGGCGGGGGTAATTGTATTTATAGAACTGCTGGGCCCACATCTGGTTTTGCCCGACTTCCGTGGTTATGATTGCCTTACCTTTTGTCACTTCGCAAATCTTCTCCACGACGTACTGAGGGCGCAGTTTGTCGTCCTTCTTATAGGTCAACGGATTCTCCTTTTTCCACCGAGAAATCTGTTTTTGCCATTTTTTCCTTTTCTCCAAATTCTTAAGCCCCGGTTTGCCGAGGAGTCTGTTCATTTCCTTTATAACGTTCTTCGCATCACCAACTATGGGAATATCTACTTTCACATTCTTGCTTATAGAAGTAGGGTCTATGTCTACGTGAATTATCTTTGCCTTGGGAGCAAAAGCATCGAGTCTCCCTGTAATCCTGTCGTCAAACCTTGCTCCGATAGCAATAATCAAGTCTGAATTCTGTATGGCCTGGTTTGCGAAATAAGTTCCGTGCATTCCCAACATGCCCAGAAAGAGTTCCGAATCCTGAGGAAATGCGCCCATTCCCATCAACGTGAGAGTAACGGGAATCTTTGTAATCGTGGCCATTTCCCTAAGTTCTCCCGAAGCTCCGGAAATGATAATGCCGCCCCCGGCATATATAACCGGTCGCTCTGACTCTTTTATCAGCTCCACTGCTTTTTTTATCTGCTGGGGGTGTCCGTCATATCTGGGTTTATAACTACGAATGTCGACTTCCCGGGGATAAACGAATTCGCAGGAAGCTCTCTGGACATCGACCGGGAGGTCGATAAGCACAGGTCCCGGTCGCCCTGTACGGGCAATGCAGAACGCTTCTTTAATAGTAGAAGCAAGCTCCTTAACGTCTTTTACCAGATAGTTGTACTTTGTTATTGAACGCGTAACTCCCGTGGTATCGGCCTCTTGAAATGCGTCATTACCCACCAGATTCGTAGCCACCTGGCCGGTAAACGCCACCACGGGAATCGAATCCATATTCGCCGTAGCCAAACCCGTGGCCAGATTGGTCGCCCCCGGGCCGGAAGTGGCTATACAGACGCCAACTTTACCTGTTGCCCGGGCGTATCCATCAGCCATATGGGCTGCTCCCTGTTCATGGCGCGTAAGTACGAATCTGATTGGCGCCCCATACAGAACATCAAAAGTGGGGAGTAATGCTCCTCCGGGAATGCCAAACATTATTTCTACTTTTTCTTTAATTAGACTCTCTACAAAAATCTGTGCGCCGGTAAGCTTCACAATTTCCCTCCTTCAATTGCGGTCAACTTATAATCCATTAACCAATAATTTTCACTTGAGGATGGCTCCTGTATTTGCCGATTGGACCGTGCGGGTATAACGACTCAGCCAGCCATCTCTTATCTTGGGCGGAGGAGGTTTCCACTCTCCCACTCTTTCTTTCCACTTTGCCCTGCGTATCTCTATAATCTTGCTTTCCAGACGAACATTCAACCTGCGGTTGGGAATATCTATCTGAATAATATCACCGTCACTCAAAAGAGCAATCGGTCCGCCAACCGCGGCTTCGGGAGAAACATGCCCGATACAGGGTCCCCGCGTTCCGCCGGAAAATCTACCATCTGTCAACAGGGCAACTTCCTTATCCTTTCCCATACCCACCAGAGCTGCGGTCGGCGAGAGCATCTCTCTCATTCCCGGACCGCCCCTGGGACCCTCGTAACGAATGACAATAACTTCTCCTTTCTTGATTTTTTTACCCAGAATCGCTTTCATCGCCAGTTCTTCGGAATTGAACACTCTCGCTTTGCCGGAGAATTTCATCATTTTGGCCTGGACCGCCGACTGCTTCACAACGCATCCTTCGGGAGCCAGGTTGCCAAAGAGAATGGCAATGCCTCCCTCTTTCTGGTAAGGATTCTTCTGCGAGCGGATTATCTTATTATTACAGACTTTACCCTGAGCGGCGATCTGTTTAATATTCGTTCCGGATACAGTGGGATTATCTTTCAACCTGTTTTTCAAAACAGCCAATATTCCCGGTACTCCTCCGGCGTATTCTAAATCTTCCATAAAATATTCTCCGCCAGGCCTGATACTGGTCACCTGCGGCGTGATTTTGCTTATATCATCGAATGTCTTGAGGGCCAACTCCACTCTTGCCTCTCGGGCAATTGCCGGAAGATGTAATACAGTGTTAGTCGAGCCACCCAGGGCCATGTCCACTACGATGGCGTTGCGAAAGGCGGAAGCAGTCAAAATCTTGCGCGCAGAAATGTTCTGTTTTACCAGGCCCACCGCCTTTTCTCCCGAAAGGTAAGCAATCCGCCTCTTCTTGGACGAACCTGCCAGCGACGTGGCGCAGCCAACAAGGGACATACCCATCGCTTCCGTCAAGCAGGCCATAGTGTTGGCAGTGTACAGCCCCTGGCAAGCTCCTTCCCCCGGGCAGGCGCAGAGTGCCAGATTCTCCAGCTCTTCCTCTTTTATCTTACCGGCCTGGTATCTCCCTACAGCTTCGAACGTGTCACGCACCAGGGAAAGGCGTCTTCCTTTATACATTCCGGAAACCATGGGTCCTGCCGTTACCACGATCGAGGGAATATTGAGTCTTGCCGCAGCCATTAACATTCCGGGAGTAATCTTGTCACAGTTGGTCAAAAGAACCAGACCGTCCAGTTGATGCGCCTGGGCTACACTTTCCACTGCATCGGCAATCAATTCTCGCGAAGGTAACGAATAGTGCATCCCCACATGTCCCATTGCAATTCCATCACAAATCGCGGGAACGCCGAATATGAACGGGACGCCGCCTGCGGCGCGAACACCCTCTTCAATATCCTTCTCCAGAAGGCGCATTCCGATATGACCGGGAACCAAGTTAGTAAAACTTGTGGCAATACCTATAAACGGTTTATTAAGGTCCTCGGGAGACAAACCTACTGCGTAAAGTAATGCCCGGTTGGGAGTTCTCTCAACACCCTTTTTTACCTTATTGCTCCGCATATTCACCTCCCCCGTAACCCGAATATAAGGAATAAAAAAAGTACCTGTCCCTTTTTTAATTATTCTTCTTTTAATAATTTATACTCTATGCTATCAACCAGTGCCTGCCAGCTGGCTTCAATAATATTTTCTGACACTCCTATTGTACCCCACTCATCCCGCTCATCTCTGGATTCAATCAAAACTCGCACCTTGGCTGCCGTCCCTTCCGTGGCGTCGATTACCCTGACCTTGAAATCTGTCAGGCTCATCGACTTAAGCTCCGGATAGAATCTTTCCAGAGCTTTCCTCAGGGCATTATCCAGAGCATTAACCGGCCCGTCACCTTCACTGGCGGTGTGTTCTTCTTTCCCTCCCACCATAACTTTTATGGTTGCTTCCGACCTTAATTTTCCTTTCTCGTCTTTTTCCACGATTACCCGAAATCCTTCCAGGTCGAAAAAAGTCTTGTGTTTACCGATTGTCTTCTTCATTAGAAGTTCGAACGACCCCTCTGCGCCTTCGAATTGGTAACCCTGACTCTCCATCTGTTTGACTTTCTGGAGGAGATCTTTTACTTCCTTACTCTCTTCGCGAAAGTCGATCTTGAACTCCTTTGCCTTGGACAGCATACTGGACCTTCCCGAAAGCTCGGAGACAAGAATTCTCCGTCGATTGCCCACTGTTTCCGGAGACACGTGTTCATAGGTCCGGGTATGTTTAGCCATAGCACTGACGTGGACTCCTCCTTTATGGGCAAATGCAGAATTTCCTACATATGGCTGGTTGTCCCGGGGAATCATATTTGATATTTCACTCACATAGCGGGACACCTCGGTCAGGCTCTCCAATTTTTTGTCAGAGATACAATCGATTCCCAGCTTCAACCTTAAATTGGGAATAATAGAGGAGAGATTTGCGTTGCCACATCTCTCCCCGTAGCCGTTTATCGTTCCCTGGACCAAAACGCAGCCCGCTCTGACGGCAACGATCGAATTGGCCACAGCCATTTCTGAATCGTTGTGGGTATGAATTCCCAGAGGAATTCTTATTTCTTTCTTTACTTCCTTGACTATACTTTCCACCTGGTGGGGCATCATCCCTCCGTTGGTGTCGCAGAGAGTAATGTTGTCTGCCCCGGCCTTGGCCGCTTGCCTTAACGTGTCGATTGCGTAGGAATGGTCATCAACATACCCATCGAAGAAATGTTCCGCGTCGTAAATAATTTCCATACCTTTCGCTTTCAGATATTTCACCGAGTCGAAAATCATCTTCAGGTTCTCACCGAGAGTCGTCCCCAGAGCATACTTCACGTGCAATCCCCAGCTCTTGCCAAAAATACAGGCCGCTTGCGGTTTCAGCTTTACAATCCCCTTAAGATTCGGATCCTGGGATACTCCTTTTCCCTTATAGCGCGTTGCACCAAAAGCCACTATCTTTGCATTCCTCAAACGGAGGTCCTTCGCTTTCTTAAATAAAAGGATATCCTTGGGATTGGAACCCGGCCATCCACCTTCAATATAATGGATACCCAAATCATCCAGCTTCTTTGCTATCTTCAATTTGTCTTCTACAGAGAAGGAGATTCCCTCGCCCTGTGCTCCGTCTCTTAGAGTAGTGTCGTATATCAATACCTTTTTCATCTCCACCCCTTTTGAAAGATAATTTGTGAAGAGCTATTGGAATTTCAGCCAAAAAACGAGGACGACCCTTTCTCTTTCAAGCAAATCACTGTTTGACGAGCGAAGCGAGGAGTTTTGATTTGCGCCCTGCAGAGTCCGAAGTTTTTTGGCGTCAATAAATTCCTCAGGCACGAGCAAATTATCTTTCTAATCTTCGACCGAGCGCCTCCGAAAACTATCCCCACCTCTTAACACCCTGAGGATGAAGGGATAGTTTCAGGAGCTTTAAATCGGCCAGGTATAGCTCCAGCGCTGGCCGATTTTGAGCGAGGTTTTTCTAACCGAGCGACTCCGATAACTATCCCTTCATCCAAACTTTTCACTCCTTCCACACCTCAATTGCCACATCGGGACACATCTGGTAGCACAAACCACAACTATTACACTTTCCATTATCAATAAACTCAGCTGGATGGTAACCAGCCGGGTTTAATCTTTCTGATAACTTTATCAGTTGCTTTGGACATGATATTACGCATAACTTACAACCTTTGCACAGCTCAATGTTTATTTTAATTTTTCCCATATGTTCACCAAAATCTTAAGACCGGCCTTCTCTTATCATTTCTCTGGCGTGTTTCAAAGTTAT
>JABAOC010002477.1_pt2 | contig 14449 bp, 13 predicted proteins | sample 7062161 | NCBI WGS metagenome assembly JABAOC01 (sample SAMN14538625, study PRJNA623070) | marine sediment metagenome | biome: marine biome [ENVO:00000428]; feature: marine pelagic biome [ENVO:01000023]; material: deep marine sediment [ENVO:00002113] | place: India: Gulf of Khambhat ... | reverse complement strand
AGGTGCTCTAGCACGTGCATGAGTGCAGATTCAGATGAGGCCATGTCTCCGCTAATGTCAGCTGGGCGCCAGATTACATCAGCACCATACTGTTTAGCCACCGCGGCAATCTCAGGATCGTCCGTTGAGACAACTATCCGACCAATCGAAGGGGATTTTTGCGCACTTTCGATTGAATAGGCTACCAATGGCTTTCCAGCAAGAGGTTGGATGTTCTTGCGTGGGATGCCTTTGGAGCCGCCGCGAGCTGGGATAACGGTTAGAATTTCCATTAAATTGTTGATAATGACGAGAAGGACATCGCTTGGCTATCTACTAAACGCTGGAATCTCACGATTAAGAAGCTGCCTATGGTCGTAGTCACTGCCCATCGCTACGATTCATGAGGGATTCGGGTCAGCAATATCGCCGGCACTAACCGTCTCTCGCATTCCCTTCCTCCGATCGATCCCGCCAAGGGCTGCTCAGCATAACCCAGCACCACTACCAAACCGCGCTTTCATAAAGATCGAACCCCTAAACTCATAAAAACAAATTCATGAAGTCATTAAAACGAGGCTGAATCGCTTCTCGAGTGAAGTGGTTTAAGAAGGTCATACGCCCAGCCTGCCCAATCCTCTGCCTGGCAGAATCATCGTAGAACAACTTTACTATCTCCAGAGCCATCTGAGGCAAGTCCTCTGCCAAGATAGAGTTCTCATTCCTCTTCAATTCAGATATAGAAGATGCGGCCATTCGTGTCGAAACAAGTACTTGAGCATGATTCAGTATCAAGGGGATCCGGGTGCGGGTCCCGGTATTGTATTCCCAAGGAATTATGTGGAAATCGTACGCTCGAAGCACTGATCGAAGATCCTTTACAAATCCCGTACAAATTGCCCCTGCTCTTTCCAAGTCTGTCAGAAGGGCTGGAGGGGCACCCTCTAGACTGCCAATTACCCACAGTTCCGGGATGGCTTTCAAATTTTCACAGATGAAGGGCCAAGCGATTTTGAGGAATCGCTGCAAGCCAATCCGATTTGCAGTTGTTTGCATCCCACCCAGGTGGACAATGCGCGGCGTAGCGCAGGGAGTTGGTCCAGGAGGTAGATCGATCGGGGTATAAGTGGTAGGAAAGTATCCAACTTGGTTGGCACCAAGCGCTAGAATTTCAACGGCTTCGGTTATTGAAGCACTAACACAACCTGCCACTTTGCGAACGAGGCCCTCTTCATGACATTTACTCAACCAAAATCTAAAGCGTCGTTTCCATTCGTTAGCTCTCTCACCAGCCCGGTGCCTCTTAATTCGCCACTTCCAATCATGGTGACTGTAGATTACAGGTATGTCTCTAGCTGCATGTTGCGCTAGACTCGCAGGAATTAGATGCTCTGCCCAAATGACATCTGGTTTCACCTTGGAAATCAAGTTTCGCAAAGCGCCAATTCCATCCTCGGTCATGAGATCTCGGTATAAAAAAACCGCAGGATCGTGCAGGGCGAGTAGAGAGCGGCGTAATGAGGTGGCTTTTCTATGAACTGGATGTAGCTGAAAAATACGGGTTGTGTTGCACCACCGCTCTATACCATCCCAAACATCAGGTTGGTCGCTCCTGAAGTCCTCAAATCCCATGGGGTTATTAGGGCTTGAGATCACAACCAAGGCAATTTCATTCTCAGAATAAGCCAACAATTGAAGGTGACTATGAGTGAGAGCTGGTGCCCCCCCAACGGCATTAGGGGTAATTGGCCAATCCTCCACTAGGAAGAGACAAAGCGACATCTAATATTCTTGGAAGCCTAAACAGTAAAAGTCTTAGCAGATACTCATCTATGAGAGGTTTTGTTTGGATTCTCAGCCATTTCGATTTTCCCGGGCGGCCTCTTGCACAATTCGAACGACCTTCTTCCCGGCAACCTTCCAGTTTAGCTCCTTTTCATATCGCCGTCTCGCTGTGGCGCAAAGATCATAGTACCAGTCGGGATTATTAACCAGGTCAGCGATGGCCTTTACATACGCTCCCGGCGGACTGTTTTTCGGTAGGACTATCCCAGAAACTTTATCCTTTACAGATGTTGCTATTCCGCCAATATTATTCGTAATCGTAGGTGTACCGAAAGCGGCTGCTTCAGCTGACACTATTGGTGCAGGGTCGAAACGAGCTGGGTGCAGTAAAAGATGAGCCTGCCGATATAAGGCAGCATACTGGTGCAACTGAGTAGGATGACTCTTGTTGTAAGGCCCAACAAATTTAACAAATCGGCTATCACCCCCCCACCAGTGCCACACACTATCAGTTCGGCGGCCATACCTTCCACATTCAACCGCCTTACTATTTCAATAGCTATGTCTACCCCCTTTCGGTGGTAGTCCCGGCCGACAAGGAGTAGCCTGATGGGCGACGCGAGACGCTTGTCAACACCGGCTTCAATGCCGGTTGGCACAATACCGCTTGGCAGGGCTGACAGATTGGGAAAAACCTCAATGCGTTCGGCCTCTGCCCGATACTCACTGACCAAAATATTCTTTGTCCACTCGCTGTGGGTAATAATTCTGGCACATTTCTGGAAGGCCCTGCGTTCTTCCCATAGCGAAAGGCGGAAGGCCAATCTTCCAAACTGAGGATACTGCCTCTGCCATCCTAAAAAGCAGGTATCCAAACGGTAGACACAGGGTGCCTGCCCCGTATAAAAAACCAGGCTGGGCGGGAACAGGGTGAAGATAACATCTGGTTTCTGAACACTTACTATCTCATTTAAGCACTTGGAGACGTGCCATGCCACAGATAAAGGAAACTTGGCATATCTTTTCCCTGTTGTCGATATGTATAACCTCCGAAAGCCACGCTCAGGCAGCACAGCTTGACTTAAAAAGGGCCCGAGCACTTCAACTTGTATTCCATTCCGCTTAATTGACGTATAAAAATTGTAATCAGAGCCGCTTGCTGCATCAGGATTACGCGGATCATGGCGATATGCTACATACAAAACTTTCACGACTCTATACAGGTCTCAAAGTTTGATCTTTTAGTCTTTCCCAGGACGAGCAGCAACTATTAGACTCAACGCTCGTTCCGACTTTGTCTCAGAATAAGTAAATTTAAGAATTTTCCATAGGAAACGCAAACGATTCATGTAGCTCCTCCCGGCTCTCTAAAATCAATAAAAGGGTATTGAATGGCCCGTCAAATCCAATATATGAAATCAATTGTTTAATGCCTAAATGGAAGCCTACAAGTTCAAGCTTCCAACTAGAAGTTGCCAAAATGAATGGACCTTTTCTTTTGGGAATCAATGTTATGGCAACCTATGTCGTTTTTCCCGTTCTTTGATTTGCCGCGCCGTTGTCCACTCGATTTCTCTTAAAAATTAAATACCCCTCTCTGTGAAAGAAGAATAAGTTCTCCCTGCATGCGGAAAACTAGAAACCCCACAAGGACAGTTTTATTCCGCTACGAGAAGTTCTACATCTAAATTTCTCTGTAGTTTTCATCTGACTTCTCTTTAAGACACTCCTTAATCTCGGTAATAAGAGTATTGACTCCTGTTCCCCAGTTCACTATATTTTCAAAATACCGCCTGGAACCAATAACCAATTTGTTATATGATGACGCATTTTCGTACCAGGTTTCAATAATCTCGGCAAAGGCCACATCAGGATGCGAGCTGCTTGGGTCCAAGAGGATTCCGCTTACCCCATGCTTAACTGAAGTTCTTACCCCGGTAGAATCATAAGATAAAGATGGCAAACCATATGCTGCTGCCTCAGCAAAGACAACACCAAATCCCTCAGCTCTACTTGGAAGCAGCAATGCATCACACTGCGTGTATAGCCATTCCAATTTAGCTCTTTCATCATCTTTTGTTTTATTAAGAATTCCATAAATCCCAACAAAATCTTCGTCTAGTGGTTACGGCGGCATAACCCCTACGACATTTATAACTGCATTTATACCTCTCTTCCTGAGTTCTCTGACAACGCTTATTGCGATCTCACCACATTTAAGTGTCCAGTCTCTTCCAATAAATAGCAACTCAAAACACTTCTTTTCCAAAATTCTGGAGAAGGAGCACGGTTCAGCAATTTCCTTTCTTAAATGATTGAGGTTAGCTCCAAAGGGTATCATCCTAATTTTTTGAATCTCCGCTTCTTTGTATTTTAGCGATTCATCAACAGCCCAACTTGTCGGGAAGCAGCAAAGATCTGCCCTGTCAAGTCCCCTTTTTGTCACGTACTGGCAAGATACTACATTCAGGGGGAAGAGGTTATCCAACCAAGGATGCACGTTCTGTGAATAATCCTGAGGAAATATTGCATCAGTGTATAGGACAACTGGTTTTTCAGTTTTTGTGAATCCGGCGATACTGTAATCATTCGTCAGAAGAATATCATAATCCATATATTTCAATTGGCTGCTTACTATCTCACCTATGACTCGAGATGCAAAAATGTCCTGTCAAGATCTGAACCGTCTACCACACTTTTGACTCGCCTTTTTTAATAACCTTGTCAGTAAGGGGGGTCCATATTGCACAGGGCCTATGTAGCTTACCAGGTTTCCCTGACGTTCTATTTCGCGGCTCATATAGTAGTAACTTCCCGAGCCTCGATTGATATCTTTAGGATCATAAAGTGTGGCAAAATCAATTTTCATTATCTTAGACGTGGCAAATTGTGGGGCCGAAAAAGAAAAGAGGATAGCGATTCATTTTGGAGTCCACATGCATGGGGGAAGAGACTTCAATTTTCCCTTGGCCCCCAAAATGTGTTATCCATAGTCAAGCTCCGCTAGGCAATCAACGATTTTTTTCCCATTGACAGTATTATGAATCTCAACCAACAATGTTGGGCAAGGGATTGAAGCAAAATAGAAATATCAATCAATTAGACATCAAACTTAGCTCGTTTGAACAAGACTACCCGTAATGCGGTTTTATGGAACAATGATCCTCTAAGTAAGGAGACATTCTTCTTTTGATATGCACTAATCAACCTTCTCAGCCATGATCTTATTAACCAAATAATGGCGTGCTCTCGGCGAAGTTTGGCACCTCTAAGTGCCGAATAAACTCTTTGGCTAACAAAAAGACTTATGTTGTCGTCTCGCTCAGCGCGGCGGCTTTTCTGTTGCGGGTGGGTGCGTGCATAAGACAATACGGTATCTACGGTAATTAATTCTCGGGTATGCACGCGCATCCGCAAGAAGAATTCATAGTCCATAGCAAAATACAAATCTTCGTTTACCGGGCCGGTTAGAGCCCCAAGATCATAAGTCCAAAAAGTGCTTGGTTGCGGGAACGTACGTGCATCGTAAGCCATCTCCTCCCAGGCAGGCCTTCTAAAATCTAAGCTTCCTGAGAGTTTGTCTGGCCCATCGGTTATAATCGAAGCACCCACCAGCATCGTCCCTTCTTTATCAGTAAGTTCTCGAGCCACTACTCCTATTGCCCCTTTCTGATAAACGTCATCGCTATTGAGCCAGCCCATAATCTCACCAGTGGCAAGTGTAAAGCCTTTGTTAATAGCATGGCTTTGTCCACGATCCTCTTCACTGACCCAATAAGCGAGCCAAGGGCTATATTTTTCTATAATCTCCACGCTGTTATCCGTGCTGCCTCCATCCATGACGATGTACTCCAGGTTTGGATAGCCCTGCAACAGCACCGAGCGAATGGCCTCTTCAATAAACTCTCCCTGGTTGTAGGATGGCGTTACGATGCTTAGGCGCAGCCATGGATGGCCATCGGGTCTTGCGTCAGGCAACGGCGGGCTCTGTTCTGTCCATGGCCAGCCGGTTTTGTTTGACAAAGGCGCAGGGAGTTCATCCAGGGTTGGACAGCGCATACTTCTTAAGGAGAACCTCGTTAGGACTTAGTCGCATACTCAATGCGAGCAATTACCGGTCAGCAAGCCTGAAAGCAACGAGTTCCGGGTTTTTGGTGGCAATCAAGTTCATATAAGGGTAGCTTTCGCGAAGAGGATCACGAATAATACTTCTTGATTTTGCATCGTAGATGAACATTTGATACCCCAGTTCTCCCAGGATATGGTACAGTTCTGTGCAAGAAGAACCAGCCGACGATGCGGCCCTTTCTGTGAATTCAACCTGCAAAACTGGCGCGTCTCTCCTAGATAGAGCCTCAGTCGCACCCTTCAGTACACGGGCTTCCCATCCCTCAACGTCAATTTTCATCATTGTTACACGCCCAACAAGGTCGTGCTGCCGCGCGAAATCGTCCCATCTCACAGCCCCAACGCTCTCAACTCTGAAAGAGCTCCCCGCAATCGGTTGCGCCAGGGAATTCCAAGCATCATGGCCATTTGCCGATATGTTGAGGTTCAGATTAACTTTACAGTCGGAAAGAGCATTCCGATGACAGGTCACGTTGCTCAAATTGTTCAGCTTCACGTTGGCAAGTAGGCGTCGGAATGTTTTGGAACATGGCTCGAATGAATACACGCGTCCCATATTCCCTACGCGCCGGGCAGCAACTAACGTGAATAACCCGATATTGGCCCCAACATCAATGAATACGTCCCCCAGCCTCAAGAAAGCGTTGACAAATTGTCGCTCTCGCTTTTCAAAATCCCCAGTGTAGATACATTCACACAGCCTACTATCAAAATACAGAAGCATCCTGATACCGGGCTGAATTCTGGTTTCCACGCACTTCCGTTTGCGGAATTGGGATCTCCACCACGCCAAGCGTTTCTCTTTCACGTATTTTCGCCACTCCTGATTTATGCGTTCAATTAGAGTACCATCTCGGAGACGCACTAAACATTGCGGTACAGATTTTGGCATAAGGTGTCGGCTATGTCTTGTCTAATATCCCAGCATTCCAGTTTAAGATGGGGGCAATCAACCCGGGGCGGTTACGTCCATCTAAGGAATTCCATAGAGGCGAAACCCCGTGATCCAGTATGACCTCGAACCGGACTACTGCATCCTGATTGACAATCCAATAACTATTATGCACTCCTATTTTGAAACATACGTAGTAGACACCTGCGTTCAGAAGACCACTTGGAATGACGCAATTCCATCTATTCTTTCCAATCTTTATTGAGGGCCAGTTTTCAGGCTCCTGATCAGTCTGGTAGCTCCTAGTCACAACTAGGCCCTCGGCGGTAATCAAATCAAAGCCAATGCACAAGGCCGGTGGACGGGCATTCGCAATGAAATCTACTTCAACGTAGATGTCCTCATTGCTTGAAAATAGGCCATTGAGACAATCATTCTGAGAAAACACACGAATTGCAGTCAGTTTGATCTCATTGTTTCCTGGGCCCGAATTCTCACACCACCTTGCTTCACTCCGTACCACGCTCATAGCAGCGAGATACTGGGCGACAACCCCTTGTGGGCTACCAGATGCCATGACTTGACCAGCTTCAATCTGAAAAGCACAAGTACAAAGCGACTGAATGGCTTGCATATTGTGACTAACAAACAATATGGTCCGGCCCACTCTGGCCACATCGCCCATCTTTCCTAGACACTTCTTTTGGAAAGAGGTGTCTCCGACGGCCAGGACCTCGTCCACTAATAAAATCTCTGGTTCTAAGTGAGCGGCAACCGCAAAGGCTAGGCGGACGTACATGCCGCTGGAGTAGTGTTTCACGGGCGTATCGATGAACTTCTCGATTTCGGCAAAGGCAACAATTTCATCAAACTTGCGAACTATCTCTGTTTTCTTCATCCCCAAGATCGCGCCATTCAGATAGATATTCTCTCGACCGCTCAATTCGGGATGGAAGCCTGTGCCAACCTCGAGAAGTGAGCCTACTCGGCCGTGGATTTCGGCGGATCCTCGGGTGGGCTCCGTAATGCGAGAGAGGATTTTGAGCAGGGTGGTCTTGCCGGCTCCGTTACGACCGATAATTCCGACCACCTCGCCTTGTTTTACCTCGAAGGACACATCTTTGAGGGCCCAAATCGTTTCAGTCAATCCGGCTGCTCCGGTGTGCACGCCACGAATCAAGTCCCGTGTTTTGCGGAAAGGTGAAGTCAGGGCGTTCGTGACCGTGTCACGAAAGGTGCGGTAGCGTTCCTGACGACCGCCAATGCGGTATTGTTTGCCCAAGCCATCGATTCTGATTGCGAGATCACTCATGTTTAGACTACATCCGCAAAGGTCTTTTCCATTCGGCGGAAGTAGAAAGTGCCGCTCACAAGAAGTGTAAGGGCCACCAGGGAAGAGACGAGGATAAGTGGGCCTGGCGTTGATTGGGTGCCCAGAAGTGCCCACCGAAAGCCCTCCACGACACCGGCCATGGGGTTCAGGCCAAGGAGCCATCCTGGCAAACCCAGCTTTTCCAGGTGGGGGATGACCCGACTTGAGGGATAGATGACCGGTGTGACAAAAAGCCACACTTGAACGAAAAAGGGTACGACATATCGGATGTCCCGGAATTGGACGTTCAGGGCAGAAAGCCACATTCCCACCCCAAGTGCTGTTCCCAGTGCCAAAAGCAGCAGAAAGGGGAGAAAAACGATAGCGGGATTCGGCCAAATATGATACCAGGCCATCATTCCCAGAAGGACGGTAAATGCAATAAAGAAGTCAACGACACCCGAAAGAACTGAAGAAATAGGAATAACCAATCGGGGGAAGAAGACCTTTTTAATCAAGTTTGATGAACCGACGAGACTATTTGAGGACTGGCTCAGGCCATGGGCAAAGAACGTCCATGGGAGTAGGCCGGCATAGGAAAAGATGGGATACGGCAGACCATCGGAGCCCACTTTGGCCATCTTGCCGAAGAAAATCGTAAATACGACCATAGTAAAGAAGGGCTGAATGATCGCCCAGGCAGCCCCGAGGACCGTCTGTTTGTAGCGTACCTTGATATCTCGCCAGGTAAGAAAATAGAGGAGCTCACGGTACTCCCAAAGCTCTTTTAGCTTGAGAGAAACCCAACCGCGGGAGGGTTCGATTCGGATGAACGGGAGCTCTGAAGCAGCGGTTTGTTGGGTGGACTGACTAGCCATGAAGAGTCATCACGGTGTGTACTTCACCTTCATTGCAAAGTAGGCAGTAAGGAGTAAGCAGGAAACCCCGTATCTACAGCCTGCGGCGTAGAAAAGGACAAGCTACCGCCGTTTCGAATTGGGTTTTCAATCCGATGAAGGAGGGCGATAGGGTTTGTAGGCCGACCAAAACAATAGGCGAAAGGTTAAAGGATAAAGGCTAAAGGCTACTTGCCTCAAACCTCAAGGGATCCGCTAACCTGTGACTCCCTATATTCCCAAACCTTTTCAACTTGCGAATACTCGAGCTCGACACCTGCTTCATAACCCAGTAGACGCAGGAGAATGCGGATTCTTCCCTCTTTCGGAAGCCAGCGCTCGAAAATGCCGATGAGATCCATTAGAGGTCCGGCCTTGATTCTCACGGGATCATCCGCCTTCAAGTCATATGGTCTTCGGGCAATCCCTTGGTCATCGATCCGTTTTCGGATCTCATCGATGATTTCTGGACCGACGGGAACCGGCCCATCTCGATTTCCCAGGATCTTTCTCACTCCCCTTGCCCAACGTACAATGGGGTAACGGTCCGCTACGTCAAAGCGGGCAAATACATATCCCGGGAATAGGGGTTCCACAGTCTTTTTTGAGCCCTTGTTTCGTGAAGCGTAGGTCTCCATCAAGGGATTGAGGGTCTCAATACCTGCCCTTCCCAGGTGAAATAGGGCTCTTCTTTCATTCTTGGGCTTCGTCTGAACAACGTACCAGTGATGTGCCCCAGAACAATCAGCCAAACAATCCATCATATCTGTAGAAAATTCAAAGACTTGGAATGATTCAGAGGACGAAAAGGCAAGAAACATGCCAGGGGATGAGGTTGATATTGAGGTGATGGACTGTTCAAACCTGTTCTAACATTTGAGAAAAAGGTGGGTTTTTTAGACAAAAGTGGAAAACTGTCTCAGCCTTTTACATGAATGCGGCTGTCAGAAACCTGTCGGTTTGAGATTTTTTCCTGTGCCGCTGGACTAATTTTCCGACGCGATTTTGGGGATCTCTTCGAAAGCCAGTTGCCACTGAAAAACGGAAGTCAGAAGAGGAAGGGAGGAATCACACACGCTCGATTGTTGCATCGAACGTGGGCGGAGTCATGATCGGCCCGTACCTTCCTCCGATCTCTTTTCGATGGCCTTGATCTTCTGTTGAACGGATTCATCGTCAGGGTTGAGGGTGAGAGCCTGCCTGTAGTACCGGACTGCCTGACCCCAAAGCTCCATCTCTTCGTAGCTTCGAGCGATCCCGTTGATGGCCCCCATAAACTTAGGGTCTTCCCTCAGTACATCCTCCCATTCGTGGATGGCACGGGAATATCGCTTTTGTTGAAAATAAAGCCGTGCCAATTGATCCCGATAGCCAATGACCGAGGGCTTCAACGAGATCGCCCGACTGAGGGCCACTTCGGCTTCTGAGAAATCCTTTTGCCTCGTCCAGTAGCTTGCCATCTGAACATAGATCTGATGATTTTCAGGATCTTTTTTGAGTGCATCTTGATAGACCTTTAGAGCTTGCTCGGGGCGACGAGCTCCCTCAAGCCTCGTCGCAAGGGTGAGGCGGTAAGATGTCCGATCTGGATGGATACTTACGAGACGCTCCAGTTCGGCTATAGCCTCGTCTTTTCGCTTCAGAGTCCAAAATGTCTTGGAAAGGACGAGGTAGGAACGCGGATTTTCGGGGCTTATTGCCTGCTCTTTCTTCCACATTTCCAAAGCTTCTTGATAATCCTCGTGGGATAGCAAAGCCGAACCGTAGGTATGGTATGCATCTGGGTTCGATCCATCCTGAGAAATCGCAAGCTCAAATTCCTTCTTGGCAAGACTCCACATCCCCTTTTGATTGAGAAACTGAGCGAGACGGAAATGATAGGTCGGTTGGTCTGGAATTACCTCTCTCAAGTGATCGTATTCTTGTGTTACCGCAAAGCATTGATCCAAGACACGGCTCACCTCACGAGGTGGTCGCATCTCGAGGTAGGCCCGGAAGTGGCGTTGAAAGTTGCGACGGGTCCAATCGATGTCGGTTTCTAGTCCCGTCCTCGTATCCCGACGTAACGACAAGGCGTATTGGTTCAAATGGTAATTTGCCACGCCCCATCGGAAATCAGTATTGGTCGGATTGAGAAGAAGGGCCCGCTGGAAGGCATTGTGGGCTTCTACTTTTACCGACGGACGATAGGGACTCAGAGCGACATAAACCCAGCCGAGGTGATAGTGATAGAGGCTTGCTGTCGGTTCAAGTGAGATTGCTCTTTTAAGGTATTTCTCCGCCTTCTCGAGGAGACGGCGCCGTTCTATTAGGTTTACCCCGCTCTCGATGCTGAGATTGTTGAATTCCCGGCCGACAGAAAACCAATAGAAACTGTGAGAAGGCTGAACGTTAAGGGCGCGCTCCATTGCATTGGTTTTAAGAACCCCTCTATCGCTCATGCTTTTGGCTTTATGAAACCAGATGTTTCCTGTGAGTTGTCCCAGAGCCAACACGATCATGACTCCGACGACTCCGAGCGAGAAAAGAAACTTAGTGTGATTCTCTGTATTCATCGATTCATCGGCCTTTCACATTCCCCCTGTCGGACTGCACCCGCACGACAAGGGCCATGACAATGGCAAACTGAAGAGCATTGGCTGGAATGTGAAGGTTAAAGTCTCCAATCCCGTGGATCAGCAAGGCGACAAGACCCGCCGCAAGACCAATCATGACTTTAGGATTGATCCGAGCCACATAAGACTCCTGGTGCTTCCATCGGATCCATGAGGCTCTACAGAAAACCACAAAAAACCCAATAAGGGCCCCGAAACCCACAAGACCGGTCTCTACCAAAACCGCCAGAAAGTCACTCTCCGGGTAGAGCACGGTCGCCTGTCCGAGGATTGTCTTATACTTTGGATAAACGTGGGCAAAGGTTCCAAAGCCCGTGCCGAAGAGCGGAAAGTCGAGGAACATCCTCCACACGTCGCTCCAGATCCGTAGTCTTCCTTGAACGTTTGAATCCTGAAGCAGATTTTCCAGAGTCTTTACCTCCGCCTGGAAAGGGACAAATCCCAACCAAAAGAGAAAAAGGGCGACAAATAGCCCGGTCACAAATCCGACACCGACCACCCAACGCCATCCCCCTTTGACTGAGAGCACCGCGACCATAAAGATAATCGAACCTGTCATAGCAAAAATCCCTCCCCGCGAGAGGGAGAGAAAGAGTCCTGAAACCATGAGGACCAGGGCTAAGAGAATAAAAAGGGCTGCATGAAAATCTTCCTCGTTGAGACGCCCCAGATAATCCCTCGGTGTCCGGCCCCTGCCCCAGCCAATTCTTTCGATCTGTCGAACAAAAAGAGCCACAGCTACGGGGATAATTAAAACCACATACCCGGCAAAGTGATTCGGATTGACATAGGGTCCAAAAAATGAGTTGTCGGTCTTGAAAACCGGCTCCCACAGGCCATATATCCTATCGGCTCCGATGAACCGCTGAAACATGCCGACAATGGAAGTCAAACTCCCCATAAAAACCATGAGATAGAGCAAACGGAGGAGCCTCGACCGACTGTCAGTCCAAGCCAGGATAAGGTAAAAAGCACCGGCATATGCCAGAATTTTTAAGAGTTCGACTCTCGTGGCATAGGGATAGACCGATAAACTCCGCCAGGTACGAAAGAATTTTTTTGATTCTCTCGCTTGCCTTTGTAAATCCTCACCCGCCTCTCCTCGTCCCAGCAACACCCTGTCTCCGGAATTCAGGAGCCTCAGGTCCCTTCTGCGACCCATCTGTTCAGCGGAGGAGGGAGATTCACGTGAGTTTTTATTGCTTCCATACCCGTCCAAGGTTTCGCAATAGAGTCGATAGGTTTGAGGTGATATTGTCCTGAGTATCACCGGGGGCATGGGCAGCATCTGAAATAAGAGCAATCCAACAAAGATCCCAAAGGGCAGGTAGAAAGAAGGCCTACCACCTCCACACTTCGGCCTTGCGCCTTGCGCCTTGCGCCTTCTCTCAATCAACCAAACTATCAAAAGAGAAAAACACACCAATTCCACGATACTGAAGGCCCACGGGTAGACCGCTCCAAAGGCCAAAGGCGGAAAGACGATCAGAAAGCAGAGGCCAGATCCGATGAGTGATGAAAATCGTTCGTTCAAAAAGATCCTCCCATACCACAGACCCCGCTTGCGAGATGGCAAGATACGTACCAAACATTTGTCGGGTATTACGAGTAGGTACACGAATTTAGACGCCATGTATCTGTGCTCATACCTCCCTCTGTAAGATTATTCGTCTCTCACCACCCGTTCGTTTCTCTCAGTCGAGGGATAGAGTACACAGAGAAATGCATTTGTTCATTTGCCGGGAGACGACGGCAAATGAAAATCACTCGCCCCTGTGGACCAGGAATTTTCCGAAGGGTGAAGCTTTCTTCCTGATCTTCCTGCTTTTGGCTGGATTAGAAAGGGGAGAGAGATCTTACCTGTTCTTCGCGTCCCGACCCATCCTTTTGTAGACGAGACCGCCACAGCAACGCGAACAATAATAGACTCCCGTAGTAACTGGAAGGAGATCTCTGTTTTCTTCCAGAGGGTTGAACGAATCGTAGTCTCTACTCAATAAGAGAAAGTCTCTGGGCGTTAACCAGCCTGAGAATGTCAAAAAATTGTCATGGGCTTTAAAAGGAAGGGGTAAGTTCTGTATGATATGGGACAGGAACAAGGGAGATGAAAAATGGGAACGCGATTAGTGGTTTTCTACGACTATTTGTGACCCTACGCTTACCGGGTGGTTACCTGGTTGGAAAGTATTAAGACGGAGGTCGACGGTGGGATCTTGATCGACTGGAAGACATTCTCACTCGATCAACAGAATAGCCAGGAGGGTCCGGATTTTAGGATGTGGGAACATCGGGATTACGCCAGTCGGGGAGTCCGGGCGCTCGTGGCAGCAAAGGCCGCAAAAAACCAAGGAGAAGAAGCCTTCTTCAGGTTTCATCTTGCCGCGTTTGAGGCCAAGCGTGATGAAGGTAAGGACATCGCTCATGGGAACACGCTTATCGACACTGCCAGAGACGCCGGCCTCGATTTGGTCCGTTTTGAAGAAGATATGGACAAGGAGGAAACCTGGCAGGCTGTTGGAAAAGACCACATGGAAGCTCGGGAGAGATATGACGTCTTCGGAGTTCCCACTCTGGTCTTCGGAGAGGGGCAAGCTGTCTTTGTTAAACTCGAGTCGCTTCCGAAGTCGAAGGAAGATTGGGTCTCTCTTTTTGAGTTCATTTCTGATATGGCGGTAAAAAGGCCTTATCTCCTTGAACTGAAGCGCCCCTGACTTTCATCGCCCAAATGTCACCACAGAGCCACAGAGATCACAAGGTTTACCTTCTTTTTATCCAATCGGGAGACGGCGATTGGATAAAAAACAGAACTTTCGGGTTAGCATGCTATAAACCAAATTTGTCC
>JABAOC010002886.1_pt2 | contig 14454 bp, 16 predicted proteins | sample 7062161 | NCBI WGS metagenome assembly JABAOC01 (sample SAMN14538625, study PRJNA623070) | marine sediment metagenome | biome: marine biome [ENVO:00000428]; feature: marine pelagic biome [ENVO:01000023]; material: deep marine sediment [ENVO:00002113] | place: India: Gulf of Khambhat ... | reverse complement strand
TGGGGATTCATACCCAAATGGGTTTGGGCCCATTCCAAAAAACTTATTTTTATTTAAAAATTAAATAATTTTATGCATAAAATATTTCTGATAATACCAACGGTCATCATTCTAATAGTTCTTGGTTATTACTTTCTAAAATCTCAAGCCCCAATTCAAGAACTACCTGAACAGTTACAAACAACTACTACGACTTTAGAAGTTTTTGAAGAGCCTGAAATAAAAGAAGAATTAATCACCAATCCATACAAAATAAAATGGACGAAATCAAATGGTCCTGGCGGAGGAAAAATAATTGATGTTGCAATAGATCCTTACGATTCGAATACATTATACACAGCAACATACCCGCTTTCTACAGGTTTGTTGGACGGTGGAATTTATAAAAGTACAAACGGTGGAATAAGTTGGGAAAGAAAAATAAACGGCATTAATGACAAAGAGACATGGTCCATTACAATGGACCCAACCGATAATCAAGTTCTTTGGGCAGGTACCAATGCAGGAGAAATATACAAAACAACTAATGCAGCTGACAGCTGGGAGCTGAAAAAAGAATTAAGTGGTGATATAGAGAATCCTACGTCAGACACTATTTATTCTGTTGAAATCGATCCGTTCAATTCAAACAATATTCTTGCCGGTAGTAGACATGGTAACCTTTACAGAACGGAAGACGGTGGAGCGACGTGGGAAACTATTTATAACGATAAAGGCCTTACAGCCACTGGTGTTATAAGCGACATCACATACGACCCGAAGAATGAGGGTGTTGTATACTTGACTACTGGCTTTTTTGATGTTTGGGATTTCATTGGAACAGGTATTTACAAATCCTTTGACGGGGGTGAGACATGGAAGCATCTCGATGTAGACGGGAAGACTCAGTTCGGAGATCTAGTTATAGACCCTTCTGACTCAGATGTCATATACGCTGCAAATGGTATGGAAACGAACAGGGATCTTGGAGTAATAGGAGAGGATTTGGCATATTTGTACCGGTCAGATGATGCGGGAGAAACATGGGAAAGAATAGACATTGGAGAGCAATGTGGGCATAGGACTCTGAATGCCGTGGCAGTTCATCCTGAGAATCCGAATAGGATATACGTTCTCGGCCAAGACCAGAGTGCTTTTTTAAGTGAGGATAGAGGAAAAACGTGGGAATGTATAGTAGGTGATCCTGATTGCCCATCCTGTAGACAGGGTTCGGGTATAATCGGTATAGGTACATTTGTAGAATATGACCCTAACGATTATAACGTAATGTACGCCACCTCATACGCTGCAGGAATATTCAAATCAACGGATGGAGGAAGGACATGGAAAGATTTGAACGGAAAAGAAATTTCTTTTTCATATGTGGAAGGTGTGAAAGCAGATCCTGTTAGAGCAGGAACTCTTTACACTCAATCGTTTGAGAACGGGTTCCATTACAGCTATGATTATGGAGAAACATGGTATAGAGGTCATGTTTCTAGTAACTATCATGTTTGGCGAGGATTGGTTGATAAATCAAAAGTTAGTTCAGATATATTTGTTGTGAACAGAGGAGGCGGTAGTCTGAAAAAAGTTGAGAGCCCTGACGGTAATTGGATTTTTCCCGAACATATAGAATCTAATGGTGGAAAGGCTTTTATAATTACCTTAGAGGCGAGTGATTATGATAGAAACTTAGTTTATATTGGGACTAAAGAGAATGGTGTATTTAGAAGCAAAGACAGTGGAATATCCTGGCAAGAAATAAACAATGGTCTGCCTGATGATGCAGATGTGAGAACTATCGCCACAGATCCTAATGATGAAAACAGGATCTATGCTGGTGTGACTGGAGACAGTCCTGGGATTTATTATTCAGATAACCAAGGAAACAGTTGGCAAAAATTGAATGATGATTTAAGCTTTACAACAATCTGGGGCCACTCACAACTACAGATTGACCCAAATGATAAAAATATAGTTTATGCAGCTACATGGGGTGGAGGCACATATAAGACAATGAATGGAGGAAAGGATTGGGATATTACAGGTAAGGGGGGAGAGGAGTTCCCAGCCGGTTCTTTTCACACATATTCTCCAACCTGTCTGGCAATCTCTGAAAAAAACCCTAATATAATATACGCCTGCGATAGAACTAGACCATGGATTCACAGATCAACAGATGGTGGGAAGACTTGGGACGCATATTATTATTTTCATGATCACATGCTAACATCTTCTGTTGCTATTGATCCTGATAACCCTGATATAATTTACGCATCTGCATTCAAGCCACCATTGGCTCATCAAGGTAGTATGTTTAAAATTAAAGAAGATATGGATAAGGAAGCTATACCAATTGGAAATGATTTACCTAGGTCTGTAATAGAAATAGAAATCGACTCCTTTGATAAAAATACAATATATGTTACAACACATATGCATGGTGTTTATAAGAGTACAGATACAGGGATGAGTTGGAAAAAGTTGGATGATCAGAACAACGGTCTACCAAGAATTGGTATATATGATATCGATGTGGATCCTACTAACAGAAATATTCTTTATGCAACCGCGCTCTGTGGTGAACTCCCTGATTATATGATCCCTTCAACCTCAGACGTACAAAACCTTGATCCAGATGGAAAATGCGGCGTATATAAGAGCACGGACGCAGGAGAGAATTGGCAACTGATCCTTGAAACAGTCAGTGAGGCTAGGGGAATTGATATAGACCCTGACAATCATAATAATCTCTTTGTTGCAGACATGATGGGTGGTGTTTGGGTGAGCAGAGATGGTGGAAAGAATTGGAGACAGGAAAACAATGGTTTGGGTTCAATAAGCATGACATCAGTTAAAGTTAAGGATAATTACATTTATGCATCAACACAGGGATCAGGAGTTTATGCGGGAATAGTTAATGATGATGGATCAATAATCTGGGATGAGTTAAGAAGCAATAAACCAAAGACTCATGTCTACAATATGCAAATTAAGGTTGATCCAGAAAACTCTAATATTATCTATGCTAGTGGTTTCCCAGGTGGCTTATTAAGATCAGATAATGGTGGGAAAAATTGGAATGATAAGAATTTTCTGACTCCAACACCAAGAATAGGAGATCCAGATATAAGAGGCTACTACACATTTTCTATCAACCCAAAATACCCTGAAAATATGATTGTGTGTGAGTTTGGCAAGGGATGTTTTTTCTCTTATGATCGTATGGATTTCAATATTCCTCTAAATATTGGCATGGATAATAAAGACATTTATAGTGTTGATTTTGATGCTTCAGGAAGATATGTTTATGTAGGGACAAACGGAGGAAGTGTTTATAGGGCAAAGATAACAGAATAAAATTTCGAATATATTGGGCCCGATGGGGTTTGACTCTCAAAGTCATCGAAGTTACACAAACAAGAACTTACTCCTCAGATACAGAATAGAAAAGTTTATAAATGAAAATAATCCCATTAGATTAGGTGAGAACATGAGAGGTGAACTCGTTTGGAAGAAAGGAGGTTTTGTTCACCCCAGAGTCTATTCCTGATTTAATTAGACTTGATTACGCTGACTGCAAATATCCACCATCTGAGAATGTCATTAGAGCTATAAAACAAGAAGCCAAAAATGTAAATCTTTATCCACCAGAGGACTATTCTAAATTGCTGAATATTATAGCCAAATACAACAATGTGGATACAAGTAATCTAATCTTATCCAATGGCTCAGACGAATTGATAGATCTAATAATAAGAGTTTTTGGTAGAACAGTTCTGATCCCAATTCCTACCTTTTCTCAGTATGAAAGATTTTCTAAGATTAATGGTTCTAATATAATTTTGAGAAATTGTCTAAAAGATAATGAATACATTTTAAATTTTCGTGATAAAGATCTGAAACGAGCAAGTTTAATTTTTATCTGTGATCCAAACAACCCTACAGGCAATATCATACCGAAGCAAAAAATAGAGTATGTAATAAAAAACACAAATGCAGTAGTTGTTGTAGATGAGTGTTATTTTGAATACACGAATAAAACATGTTCAGACTTAGTCTATAAATTTAATAATCTCATAATTTTACGTTCTTTGTCTAAAACCTTTGGATTGGCGGGTCTGAGATTAGGTTATGCCATTTCAAACAAAAAAATTATAGACGATCTTCTCAAGATAAAACAAGTTTTTAATGTTAATAGATTAGCAACAGTAGCAGCTATAGCAGTATTGAAGGATATAGATTATTACAAGGGTATTATCAAAAAAATAGAAAAGAATAGAAAAAAACTTGCAGGTCTTTTAAAGCGAAAACGAATAAAACCATTTCCTTCAGAGACCAATTTTCTGTTGGTTAAGTTTAAAAGTAAAAGTGATGGTTTAGATTTTTGTAATAATTTGAGAAGGAATGGGATTTTAGTTTTTTCAGGAAGTTCTCCAGATTTTTCAGGACTTGACGATTCATATATCAGAATAACAGTAGGGACAGAAAAAGATAACAATATTTTAATGAAAGTTCTTGACAAAATTCTATAATAAAAAATTTCGAATGGGTCCGATGGGACTCATACCCAAATGGGTTTGGGCCCCTGTATTGTAATCCTAATCTCAGGTTTAATATTCTAGATCTCTGTTTCAATGTCTAGAACTTTTTTTGTAATTGAGGCAAAGTCCATTTTCTGCAACATAATGTTTTTGGCAGGTAATGTTATTATTTCCGGATAATCAGTTAGATAGTTCCTTTTGTGTAGGAGGTCTAGAAGTTCATGGAGTTTAGTCTCTTTTTCAGCATAAAAATCATTGAAAACACAAAGCATAATCACTTGATCCCGCAACTCAACCCGAATGAATTCATTCAATATATTTGAAATCTTTTTCTTACTTTGTTCTATAGTATCACTATCTTTCTTCTGGTTAAATCGTGCGTTTAGAAGAAGTATAGGCTGATTCAATTTCTTTACGTTTGGTATCACAACCCTCTTAATAAAACCTTCTTTGATCAATTTCTTCTTAATCTTTGTTATCGTGGGGATGGAGATTTTCAAAAGAGCGGAAATTTTCTTCATTTTCATGCGCGGGTATTTCACGAGGGCATATAGAATTTTTTTCTCCTTGTTCGAAAGTATACTTAAGGATTTGATGGGAGGCAACACTCCCCCGTTTGGCTGGGATTCCAATTCAAAAACGTCCCTTATGCTTTCTGAAAAATCCATTAATTTGTAGGTATTGAGCAATTCTAGTGGAAAAATGAAAGTTCTTTTTTGATTGTTTGCATTGTAGTTATTCATGATAGAAGTCTCAAACATTTGGCTATTAATGAAGTCCTTGAAAAATAATATGCCGACATAATTCTCGTTGGTCGAGAGCATCAATACTACTTCTGGTATTTTGAACTCACTTTTCATGACCTTGAATTTCCTTGCAATTTCGGAATACGATATTCTGCCATAAGAAAAGCCTATCAATTTGCAACCCATTCCCAAAAAGTTTGGAATATTCACTGGGGTTATCCATTTCTTTTTTAACAACCTGTTCTTTATTGCTGTTATGGTCGGTCTTTTAATGCCTATTTTTTTTGAAAGTTCAATATCGTTTATGTCTGGCCATTTTACAAGGCTGTAAAAAACTCTCTTTTCCTTTTCGGTTAATTTCACTTTCTTTTTTTCCAACTTCTTTACTTTTATTTCCAACCTCTTTGCATATTCTTCTAATTTTTTCTTCATTTTTTCAAGTTCTTTCGTCCTATCCTTAACTCGAATTTCTAATTCATCGTGTGCCTTTTTTAATGCTTCAATTGCTCGGTTGCGATCCTTATGTATTTTATCTCTTTCAAGTATGTCATTTTTAACTCTATTATAAATCCCTCTAGGTATTTTACCCTCTATCCTAGCAAGAAACTCATCACATGGAATAAAGTAAGGGTTTTCACATATGGATCGATGAATAACAGTTATCGGATGTGTATGTATTACATCCAGCAAAATTTCTGCATTGAATTTTTTCTCATTGTACTGACAGACTCCAATACACTTACTTTTTGGATAGAAATTGTTTAACTTTGCCTCATATTCTATGAACCTTTCCACTCCTGGTAGTTTTGTAAAAGTCCAGCTCATCTCTCCTGTAGCTCTTAAACCCTTATATCCTTCTTTAAGTGCCAATCTTTCAGTTTTTCTTAAAAGTTTTATCATCCCATCTGGGTCAAAATAACCATTTTTGAGATACGCTTGCCTTTTTGTTAAAAATACAAATTGTTTTGATTTGATGTATTTTTCAATATCTATGTTTGCTTTTTTAAAAGCATCTATAATCTCATTCTTTGTTCTCTCATCAACGATATAAAAACATTTCTCATTGTTCTCCAAGCCAATGATCATGAAAGGAATTACTACAGAAAGCTGCTCTTTTTTATTTCTATAAATAACACAAAGATGCTCGCCTAATTTCAGGTTTCTAAAATCGTTTTCTAAAGTTTGAATAATTTGCTCGTTGTTTTTGGTTTTTGTGTTTATAATACCCCCTCCAATTTAATAAAAGACGATTTATTGTGAACAATAATAATAATTTTTAGTATTTCTTATTTAAATTATTATCATATGACAATTTTTTTAATCAAAAAATATCAATTATTAAAATTAAAAAGTTCATCATATAATAATTCATTTTTGATAACATCAATAATTTAAAAATTTAATTTTTTTGTCAAAAAATAAAAATAATAATAATTTTGATACTTTTTTGATATCATATTTATCAAAACTATAAATTATATTTATTCTGAAGTTATGAATATTTTGGGGGTGTAAATCTTGGCAGAAGATTTTATATGCAAAATATGCAATGAACACATCGATAATTTCTTCTGCATAAAGTGTTTATCAAAGAATATCATGAAAATGCTTCCACCAGAAGCTTCACTTGAATTTTCAAAATTTCATAACATATTCTATTCCAATTTTTACAATGCTGTGCTTAAAGGAATGAGTGAATTCAAGTGCAAGAAATGTAACACTCCAGGCGAATACCCAGTATGTCAATATTGTTATATTAAAGAAGCTATTATCTGGCTCGAAGAAAATAACCATGGAGCAGCAAAAAAATTAACAAAGATGTTTTTTATAAATTCCTTTAAAATGCGTTTGGGTTTTGAGCAACGAAAAAAGATACGTTCCGGTAATGATAATCATAGAAAAATTAACAGAATATACTCGATAATTTGGGGGGATGGAGAACAGCACGGACCCTATTTGGAGTCGTCACATCCCCCGTTAAAAAATAAATGGAGGGGGTAGGATGGATTATCTTAAAATAATTAAGTTAAAATATGTAAAACCAACCTTAGCTGTAAAAAAAGTAATAAGAACGAGACCAACAGTCGTTTTAGTAGACAAATTAGATCCAGTGAGTTTTCTTCCATTCAGTTTTAATAACATAATGAGAGTGCCCGCTCACTCGATAAAAGACTTGATTTAAGAAGGGGCAGCAAAAAAATTAACAAAGATATTTTTTGTGGATCCCCTTTCAATGTGAATTATTAATGATGTGAATATCATGCGTTGTATAAAATGCCGTTCACCAAGAATAACAAGATTCTTGGATGGGTTCGGAGAATTTAGAATTTTTTGTAAGAGTTGTCAAGAAAGCATAACTCTTATGGAATTCTATGAAGCGAAGTTCGTGAAAAAAGTGAGTAGATATAATATGAAAAATAATCTGCATAAGAATAAGAAAAAAATGGCATCAGTTCTTAGATTCATAAAGCATCGAGGAGGTGTTTTGGATTCTTAAACAAAAACATTTAACTGTTAGTAGGCCTGAAGTTAATTCTAAGCAAAGAGCAGAAACTATGGCAGGACTTATAGAGAAGTGGTTACGTAACCCTCTACTTCGTAAAGCCCTAAAATTCTGTACTAAAAAATGTAGTAAATGTGGGAGAAGAATCGATCTCTGTTTAAAGAGGTATACTGGGAAAAATGAAGAAGTTTGTATTGAATGTAAAGCAGCTTCATTCTTGGTTGGAAAAATCTTAGATACTGTTATAGAACATATAGGAATAAGCAAATATGAAGTTATGAAAAATTTAAACGATCCAATGTGGAGGAAGGGGTTATCTTCTGTTCTTGAAGGGATAGCATATTATGGGCCAAGAAAACCATTCACAGGATATGTTCCTTTTCTTATCGTATGGAATTTCACTAAAGTTTGTAATCTAAGATGTAAGCATTGTTACGAAGTTGCGGGAAAACCTGCGCATAATGAACTAACAAGAGAAGAAGCATTAGAGGTCGTTGATAAAATGGGTGAAGCGGGTGTAGCTTATGTGGCGATTTCTGGTGGAGAGCCTTTAGTCAGACCTGATTTCTTTGATGTGGCGAAGCGGATTAAAGAGAACGAAATGGCGTTTTCTTTAGCCACGAATGGTACTTTGTTGAGTAAAGAGAAAGCGAAAAAATTAAAGGACCTTGATTGTCTTTATATTCAAGTCTCACTCGACGGAGCTAAGCCAGAAACACACAACACTTTTAGAGGAAGGAATTCATTCGAAAGAACTATTCAAGGTGTAAAGAATGCTGTCAAGTCTGATATTAAGGTAGGAATTGCAACTACGATTACAGAACATAATTATAAAGAAGTACTTGAAATCATCGATCTGAGTGAAAAATTAGGAGCAGATATTTTCATGTATTATAACTTTATCCCCACAGGTAGAGGGAGGAATATATTGAATCTTGATTTATCACCAGAAAAAAGAGAAAAAATATTAAACATGCTTGTTAATCAAATGAAAGAAAGAAAAATTTCTCTTTTAACAACAGCACCACAATTCAGTAGAGTCTGCTCTGAATCTTCATTTTTTTCTCTCACGCATTTTGATACTTTTGGACAAACAAAAGAAAAACAAAATTCTGTTGAGTTTTTGGCAGAGTTTGTTGGGGGTTGTGGTACTGGAAGGTTGTACTTTGCTCTAGAACCAAATGGTGACATGACACCATGTGTTTTCCTACCTATAAAGCTTGGAAATATTAAGGAAAATGATATATTGGATGTTTGGCATAATTCTGAAGTATTGAAAAAAATCAGGAACAGGTCGGAATTCTGGGGATTTTGTCAATCTTGTAAGAGCAGGAATATCTGTGGTGGTTGCAGAGCGAGGGCATATGCCTACTTCAAAGACGTTCAAGGTCCAGACCCGGGTTGTATTTATAATAAGAGATATTGGATTAAAGTTCAAGATTGTAAAAAAAATAATTTTTCAGGGTGATGAAATGAATGCCTGGTGGCTTTTGTGGCCAACACTGGTTGGGACGGTACTGATTATCTTTATAGTTATGATTTTTTTGTATTGGTTGAACAAAACTCAAAAAGAGTTAGAATGGATGGATAATAGGAGGTTAAAAATATGTGTAAGACATGTGCCGCGCATAGCCCAAAAAGGAAAATGAAGAAAAAGAAATGATTTTGAGATCTAAAAAACCGACGAAGGCGATGGATTATGTTTGGGAGTGAATTATTTACACTTTTAAGCCTAGCATTAGTGTTTGGAATAGAACATTCATTTGAAGGTGATCATGTCGTAGCAGTTTCTACTATAGTTAGTAAAAACAAAAGCATCAGAAGATCCTCTAAACTTGGCGCATTATGGGGTATTGGTCATACTATCACTTTGCTCTTGGTAGGACTAGTTATTCTTAATTTCAGGTTAGTTATACCTCAAAATATTGCGTTAATGCTAGAATTGTTTGTAGGGATTATGTTAGTTACACTTGGTTTATTTTTTATAAAAAGAATCATCTCGAGAAAAATTCACCTACATCAACACAGCCATACCAAAAAATCTCACTTCCATTTTCATTCACACAAGTCGACGAATACTCATAAACACGAGCATCAGTCTTTGATTACAGGGATGATTCAGGGGTTGGCTGGTAGCGCAGCTTTAATGCTCTTAGTCCTAACAACAGTTAATGATATCTCTTTGGGTATTTTATATTTATTGATATTCGGTTTAGGCTCCATACTTGGTATGTTTTTAGTCGGTCTCTTAGTGGGTTTACCTGTTGTGTTTACAAAGAGCCGTTTTGAAAATGGAGGAAAAATAATAGAATTTATTACTAGTTCAATTAGTGTGTTGTTTGGTATCTCAATAATTTTTCAAATGCTTCTTAATCTTGTCTGATAGGCGAAAACGCATGCTGAAAAATCAATAAAAGAATAAAGAGGCTCTTCATATGGGTTCAGAATATGAAAAATGGGATAAAATTTATAGAACTTATCCTCTTGAAGAACTGGGCTGGGAACTTGGAAAACCTAGAGAGAGTTTAGTAGAACTAGTAGAAAGCGGAAAGATTAAGAAAGGAAAGGTTCTGGACACATGTTGTGGTGCTGGGACTAATGGTATCTTTTTAGCCAAAAAGGGGTTTCAAGTAGTTGGGATAGACATATCATCTAAAGCTGTAGAATATGCAAAAAAGAAAGCTGAACAAGAAAAAGTCAAAATAAAATTTATGATTAGAAATTTTCTTGAACTTCCATTTAATGATGAGGAGTTTGACTTTGTTCTTGACATGGGATGTTTTCACCATGTGCTGATAAGGGATAGAAGTACTTACATAAAAGGTGTAAATCGAATTTTGAAGACTGGAGGAAAATATTTATTGATCTGCTTCAGCTATAAAAATGGTTCAGCATGGAATCACTTCACTAAGGAGCAGATAGTCCAGTTTTTCTCCAAGCATTTCAAAATATTAAGCATAAAACATATAGAATCTATCGAAGGTGATGGCGTACTACGCTATTTCTATAATGTCCTTATGGAAAAGAAGAATATTAAGAGATTTCTTTTTTCAAAACTATCAAAAGTATCAGATTAAAGTTTATAAATTAATCAAATTAAGTGAGTAATATGAAACCAAAAATTACTTCATTATTGATACTTTCATTATTTATGGCTGTTGTTTTTAGCGGGTGTATTGGTCAGACTACTGAACCAACCACAACTACTGTAACTGAAACTACGCTCACAACAACTGAACCATTCACTACGACTATAATTACGACAACTCAACCTATTAGTGAAGTGAAAGAATTCATGATTTCTGCGAAACGATTTGATTTCACACCTTCAACAATAACTATGGATAAAGGAGATCAAGTCCGGTTAAAGATAACTAGTACTGATGTTACACATGGTTTTGCTATAGATGAATATGGGATTGATGAACGATTACCACCAAACCAAGAAGTCGTAATAGAGTTTACTGCAGATAAAGCTGGGACATTTACTTTTTATTGTTCAGTGTTCTGTGGTTCAGGGCATTCTACCATGAAAGGACAATTAATCGTCGAGGGATAATATGCTAGAAGAGATATCATATTTTCTTATTTTAGAGATACCCTTTATTATCTGGATAGGCATTATTACTCTATTTTCTTTTTTATTTACAGCATCGATCTCTATTCTAAATAAAAAAGGTATAAATAAAATTCCTTTCAAATGGCATTCTAGGATGGCAATAGTTTCTATAATTCTAGCGATAATCCATGGGATGTTAGCAGTATTGGCATATTTTTAATCTGTAAAATAAAGAATCAGATAGATTTTTGTTCTAAGAAGAGAAAATTTAAGTTGAGAAAATGGTAGAAAAGAAATTTTGGAGATGCACTGTTTGCAATGATATACATTATGGGGTGGCAGGCCCAGAAATTTGTCCAACTTGTAATACAAAAAACGCATACGTTGAAATAGATGAAAATGAAGCTAAAAAAATAATGGGTATAGAATGAACAAAGAAGAAATAAGAAAGGCTTTTGAGAGATTTACAGAGAAGAACGATTTTATACTGAACCCAGACAAAAAATTGGTAGACCAAGTAATAAATGGAATTCTAGAAAATGAAAATAAATATGGGCTTAAACTTTGCCCTTGTCAGATAAGAGATGGAACAAGAGAACGTGATTTAGAATTGATTTGCCCCTGTAATTTTAAAGTTCAAGAAACATGGAAAAAACAGGGAAGATGTTGGTGTGGATTATTTTTAAAGAGAGAATAAAGATCGATTTTTAGTTAATAAAATTTATTCTTTAAATTTTATCTAAGGGGACTTAAATTATGAGACTATGGAGTATAAATCCGAAATACCTTGATTGTAAAGGACTCTTAGCACTCTGGAGAGAATCATTACTCGCAAAAAAAGTACTCTCAGGTGAAACAAAAGCATTTAAAACCCATCCTCAACTGGAAAGATTCAAGAATCATCCCAATCCTACATCTGCGATTAACGCTTACCTTTATCACGTTCTTGAAGAGGGTTTACAATGTGGCTACGATTTCAAGAAAGAAAAAATATCTCTACCAATCAAAAGAATACTACCAATCAAGGTTACTAGAGGCCAAATTCAATTCGAGTTTAATCATCTCAAGAAAAAATTAAAAACAAGAGATCCAGAAAAATACAGGCAATTACTGAGAGTGAAGGAAATAGAACCACATCCAATATTTAAAATAGTTAAAGGTGAAATAGAAGAATGGGAAAAATCACCTAAAAAAAGGTGATAAGATGATAAAACCAATAGTACTAGTAAGTGCATGTCTAGAGTTTGAAAAAGTTAGATACAACGGACAGTCTATTCCATCAAAGATTGTGAGGGATTTAACACCATTCGTGGAATTCATAAAGGTCTGTCCTGAGTATGAAATAGGCTTAGGCGTACCAAGAGAACCTATACGAATTGTTAAGGTAGGAAATGATTACAGGCTAATACAGCATAAAACGAACAAAGATGTTACGGATGACATGAATGGTTTCTCGCAAAAATTCATAAATGGATTAAAAGAAGTTGACGGATTCATATTTAAATCAAAATCACCTACTATGGGACTTGCTGACATCAAGGTTTATTCTGGAATGAAAGGCTCTCCGGTAATCGATAGATGCGGGGGGTTTTTTGCAAGCAGAATTGCAGAAAGATACAAAGGATATCCTATCGAAGAGGATGATCGATTGAAAAACAAGAGGATAAGGGAACATTTTCTTACAAAATTATTTTTATTTGCTCGCTATAGACATGCATTAAAACTAAATAAATTAGATGAATTTCATGAAAATAATAAATCGCTATTTAAATTCTTTAATTCAGAACTATCAAAAAAATTAGAAATCAAGAAAAAAGATTATTTTGAAATAATGAAGCAAATCATGTCGAAACCGCCATCTAGTGAAGAAATTCACTTCTTTTTCAAGAACCTGATTGGAGATAAAGAACAGATCCTAGAAAAATACAAAAAAAATAAGGTCAGTTTTGAGACTTTAAAAGAAGTCTCCAAAATATTAATAAAAGATAAGAGATTAGTTGAACAAACATTCTTTAATCCATACCCCGAAGAACTCATGTTTAATGTTGAGGAAGATAGAAATAAGGATTATTGGAGGTGATAAAATATGAGAAAAATATTACTAATTTTAACGATTCTTTTACTCTCATTACCTGTTGCAACCGCACATATACCTGAACTAGTTATCGAGGACAGGAATTATACTTTAGAGCCTATTATCGTAAACAAACCTGAGATAAGTTATGCTTACTATGGAAAACTTCATGGTTCCCCTCAGATATACAAAATCGAATCAGAAAAGCCTTTTCATTTGTACGTGAGTCTTTTAGTTCCGTATGTTGGTCAGGCAGAAACATCGGACGTTGAGTTTCATATAATGAAAGACGGTGAAAAGATAGTGATGAGACACGATTATGACAATTGGACTAAATGGTATGAAGAATATGGGAGAGATTGGTATCTACAGGGACCAACATATGAAACTGATGTTGAGGCTGGAACTTATTTAGTTGAGGTGCATAGCGACACTAATTCAGAAGATTACTCATTAGCTATAGGAAATATAGAACGCTTCGGACCCGTAGAGATATTAAAGACTGTTTTTATCCTCCCAGTAATGAAAGCCATTTTCTGGAATAGTTATTTGATGCTCGTAGTTTACATAATAATACTGGCAGTGATAATTACTATAATTTATATTAAAATTAAAAAACGAATTAGAAAAAAGTCTGAATAGTTTTAATAAAGAGGTGATATTTTGGTAAAAGAATGGATGTGCGTTCAAGTTGACACTCATAAAGATGTCGGTAAAACTATCGAAGAATGGGGAAAGAAGGGATGGCGTCTCCATACCTATCAAGCAACTGGTCGTGATATCTGGATCAAACATTACTTGCTCTTTGAGAAAGGTAAGTGATTCCTAAGAACAAAAATCTATCTGATTCTAATTATTTACTTTTCTTAATAGCTTCTTTTATCAGCTCTTTTGGTGGATAAGGGTATTGTTTACCTTTAAAGAGATAGATCCTACATCCACATCTACATTCTTGTTTTACAAATTTAGTTGTTTCTTTTGTAGATTCTGCAAGTTCTTCGCAAGGTAAACATTGACCTTTGCTAACTTCTTCCTGTATATCTTTT
>JABAOC010003752.1_pt4 | contig 14457 bp, 13 predicted proteins | sample 7062161 | NCBI WGS metagenome assembly JABAOC01 (sample SAMN14538625, study PRJNA623070) | marine sediment metagenome | biome: marine biome [ENVO:00000428]; feature: marine pelagic biome [ENVO:01000023]; material: deep marine sediment [ENVO:00002113] | place: India: Gulf of Khambhat ... | reverse complement strand
CTCTTGTCACTTACTGATTCGAGTGCAGCTTTGACGCTGTTCTGCACATCTTCCGGTGTACCTGCTGAAAGGACATCAATCGTTGGGATGTTTCCAAGCAAGGTAACTTCGTTGTTCGTTAGCTCCTTCATCTGGCCGAGGGTGTGCTGGAAACTGAAATTGAAGAGATTCACGCCGATTTGAGGAAGGTACGGAGCGCATATCAGCCCGGCGGCATCGTTATGAAAGAATTTAACCGCAACATCGAGCGACTGGAAAATGCGTTCCAGATATGGCAGCGCCGCTACTTTGAAATCTTCCTCCCCTAAGAAGCCTACGATGTCATCGAGGATGAATATACCATCAGTAGAGGGGAATGTCTCTGCTTGAAGCTTGAGCCAATCGATAATGAAGTCCGTCACAATCTCGAGCAACCTGCGTGTCTGGTCCGGATTGGTTCGTATGGCCATAAGGAATTCTGTGCTGCCGGTCAGGAATGAAGTCACGTTCAACGGTCCGCGAGAGACTGCGAATTTGATGTTATGCCCCGCCTGCTCGATTTGGCCTTGGTAATGTTTTAGGCGATTGAGGACTAACGGCAGCAGGCCGTCCGTTTTGGGGTTCGGCTTGTAGAGCGAATGGACATCCTGAATATCGGTGATAATTTTATCCGCATAGGGCAGCTCGTTTTCCTGCCAGGAGCATTTCGCCCCGAAAGCGGACGGCTCCGTGCACATCCCAAACTCGGCCCAGAATCCCGGCAAAAACATAATCTCCGGGAACTTTCTGACGGCCTTGAGGTTGGCCTCGAACCACATCTGTTCGCTGGAAAAATAATCGATTGATGAAATTCCCGCCCAGCCCGGAAGCCAGGGGCTATCGATGACGAATCCGACCGGCACCGGCTCAAACACTTCGCCGTTTATAACAGCGAGCAGCTTGTCCCATTGCTCGGGCCTCATGCTGGGGTTGCCTGTGCTTTGCCCTTGCGAATGAAGTGGACGACCAGGATAAGCCCGACGAAAACAACGATTACCGCGATGCTCCATCCACCCAGTCTTGACCACAGGCTCCATATACTGACCAACGTCGCTATGCCGGTGGCAATTACCATCAGGATATTCCAGAGGACACGCTTGCCGCCTTTCGGCATGTTGTCACCGAGCATGGCTTTCTGGTTCATCAGCAGAAAGAAGGCGAGATATGCAATCGGCAGCAGGATTATACAGAAAACCGAGGTCGGCATGGCCAGCCAGGGCGCCGGCTGTTTCCAGAAAATAGCCGACAGAGCTGGGGGCACAACGATTAGAGAACCGATGCGTTGGGTCCAGCCTTTCAAAGGTCTGTTGAGCAACTCACAGAGACATAGACCATTGATTGTCATAAGCATTGTCGCGGCGCTGATGCCCATTCCTAATACGCCAAGGCCGAATACAAACTGGGCCAGAAAATCGCCCGTCAGCGGCTCCAAGGCCAAGGCCAGGTTGAGGTTGTCACGCTTGACCAGCATCGCTGACATCCTTTTGTCCGCCCAGGGCAGGGCTTCCGACCGTTCCTGTACCTGTTCGGGCGTGAGCCTGGCGAATTCCTCGTCGCCGATTTCGAATTTGAGCCGGCTCGCAAGAAGACTTTTATAAGGACCAATAAGGTTTTGGGCCGGCTCAACCTTTACCGTGCCGCCCGGTTCATCCGGCACAAAACCCGGGGCCGGAGTTGTGTGGAACCGTGACGCCGAAGCGATTATCACAAAACCGGTAGCCAGGATAAACGGGATGAACAAGCCCGTCGAAAGGTCGAATATCGCCAGTCCCCGGAAGTCCTTGTCCCAGCCTTTGCGCAGCATCGAATATGGCAACAGAAACGTCATGTTGATACCTACCGCGGCGGCGGTGGCAGCGATCATGACGTCACGCTGCTGGGAGACAATGAGCTTTGTCCAGAACTGCTGGAATTGGGGGGCCACGGCCTCGATATGAGTTTTGACCGTCGCCGCCGGCTCCCACAACATGCGCAACCTTGGTATCAATCCGCTAAGAATCTGACCCCAGTCAATGGCACCCTCGATGCTTAACTTGATGACGACGCCCATGAAGGACAAAACGATCATGCTTACTATCGACTTTATGATGATTTCATATATTTTGACGCCGCGGCCTCCGGCACTGTAGAACATCGTCGCGGTAATACAAATTGCAAGAATAAAACTAACACAGATTATTCTGCCCCAGGGGTCCGGGATTGCTCCGAGAATGTTCGGCGAGAGGTTCTGCTGGAGGGCCCGGGTCCCAAGAACATACTGCGGCATAGACCATACGAGATTGGCCGCCGCTGATGCAAGCAGCCAGCTCCATCCGAGCACGGGGCTGACATGCTCATTGATGGCCTTGAGCGGACGTTCCCTGATGGAAAGCGTCACATAGGCAATCGCACCGAGCATAATGATACCTAATATCATAGCTAAGGGCTGAAGCCACATCATGCTAAAACCCACCAGTACGCCGAGGTACAGACTCGATGAGAAAGATACCCCGCCGACGGTGATTCCGCTTTGGAGCCAACCCGGGCCCGATAACCTTAAAAAAGTCTTTACTATCGCTCCTGTGCCTTTCTGTCGCGCGGTCACTATCGATTGACGGTCTTTTTCGATGCGCGGGTTCATGTGCATCACTTGTTGCTCCTGACCCTGTGGAGGGCTTTGCTCTGTTTCGTTTGGCGACATATTTTTACTCTCCTGTATTAAACTTTCTACTGATGTTCTTAGACAAAATATATTCTTTTGTTTTTAAGACCATTTGCGGGTCCGTTTCAAAGGGCAGACATCCCGTCCCGATACAAACTTTTTCCCTATTGTTGGCCAGTTCCAATACTCTGTCAACTTCCTTTTCGACTTCACAGAGATTTTTTGATGTCATTGGTCTCGGGTCCATATTGATTCTGACCATGACTTCGGGGTGTACCCGCATTATTTCCATAAACTTTGGCTGGTCCGTTTTAGCCGGGCAGCAGACATAACCTGTCCCCGTCTGGAGAATATAATCAAGAATCGGCAGTGTATCGCCACCAATTATGCAGGTAACAGGACGGCCTGTAATTATCGATGTCTCTTGCATTACTTTTTTAAGAGGGCCAAGCTCGATGTCCCTGAAATTCTCCGGAGAGAGCAGCGGCGGAACCGCCCCGGATTCGAAAAACGCAATATCCAATCCCTGCCGGACGATTTCTTTGCAGAACTCCACCTGTCCGGCAGCAAGGTGAATCAGGGCATTGGTAACCAAATCCGGGCCGGTGTGAATTTCGCATAACAGGTTCTCAAATCCAACCAGATTCGTCGCTAATGAAAACGGCCCGCTCAAAGGTACTCTGACCTCGGCATCGGGACATTTATCGGCCACCCGCCCGGCGGCTTCTATAACCATCGGAATTCGGCCATCGGTTTTAGGATTAAACGGCTCCAGACTAATCAGCTCTTTTACCGTTGAATACGGATGTCTTGAAATAGCGGGAACACCGGTACCGGAAGGCCTTTCAACTATTGCACCATACGCCTCGGCTTCCAGATTATAAATATCTATGCCGACCACGACGGGGCAGTGATTGTAGAGACGAAAGGCTTCAATATGAGCTTTCGACAGAAGCTCAGCATCTCGTGAGACTTCCCAGGGATTTTTGCCAATTACTCTGGCGGCGTGTTCATATACCGAAGGACAGAACTGCACGTGCGTTGATTCCTTTACTGATTGGTTTAGTGTTTTATTCTGCGTTCAATCTCCCGAATAACGGCGGAGTTGTCCAAATCACCGTCACCGGCTTCGATTGCCTTTTTGAGGACATCTAGATGAACTTTTGAGAGCGGTAATTCCTGCTTAAGCCTTTCTGCGTATTTGAGGATAATGGAAACGTCCTTGTGGTGCTGGCGCAGTCTTGCCTGTGGTTGAAAATCGCCGTCTAACATTTTTTTGCCCTTGACGTCCATAGCGGCTGAGTAGGCGGGTGTAACCTTGAGCAGCTCAAGAAAGGCCCGCGAGTCAAGGCCTAATTTACTCGCAAAAACAAGTCCCTCGGCCAGTGCAAGACGGTTCAATCCAAGAATCAAATTGCCGGCGAGCTTGGCCTTGGAGCCGCAGCCCGATTCACCTACATAAAATACCTTCTCGCCCAGCGCGTCGAAAATATCTTTGCACTCCTCGAACGGCTTCTGGTCGCCGCCCACCATAAAGATTATTTCTTTATCTCTGACCTGTTGGCTGGAGCCGGAAAAAGGGGCATCCAGGAAATAGATGCCTCGCTTGGCGAGGCGTTGTGCCAAGGCCGCCGTTTCTTCAGGGTCGCCGGTGGTCGTATCAATAATATATCTCGGAAGTATCCTTGATTCCAAAATACCCTTATGGCCTTCGACAACTTTCAGGACCACATCTGTATTTGGGAGCGAGAGTATTATACGGTCGGTTTGTTCGGCCAGTTGCGCAGGGCTATTAACGGCTTTTCCACCCAACTGTTCAAGATGCTCGCGCTTTGTTGAATCGATATCGAAGCCGACGACCTCGAACTGCTCGGCCAGCAGCCGCTCGGCCATAGCCGTACCGACAAGGCCAAGACCCACAAGTCCGATGTTAGAAGTCACTCTGCTGTCCTTTCGTTCTATTTAAGTATCAACAGCATTACCAGCACGCAGGCTAAGCAGATTCCTAATGTCACCACAAAGCCCACCCAGGATTGTCGCGAGGGCTTGACGAGAAAAAGTCCGCAGCCGGTGAGTAAACGTTTTTGTTGAGGAACGGCCTCATCGAGAGGCAAAGCAAGTTTGTCCTCCTGGCCGATAGGGACATAAATCTTCGTGAAGAACTTCTCTATCGTCTCACGGCCCGGCGGCTTTGTTACGAGGCTGCCTATTACGCCGGCGAGCAAGCCCACCAGAATCGGCACTCCGATTGTTATATCCCGGCCGCAGTTTAGGACATAACGGCTTACAAGAAATGTAGCCGACGCAAGGATTGTGCTGGAAAACATCCCTGTTGTGTTCATCCGCCGCCAGAGGATACCCATCGCCGTGGAAATACCCACCAGACTGAGGATGTTGAAATAATCGAGGATTGCTTTGACGAGGTTGCTCCGCATCAGAATCGCTCCGCCGAGCGCCAAAAGGGCGATGACAACACCTATTATCCGGGTTACACGCACCAACTGATTCTCGTCGGCCTTGGGATTAAAATAAGCGCGATATATGTTTTGGGAGAAGAGCCCCGCGACTGTCACCTGTACCGCATCGCCGGAGGACATCGCCGCCGCCATAACGCATGCAAGCATCACGCCCTGAAGCTCGGGCCTCAGTAACTCACGGATTGCATCGCCGAAGGCGGCGTCCTTATTGATTTCCGAACCTGTGTTGAGCAGATACGCCAGCCAGCACAATCCCAGCACGCACCAGCCTATCGTACAGACGCGCTTGAGTACATTGCCATAGGTAAAACCGACCCGCCCCTCCCATTCAGTCTTGCCCGCCGCACAGACGCTCATTAAGTGCGGAAAAGCCAGTGCCGTTAGCGGAGCGTTGATAGATAGTAAAAGCACAGTGAGCAAACTAAATTCGTTCGGGTCAAATAAGCTCATGTAATTAGGGCCTTGGGTGCCGAAAGTCTCTCGCATTCCGGTCATGCCGTCCACGCGGCCGAGGGCGACAGGTATGGCGATGAACGACAAAGCGATAATCATCAAACCCTGAATCATATCGGTGCGGATTGCTGCTATTATCCCGCCCCAATAACTGTAGATTATGAACACGGCCGTTGTGACGAATAAAATACCAAAGAACCACACCTCGCTTTCCTGAACCAAGGCTTTGCCCATGACACCCTGGACGGTGCGGGTTGTGGCAAGCATCACGCCGGCCAGAAAGACAATCATCCCCATCGCCGCGACGATGATGTAGAGTACACTGGCCGAGCTGCCGAAGCGCTCCCTGAAGAAATCCGCCATCGTCAGGCACCGCATCCGCCGGATTATCGGCGCGATAATCCAGTAGAAGGGCGTTCCGAACAGCCACATCCACGAGACCCAGATACCGGAAGCTCCGCTTACAACACCCTGGCTCATTACCCCGGCCACGTTGCCCGGATGAGTACCGGCGCCGAAGGCGTGCATCACCATCATCGGTACGCCGAACTGCCGATTGCCTAATAGGTAGCCTTCCTGGTTCCGGATACTCCGCTTGCTCCACCAGCCCATCAGGAGCATCCCGGCAAAGTATAATATGAGCACAATCCAGATTGCGTAGTGTAAACCGAGGAACTCCATAGTTACTCCTTATGGTTGGCGATTTAAGGATTAAAACGTTTTAACGGAGACTTCGGTCCCGGTTTTTTCAGCTGAGACGTAGGCACTGTAAATTGTTGAGATGGCATCGGCAGCCAGGTTGCTGGTGCTTTCCAACGTATCGGCATAAGCGATGTTTCTGTAGAATGCTTCCATTTCCTGGGGGTAACCGGTGAACCAGTCCTCATCAGGTGATGGATTCGACCAGCCCTGTTTTGTGCCGGTCTTTTCCACTACATAAATATCTTCGAAATATGCATCCACGGGGTTGTAAGTTTTCATTGCCGTGTTAGGGTTGATATTACAGATAGTCCGGTGGTTGTTCGCTGAGACTTCGAGCCAGTTGTGGATGCCGCCTAAAACAATATCAGAGGCGAAGATGTCGGCGATAGTGCCGTCTTCAAAGACAACGTGCATCAAGGAAAAGTCATCGATATCGTGGTAGTCTGCGCGGATATGGCCTTTGTCCTCGAAGTTTTTCAGTCGGGTAAGGGCGGCTGTGCGGGCCGATACCGCTTTCGGGCGAATCGGTTTGCCGTTTCGGGCATTTCCTTCCACCCGCTTCAGATACAGCGCCGCCGTCAGCGGGTGACATCCCTTGCCAATCATTACGCCGCCGCCGGAGAACTTCCAATAGGCATAGGTCGCAGCGTGCGAGCCGGAGTGTGCCTCTTCGCCGTGGAGCCAGAGTATCTGGGCGCCGGTTTTTTCTATAATTTCGCGCTCCTTCTGAATCGAAGGTGCATAAATCCAGTTCTCAGCGTACAGTATCCGGCCTTTGCTTTTCTTTTCCGCCTCGAGCATCCGCTCGATACTCGCAATGGAATGGTCGAGCGCATCCTGCTTAGGGAAGCTGTCGCCGTTGAAATCCTCCGAGCCGTCACCGAAGTAGCCGGTGAGTGGTTTTTCCACGATGGCGAACTTGTCCCGCTCAAGGGCTGCCACCGCAATAGGCTCATGAGCCACCGGCGGAGTGCAGACGTGGATGACATCTACCTTATCGATTAGCTCTTCCAGGCTATCATAATTTCGGATCCCCCGCTTCTTGGCGTACGAAGCCGCCTGTTCGGCGTCTATTGCGAATACGCCTTCGACCTCAACGTTGGTGTCGTGGACTTTTTTCAGGCATTCAAAATGGAACGTCGCGGCGAAACCAGCGCCGATGATTCCTGTCCGTACGTTTTTCTTTTTCATAAAAAAAGAGTCCTTTCCTGTTTAAAATAAAGATGCGATTGCATATAGCCGCAATAATCACAAAGCAACAGTTACCTTTATGGTTATACAATTATTTACTGCTGGCTTGACAGGTCAAAAGGTGAAATATAATCACCATATTTATCACGCGCTTCGATAAGACGTTTGCGCGTAGCCTCCAGTGTATCGTACACAATCTGCGGGCTACCAGGTACGTTTTCCTTATGATATTTCTCAACACGTTCAATCTTCGCCAGATTCTCAGGTACGCGGATAGTGAACTGCTTGACATAATCATCTTTGGTATATTTCTTGTCAAGAACCTGTTTGAACAGCTTGACCAGGTCATAATAAAAGGGAATCTGCCCGGTCGGACACCTAACAGTATCGGCGTCACCATGAATGCGCAATTCCATCCATTTCACCCAGACATGCTTGTCGCGCACTCCATTGACGAATTTGCCCTCCTTATCTCTAAGGAAGTAGTTAACGCCAAATACCAGAGGCGGTTTTTTAATACCCTTTGCAAAGTCTATATTATTCTGGATATATTTGCCCAGAGGAATTGCCAGAAAGTCCTGAATACTCATCAGGTTGATTTCCATCACGCCTTCTTTGCCGATAATTGCAAAGGTGGTCTCAGTTTCAAGCGAGGCCCCATATAAAACTATGCCATGGGCCCAGTCAAAGCTCTGCTGGACAGGCACGGACGCTTTGCTGTCGCGGCCTCCGTACATTAGCCCCCCCAGAACGACACCTTCCGGATTATCCAGCTCAGGGTCACAATTGGCCAGTGCCTTTAAGGCAACCGTATATCTCGCGTTCTTATGAGCCAGCGGTATCTCATTACCTTTAGCATCTGTTTTTCCTTTGAACCATTCACCTGAAAAATTGACACCCTTATCCGGTGTTTCCTCGCCCATGCCCAACCAGTAAGGCTTTTTATCCGCAACCAGAACGTTCCCAATAATGACCTCTCCGGGCTTGTGCAGGACATCCCATATTGAAGGGTCATCCTTGGCATTAACGTTTTGGATAATGCCAAAGATTCCCGCTTCGGCGTTTACCGCCCGAAACTCGCCGTTAATATTCCTGAAATAAGCAATATCATCAGCCATTATGGTCTCGCCCGGCAGCATTGCCGTCGAGGTTTTGCCGCAGGCGCTGGGAAAAGCTCCGGCCAGATAGGTCTTGCGTCCTCCTGGGCCGTAAACACCTGATATGAACATGTGCTCGGCCAGCCAGCCCTCCTGGTCGGCCTGGCGAATCGTTAGCCTCAAAGCCAGCTTCTTAAGCCCCATGGTGTTGCCGCCATATTGAGTATTGACGCTGTAAATCGTGTCCTTTATGTAATCCATATAGACACGCTTATGTTCGACATCAACGCTTATCATATTTTCATTCATTTGGCCGGCTGAATGCAAAAAGCAAAAAACATTGTCGTCTTTTCCAATTTTGCAGAACTGCTCATACGCAATTCGATAAAGCAAATCCTCGCTGTGCGCTACATACCACGAATCCGTGGCCTGTACGCAGGGGATACTAAATACCGAACCGGCCGGCCCCAACGACAGGAACCGAAGAATCATAGTCCTGCCCTTCATGGAATCTTTAAGTAAACCGCGTACCTCGGCAAGACCTTCCTCCCGTTCTATCTGATTCAGCGCCTTGCTCAGTTTTTCCGTTTTCGGCACTAAATATTTGGTCACTCTCCTATCGCGGCCCTGGTCATAGTATCCATCGAAATGATAGGTATGGCCCGGAGTTTCAAGGGGACTTTCTTCCCCGCTTTTAACCACCATATCGCGAACATATTTGATATCCTGCTCGGAATCGGTACAGACAAAAACCCTCTCGGGGCTGGTAAGCTCGACTGCATCGGCTACAAATTCGTGTATCTTCACATTATTAACCGCCATGAGCCTGTCATAACTTTCGGTTGTCAGCTTTTCTTTCAATAATTCTTTAGCATTACTCATATGCGCATACTACCTCCATAATCATTATTTTAGTTCAAAAAAAACCGGGCGATTCTAACGAAAAGGCAAGCCAACGTCAACCCCGTTAGAGATTTTTTTTCTCACCATGCTAAAGAGTGTTTCATTTGTGACTCAAGGATGCCAGGGTCTCTAACGGGGCTAACTCGTTTTTTAGAAATGAGGATTTTTGTATAGCCCTGCCTTATAATAGTAAAAACACCCGTGAAGAAGCGCATAATAGAGGCCGAGCCCAAAAAGCTCGGCCTTGGTTAGCTTGAGACTGGATAAGCTACCGTCTCAGTTGATGATCCAGACTGTCATCGAATAATCAGTAGGTGAAAATCTCTACCGTTTCCTGGAATTGGTCAAAATCCAGCTCGTCTCTGACGAAGTCGTCCACATCTGATTTTTTCGCGCGTATAGTCAAGATTGTGGCCGAGGAAAAGCCCATTCCACCGTAGCCGCCTATGCCGAAACCGCCCATGCCGCCTCCGTAGCCGCCCATGCCGCCTCCGTAGCCGCCCATGCCGCCATACATACCGCCGCCATAGCCGCCCATACCACCCATCATGCCCATGCCGCCCATCATGCCGCCCATGCCACCGACCATACTGCCCCCGTAGGCGCCCGCTTCCGCTTCGCCTCGCGAGGATCGTGAGGATCGTCTGGAGGATCGTCTGTCTCTGGATGTTCTGGACCTTGGGGCGGCGCTTCGATAGTAGTCTTCATAAAATTCACCGGGTTGTCGTCCATGTCCAATAACCGTGAGGATTATCCACTCATCCGGTGTCAGGTTTCGAATATTTGCCGCGTGTTTGAGCGTTTCGATAAGCTCTTTCTTGAGCTGGTCAAATTTCACCCAACCAGGGCCCTGCTCTGAGAAACCCGGTATAGGAGATTTCGGAGAGAATATTTGCTGTCTTGCCCGCTGCCAGGTTGGGTCAACCTGTTCGGCGGCTTCCTCATCTTTCTGCTCCTGGGGTTTCAATGGAGGTGAGAAAGCGAAATTTACTTCCATTAAAAAGAGCGCTCCGTAGCCCTGCATATAGATAGCCTCCGTAGAGCGATTGTCCCGCCCAAAGAAATCGCCGAAATCGGTGAACACTCCCTTAATCGTGCGGGACCCCTTAAACCTCTCGTCAAGGATGTGTGACATAACAAGCAAATCCTGTGTTAGAGCATCAAGCTCTTCCGGTTTGACATCTGTATCAGGTATCACAAGGACTCTCCGACTACTGATGTGCCCCGTACTTTTCGGCTGCGTAGGGTACGGGCTTGGCGCCGGCGGTGCAGGCGGGACGGGTGCTTCAGGCACAGGCTCTGGAGTCGTAGGCATTGGAGGCGCAGGCTCTGGGGGCGTAGGTACCGGGACCTCCCTACGGGCAGTAGGTTCCGCCTGGCCTTCTGTTTGAGCCAGGACAAAATTTCCCATCGCCAGATTGAAAACGACAAGCACAATAATTGTTCTGGTTAAAGATTTCATTTTTTGCTCCTTTCATTTACCGGTTAATTGGTGAGTGGTTAATTAATTAAATAGTTCCTCACTACTCACTACTGCTTCGTGCCCAGCAGCTCGTTCGTCTGGGCAGCTATGGTCAACAGGCCATTTTCAAGCTGTTGTCGATTGAGTTCTATTTGCTCTAAGGCAGCAGCAACCTGTTGACGTTCACGTCTTCGGGCGGCCTCGATTAACTGAATAAGTTCTATCAGGCGTTGATTCGTCAGGGTGCCGGAAGCCGCTAATGTCTGTGCGGCGAACTCGGTCAGGTCGCGGCGAACCTGCTGATGAAGCTCTTCTTTAAGTTGAGCGGAATTAGCTTCGAAGGCCGACTGCCATTGTTCGTTGAGCTGCACAATTAGGTCCTGTCGAATAGCCGGCTCCAGAGAAGCTTTCAGTGAGCTTTCCAGAGCGGCTTTAAGCTCTTCCACGTCCAGCGGCTCAGGGGCTGAGAGCCGGCCGGTGGCGTATCCGGCAGCTATCAGCAGTACCGCTGCAGCGGCACACTTTGTTATTGGGCTTTTGAGAATGTTTCGCCATATTCTCGATATTGCGCTTTGCTGGCTTTTTTCATTGTTTACAATCGTGTCCTGAGCTCGTTGTATGGCACGGCTGGTGGCCTTTGAGCTCGGCTCAATCTGTGAGAGGATTTTTAGCCGATGGTCGATTTTGTTTTCGTCATTTTTTGACATTATTCGTTTCCTTTTACAAAAGATTGCGACTGGTTGTGTCCGAGTATATTCCGAAGGCGGTTTGAGGCCCTCGAGCACAAGGCCCGGACGTGATGGGCCGTCTTGCCTAATTGTTCGGCGATATAATCGTAAGATTCCTGCTGGATATATCGCATTACAAAGGCCTCACGCGGTACTTTTTTCAATTGACCAATTGCATTTAGTATTTCATCCAGTTCTTCCGCCTGGACAAGTTTACCCAACGGTGAGCTGTCATTAGAAGCAGGTTCGCGTATCTGGTCTAACCTCAAAGGATTACGCATCCGGCTGCGGCGCCAGTCAAAAGCCAGATTTATTGCGGCCCTGCGTGCATAAGCTTCCGGGTTCCCAGCTTTATCGAAGCTTCTTGAGTTAATGAGCTTTATAAATAATTCCTGCATTAGTTCCTCAGCAATATCTTCGCGCAGCGTCAGCCTGGTCAAAAGCGCATACAGATTCGCTCCGGACTTGTCCAACAGCTCTAAAAGTTCTTTCTGACGGTCTCGCAAAAAACCTCCTGCTGTTAGCTCTTCAAGACTTCACTATTATAGACGCTAAAGGGACTCTGGGCGCAACCTCATTTATGAATAATTTTTCCTGTCTGCCGCTGTCGATGCGCATAAAAAAGGCCGAGTTTTCAAGCCCGGCCAGTTTTTGCTGATGATAGATACAAATCACTTTTTGACCTTGAATTCATACTCGTAGAATTCGTCTTTGTCCAAATCTTCGCCCCGGCAGCGAAGAATGAAAGCATCCTTTGTTTTCTCATACTTAAAATCCTTTCCGCTGAATGTATCTTTCGGCAGCCCCGTGGGCAGAGCATCGGGAAGACGTCCCGTCTTGGCCCTTGTCAGGTAGATATCAATCGCCGCTTTGATTGCGTTGGCGTGCGTCTCCGAACGCGTCTTCAAAGTTAATATCCTTGCCAGTGCCGGTATAAAGGATCCTGCAGCCGCCGATGCCGGATCGTTCGGGTCGAAGTTGTTTGCCGACTGTTTCAACTGCGAATGAGCCTGTTCATACGGCATGGGCGTGCTCAAGACAGTCAGTGCCGACTTAATGCGCTCCGAGTATATCCGCCTGGCCTGCTCCAGGATCTTCTTATCGGCCTTATTAATGATATCCGCCATCTTCTTCTCATCGGAGTCGGTGAGAATCCGGGCAAGCTTCTCGATGTTGTCCATTTGCATCAGGTCCGTTACAATCTCCAGTTCGATCTTAAGTGGCTTGGCGGGAGAAAGGGTATATATCGAAGAAGTTGCAAACTCATTCTTCAACCATCCCAGCAGCTCCTCGTCGTGGGTAGCTTGACCTAAAATATCCTGCATGCACTTATACGCCATCGCGCGCACAGATAAAGACACAAGATACGAAACTAACGTATCGTCTCCGACTTGGTGGGCAAATGTGACCGTCATCAGACACCGCTCGAGGGCTCCTCTGTAATCACCATCCGAGGCACGGATGCGTGCATCGGCAACCAGCACATAAGTCAAAAACCTTATGTGGGCCATCTGCGGCATCAGGGCATCGAATCCCTGCGAGTATTGCAAACCCCAGTTACATGCTGGCACCTCCGACGCAGCCTCAGCCAACTGAATTGCCCCCTTACACTTGCTGATATCTTCCCTCACTTTATCGTCCGGTGCAGTCTCACCTCTTGCTACATCCCTAATACGGTCCTGCGCCTCTTCGTCAAGCTCCACCACCGTCAGAAATCCCTGGTAGTATAACAGGGCTGCATTGTCCGGGTCGGGGGGATACGCCAGTGCTGGTGAGGCGATTAGCACCATTGCCAAACCGACAAAAATTGTTCCCATGAATAAGTTGTTATCTATTCGTTTCATGATTTTACCCTTTCAATTTTATGAACCATTTACACCTTCAAGTAATTCCTGCATCGAGATACTTAATGACTGCGGTCTCATCAGGTCAAGAGTATCCCGTAACTGTCGATCCAACGCATCGAATCCACCGCGTTGATATGCCATCCTCAGAGACATCAAAGACATCTTCTTTACGGTTGATTGGGCTACTATTAGAGGCTCTACTATTGGATTGCTCGGTGTATGCCTGTCTCGACCAAGGAACAAGCCAACTGCAACGATTACCGTTGCTGCTGCAGCCATCAGTTTCACTGCCCTTCTTCGGACGATTACTCTTAATCCGCTCGTCTTTGTCGATTTAGTCCGGATAGTCTGCTCCATAGCTGCAAACGAGTCATTTAGAGTTCGTTTATCCATTTCGCGGCTGGTCGTTACATGCGGCTTTCTAATTTTTACGAATTCTTCTATGTTTTCTTTAGGTTTCATTTTGTCACCACACTATGAAAGATTGAACGAAGCTTGTCCAAACCATAACGGTATCGGCTTTGGACTGTATTGATCGAAACACCAAGGGCCTTGGCTATTTCCCGAAATCGCATCTCGTGATGCAGGTGCAGCACAATAACCTCACGCTGCTCGGATGGAAGCCGGGCAAGTAAATCTGGTAACTGCCCGGACTCCTCGCGGTCGATTGCATGTTCCATCGGCCCAGTCGAATTGGAACCAGCTGCTTTCATAACGTCCGGCCCTACATCCTTGGGCGACCTTAAACGGTTCCTGTCACGGGCACGGTTGGCAACGCAGGTTGAAAGATAGCCTTTCAGGGTCCCGCTGAGATGGAAAGTTCCCACAGTTCCGGCAAACGACACAAATACATCGTGCACAACGTCTTCGGCGAGGCTTCTATCTCTTAACAGGGTTATAGCCAATCCCAGCAGGTCATCTTTGTACTTTTCATAGAT
>JABAOC010028257.1_pt2 | contig 14461 bp, 12 predicted proteins | sample 7062161 | NCBI WGS metagenome assembly JABAOC01 (sample SAMN14538625, study PRJNA623070) | marine sediment metagenome | biome: marine biome [ENVO:00000428]; feature: marine pelagic biome [ENVO:01000023]; material: deep marine sediment [ENVO:00002113] | place: India: Gulf of Khambhat ... | reverse complement strand
AGGCGCTGGTTCGCTTCTTCGATCTGCTGTCTCGCCTTCTCCGACAGTTCGATCGTCTCACTGATGACGGAGGGAGTGATGAACACGATCATCTCGTTGTTGGTGAGGGCCACGTCGTTGTGCTGGAACAGTCCGCCCACGAGCGGCAGGTCACCGAGCAACGGCAGCTTGCGTTTGATCTTGCTGTTCTCCTGGAAGAGAATGCCGCCCAGCATGAGCGTATCGCCGTCATGGACGATCATGTTCGTCTTCGTTTCCATCGCCGTGCGCACGGGCTGACCGTTGACAAACGCGCCGGTCAGTTGCGAGAGCAGGACGTTCACGATCATGTCCACGTTTCGCTCGGGGGTGATGCTCGGCCGCACCGCCAGGGTCATACCAACGTCCTCGAACTCGAAATCGGAAGTGACGCGCCCGCCCGTTTCCGAGATGGAGGTTCCCATCTGAAACGCCACGGTCTGGCCCTTGAAGAAGCTCGCCTCTTCGTTGTCCTCGGTCCAGAGCGTCTGCTCGTTCAGGATTTTGGCGTTGGTATGCTTGATCAGGAAGTCCAACAGAAAATACACGTTCGTAGCGCCGCCGACGATGGTGCCGCTGCCCTCCGCGCCCAGTGGCGTGTCCGCGGGTGCCGCGGACCCGTGCGTCGCGAGGCTCGTCAGTGCGCTGAGCGCAAGGATCGCGTTCTCCTCGAGCGTGCCAAAGGCTTCGGGGTCGGTGGCAAGCTGGACCCCCAGGGAGGTCAGAGCGCGGTGGTCCACCTCGACGACCGTCGCCTTGATCATCACCTGCATGCCGGGCACGTCCAGCTCGCGGATCGTCTCCTCCAGGCTGCTGTGAAATTCCGGCGGCGCCAACATCAGGATCGCCTTGCTGCGCGGATCGGGGATGAACCGCACGCGCCCGATCACGTTGCTAATGGGCTCCTCTTCGACGCCGCGCCGCCCTCCCGCGCGGGACCAGGGCGGGGTGTATTCGCCCGCATTGGCGCCGGAACCGCCGCCGCCGTCGTTTCTGGAAGCAGAGCCGGATTGCGTCTCGGCGGACCGGTCCATAGAGTAGTCCCCAAGGCCGCGCGCCGTCCGGCGGATCGGAGCGATGGTCCCCGCCTCGTTGAACATGGCGTTCAAACGCTCCGCCAGGTCCTCAGGATCGGCGTACTTGAGCTGCACGACTTTCGGCAGTTCCGCCATTTCCTCCCGGTCCAGGTCGTAGATGAGCTGCTCGATAACATCATACGCCTCCGGGATCTTGCTGATGACGATGATCTTCTTGGTCCCCGGGACGTCCTCGAACGTCAATTGGCCGTACAACGGACCGACGATCTTCTGCCTCTGCCCGCCCATATCGCCGAAGAAGATCATCCGTATGAACGAGCGGGAGGTGTCCTGTTCCTCGCTGAACAGCCGGGTCAGGAGGTCCGACATCTGTACGGGGTCGGAGTTCTGCAGCGTGATGATCCTGGGCCGGACGGCCTCCACGTCCAGCGGGACATCCCACGCCTTGATTTGTTCCGCAATCTTCTTCATGTTTTCCGGCGACGCGATCACTGTGACCTTGTTCATCGTGGAAAAGGCAATGACCTTCACCGTCTGCGACGGATCGCGCCGCCCGTACCCGTAGCGCGGGTAGTAGTAACCATAGCGGCTGTACGAATCCATCCCTTCCCCGAACAGGTTTTCGATATTCGTCTTGATCTGCTCGGCGTCGGCGTGCTGGAGTTCGAAATCCCTCGTCTCGAAGTTGCCCACCGGCATGTCCATCTCGGCAACCAGCTTTCTGACCATCTCGCGCAGGTCGCTGCGCCCGAAGACCAGGATCTGTCCCTGCGCCGACTCAATCGTCACGCTTGGCATCAGCTCCATGCCCGGCATCGTGCGCAGCGTGTCTTCTATACTCTGTTCCACTTCCCGCGCATCGGCGTAGGTCAGCGGAATCACCTCGTACTCCGATTCTATCGGCTCGGCCGTATCGAGCTTCTTGATCCACTCTTCGATCTGTTGGATATCCTCGGGCGACGCGCGCGCAATGATCCACCGGCGTCGAACGTCGGGAATGAGAATCAGCGGCCCTTGCGCGCGCCCGATCACATAGGACGCCGCCGCGCCCGCCTTCGCATCCGGCGGTCTGGGTTGGCCGCCGGGCCGCCCTTCCGGCGGACGCGACGGACCGCCGTACGGACTATATCGGTCCCGATCACGCGATGACCGGCCCGACGAGGTGCCGCGCGTCTCCGTGACGCCGAGCAGGATTCTCAGAAGCTGCACGATCTCCGCCGGATCGCCATACTGGATTTCGAAAATCCGCGTGACCGCCTGCTCCGCCTCCGGAACGTCGAACTGCTGGATGATCTGCTCGATCCGCATCAGGTTCGATACCGTGTCGATGACCAGCAGGCTGCGCGTGCTCTCGTCGGCGCTGACGAAACCGTACTCACCCACGAGCGGCTGGATGAGTCCCACCATATAGCTGGGGCTGTAGTTGGTCAGTTTGAAGAACTTCTGAACGACCTGGTCCCGGTTCTCGAACGCCGCCAGCGGCTGATCGGCGGCCACGGTCGGCACCGTGCCCAGCCTCACCTTCGCGATCGGCTTGATGAAGATCGTGTCGTCCACTTCCTCGATGATGAAGTCCTTCAGGCGCAGAGCGCTGTAGATCCTGGCCAGAGCCTTGCTTCTCGGCAACTTGGCCGGCGCGTAGATCGTGATCTTCTGCTTCATCGCCTCGTCGTGTGGGATCACCGTCTTGCCCGTCCACTGGGCAATCTTCTCGACGATGTTCTTCATCTCGACATTTTTGAGATTGATGGCCTCCAGCGGATCGTTCGGGTCGCCGACGGGCTCGGATTCCGATGGTTTGCCGGCGGGCGTGTTCGGCTCGGCCGTATCTTGTTCCTCGGCCGGCGGGTTGGGCTCGCCGTCACCCGGCTCATTCGGCTCGGCCGGCGCATCCGCGGCCGGTCCGCGGCGCAAGCGGCTCGGCCGGCCCGCTTCCGCCACCGCCTTCTGCTCGGCCAGAGGCAAATACGATGCAGGATCGTGAAGACCAGCCCACCAAACGGTCATGGCCGCCACAGCAAGGCCCGCTATCCACAGAACTATCTTTAACCGTTTCACCTTTCTCACCTCACTTCTCTCTGCTGGTTGACTTGTGATTGACCTCTCAGCCCTGATGCGACTGGTTGGGCTCAGAGTCGGTTATTTCGGCGCCGTGCCCTGCGCTCATGTCTTGCTCCTGACGTGATTGCGCGGCGCGTTCCTTCTGCTGGCGCACGGCCCGGAACCTCTCCGCGATCTGTTTCCTCAACGCTTCCCGCTCCTGCTCGGACATGTTCTGCCAGCGCCGGGCCATTTCTTCCCGCTGTTCCGGGGACAGATTCTGGAATCCGCGCGGGCCGGCCCGCTGACCGCTGTAACGAGCGCGGATCCGCGCCCGGAACTGCTCCTTCTCTTCCTCCGTCAAGGACTCCATTTTCTTGAGGATCTGGGCCCGTTGTTCTCTCAGCTTCGCCCTTTCTTCCGGCGTATCGGCCGTCCATCTGCCGTCGAGCCCGTGCGGGGACATGGGCGACTGTGATGAGGTATCATCGACTTCGGCGCCCGCCTGAGGACCCGCCTGCGAATTGCCCATCCGTGCGCGACGTATGAGCAGGCCGACGCCGCTGGCCGCGAGAAGCACCGCCACGATGACGATCAAGGATACCGCCCTGTTCGAGAACTTCATACCACCAACCTTTCTGAACATGACAACTACCGGTTTCTCCTCTCAGACCTCTGACGCATTTCTTCCCTGAATCGTTGTCTCTCCTCGGCACTTGCGTTCTCCCATCGCTGCCGCAGCTTCTGCCGCTCCTCGGCCGAGAGAAAAGGCGCGCCCTCCCGCCGTGGTCCCGGGGAACCGCGGCGCGGCTCGGCGACCACCACCTGAGCGTCCGGCGTCGGGCCAGGCCTCATGCTCGGCACCGGACGCGGCCCGGGCGGTCCACCGGGGCCGCTCCCGGACCCGATCGGCGCAAACTCCTTTTCCTGCCCGTCCCAGGCGACCCTGATTCTCGTCGGCTCGATTGCGAGGATTTCGGCGTCCCCAACGCGGTCGCCGACCTTGTACCATTTGTCGTTGATCAATGCCTCGTCGCCCAGGATGCCGAGCACCTCCTTGATCGGGTGCTGTTTGGCGGCGGGCAGGATGAAGAGATTCTTCTTCTTGAGCTGCTCCGCCGACGTCTTCGCCCGGGCCATCTGCTCACTCAGGTCGTGGCCGCCCGTCCCGTTCGGGTCCGGGGTGGCGGCGATCGCCCTGGCCTTGGACGAGGCCACGAAGAATCCCACAACTTTCAGGACGGCCAGGGCCCCTAGCAACATCGCGACAGCCAGCAGGATTCTGGCCAACGGCTCGGTTCTGTCTTTCTTCAATTCAGTCCACCTAACGTGTATCAATGCCAATATCGGCTCCTTCTGTCCGGCGCCGTTACTCAATTCCCGGCTCCAAGACTCTCGACGGCCCGTCTCTTTTGCTCCTCGGACATCTCACGCCATTTCCGCTTCCTTTCCTCCTTCTCCTCGTCCGACATCCTGTTCCAGCGCTCGAGTATCTTGCTCTTCACCTGCGGAGGCAGTTCCACACCCATCCACGCGAGAGCGTCTTGGGCGACGGGTGCGGCCGGCGCTTCGGCGGCACCGGCTCGGGCTTGCAAGGCCGGCGTCGGTCCGGCGGGACCTCCCTCCTTCCTTGGCGCCCCGGGCTGCGGCGGAGAGGCGGCGTCGGTCGCCGCGATCGGCGAAAAGGTCGTGCCCTTGCCGTCCCATTCGATCTCCACCTCGGTCGGCCGGATCGCCACAATCTTGGCGTCCCTAATCTTCTGTCCCACCTTGTACCATTTGCCCGAGATCAACGCCTCGTTGCCGAGGATTCCCTCGACCTGCTTGACCGGGTGCTCCCGGGGCGGCGTCAGTGTGAAAGGATTCTTCTTCTTCAATGCATCCGCCACGGTTTTCGCGTCCGCCAGATGACGTTGAAGCCCGTTGGGGTCGAGAGCATCCCCCGCCGTGGCGAGATCCACGAGATCCCGCCCCCGGGCGGTGCCGCGCGGAAGACTCACTACTTTGGCCAGAGCCAGCACGCCCAGCACTACGGCCACGGCACCGAGGGCCCATGAAGCCCAACGGCGCCGGTCTGTCTCAGTTATCCTGCTCACACGCATGCGAATCCGCCCCAGGTATTACCCCACACGACATTACTTGACAAACGTGCTTACCGTCAGGTCGATCTCAACCTGGCTCCTCTTTTCGGGAGGCGCCTTGGAGTCACACTGAATCCGCAGCTCTTCCACGCCGACCAGATACGGATTCTCCCTCAGGCTCACGAGCAGGTTGAGCAGTTGATCGAACTTACACTTGCCTTTGCACTTGATCTTCAACACTCGGTGCGGGAGGTTACGCACCCTTCGGGCGGCGATAATCTGCAGCGGCTCGGTATTGATGCCGGCCTTCTTGATCTGCTCGTGCAGCTTGTCCCGAAACAGGAATTTCTGCGTCTCCTCCGGCTCGGGGGTCTCGAATACGGGCACGATGGCGATCAGGCCCGCCTGTCGGATCCTGTCGGCCTCCACATCGTTCAGTTTGCGTCGGGCCGCCGCCAGGGAAGCGCGGGCTTCGCCCCACGTCTCGAACCAACCCGCGCCCAGGGTAAAAGCAAGGATGGCCACCGCCGCCACGGCCCCCAGCAGGAGCACCCGCTTCTCTCGTTCGTTCAGTTTTCTTGTCATCAAGTACGCCCAATCCTCGTTTTGCAGAGATTCACCTACAATATGGCTTCCTTTTCCGTAAAGCCGCGATAATGAAATGTGATCGTGAACTTGATTTTCTTGCTCTTGGTGTCGACGGCCGAGTTCGAGATTTCGACGTCCGTGATCCCCTTTTGCTCGAGCAGTCCGGTCTGAAACTTGTACATCTGGTCCGCGTTGCCCGCCCGCCCCGTGATGCTGACGACCTGTCCCTTCTTGAAGTGCAGGCTGTCCAGCACGATGCCGTCGTTCTGGCCGGCATTGATGTCCGTGAGCAGTTGGAGCACGTCGGGCCGGTGCCGGGCGACAGTCTTGATCAGGGCCTGATGCTGCCAGGCCGCCTCGAAGGCGGGGTCGGCGACCTGACGGTTCAGCCGCTTCGCCAGGGCCACATCGACCGAGCGCCAGGTCACAATCAGCGCGATGAACATGGCGACGGCAATCACTCCGGCCAGGATCAGGGACTGCCGGGCCGATCCCGTCTTCTCGTCCGCGCCCTTGATGCCTTGGAAAAGGTCCAGCGTCCCGGACGGCTCATCCAGGGCCGCCAGCGCCAAACCGAGAGGCACCCGATACTCATAGAGGTCCGCCGTCTCGAAACCGGCCGGCGTCTTCAAACCCCGGGGCCCGGGCACGGCGACCTGCGCGTCGAGACCCGCGGCGTCCAGCGACCCCACGATATGCTCGATGGACTCCCGGCCGTCCGAAAGGACGAACACGGGCCAAGCCTCCGATTCATTCCACGCGAACGACCCCAAAACCGCCCTCATATCCTGCGCAAACCGCCCCATGATTTCACCCGGCTCGGTGCGGTCGTCCGGCCGCGTCAAATCGGTCATTCCGGTATCCAGCATGGCGGCATGCGTCACGCATCCGTCCCGGGCCAGGCAAATCTGCGTGTTCTCCGTGCCGATGCTCACAATCACCGCCTGCTGCCGCCGGTCGGAAAAGAAATGCTGCCACGCCCGCGCGATTCCCTCGCAGGTCAGCAGAATGTTGCGGGGTCGGAAATCCTGGACACCGCCGGCGAACCTCTGAAGATACTCCTTGCGGGCCGCCGCAATCGTGATGTCAACCTTTCCGTTCCGGGAGGGCATCGCGCGCCAGGCCACTTCGATCTGCTCCGCGGGCAGCGGCAGCAGCGACTCGGCCTGCATCCTGACGATCGCCGCAGTCTCTTCGCCTCCCACTGCCGGGGCGCTGATTCGATAGAAGACCACCCCCGCCGCATCCAGCCCGACGACGGAGTCGGTATATCTCTTCTGCGTTCTGTCCCGCCCTTCGCCACCTGTAGGGAAACCGCATTCGGCCGCAAAGTCGGCCCACGTCCGGCCTTCGGCGGGCAGGCTCCTGGCCCAGACCACTTCCACGATGCCGTCCTGCCGGCGCGCCTCAACGGCCTTGAACTGTGCATCGTCTTTCGCCACGGCGACTATCGAATGCGATACGTTCGCAGCTTTCTTCATCAATAGTTGGCTCCCTGATACCAATAGAGAATCGCGCACGGCGTCGCGCTTCTGTCCACTGCGCATTCCGTCTGCAGGCCGGCCCCGCTCGTCTCCGACGTCGCCACGCACTGGATCGTGAAGACGTCCGAGCGAACGGTAATCCGGTCGGCAATCTGCTTGAACTTCTCGAGGCTCATCGACTGCTGGTTCAACAGATCGGCGACGCTCTGGAAACCATACAGCAGGCCCGAGCGGTCCGCAATCACCGTCTGGGCAAGCTGTTCGGCCTGCGCGTCCCCGCCGAAGAGCGCCGTGAGGACCTCCGCGGGGGCGGTGTTGATGTTGATTTTGCCCGGAATCCTCTCTTCGCCGGAGATAGTGATCCGGTCCGCAATCTGGGCGAACGTCGTGCGGTCGATCGGCTCGGTCTGGTTTTGATTGGTGCCGGAGCCACCCTGCGGCCGCGACGTGTTTCCCTCGCTGATGATGTCGGCAATGCTCTGGTAACCCCGGCCGCGGTTCTGCACGATCCACCGGGCCTGCGTGTCCTTGATCTGAAGCCCGTTCACCAGTTGCTGCTCGCTGGCCTGGTTGATATTGATCCGCCTGTTCCCCTCAGCATCGACGTTGTTCTCGTAGGAGTAGCACGTCAGATAGGCAAACCAGCCTTCATCGAGGTATTCATCGCCGTCGTCCGTCGGCGGGCTCAGCTCACCATCCTTTTCATTGGAGTCCAGCCGGCCGTTGAGGTTCGCGTCCTCCCCGTACAGCAACCCTTCCGTAATGCCCTTGACCCGGAGCAGCTCGCGGATGGTCCTCACAGGACCATTGCGGATTCTGTAAGGGATGAGCAGATTCTCGTAGTACCCGATCTCCGCTCCTTCGATCTCGGGATCATCGTTCTGGTCCCGCCAGTCGATGATGGCATCCGCGATGTGCTCTTCCATGTAGGGCAGGGCCATGAGTTGTGCCTTCGTAGCCGTGTTGACGTTCAACTTGCCCGCCTCGTCAAGGACGCGGACCGTGTACCGACAGCGCTCCAGGGGGTAGTCATTGAAATCGGCGTCGTTGTCGCTCCACAGGTCCAGCAGGCAGTCGCTGTCCCGCAGGTCCTCGTTGAGAACGGCGATGGCGCTCTCCGTGCCGGCGCGACAGGCCCACTTGCAGCGGACCTCATCGGCGGCGACCATGGCCATCTTCATATCCAGCCGGCTGGTCTGGTTGACCATCGCGACAATAGCCATCATCACGGCAACGATCCACAACACCGCCACGAGGACCAGGCCCTGATTGTCCCTGCCGATACTCATCGTCGTCGCCCCGTCGATTGCCGCCCCGAGGAATTTCGCGATCCCCCCTGATTTGTCGAGCCGCCCTGGCCCGGACCACCCGGCGCCGGACCGCCCTGGCCCGGACTGGTTTGTTCGCCGGTGGGCTGGGTCGCCTGTTCCGGCGGCTCCTGCGCGGGCTCCTGCGTTTCCGTCTCACCGGATGCGCCCGGCGTCTCTGTGGCCAGGCGTGGAAAGGTCACGATGAAGGTCTCCACAATGGGCTCGCGGCTTCCCTGTGGCAGCGTCGCCAACGTGATTTCGAGAAGCTCGGGGATGGACCTCATCTCTTCCGGCCATTGATCCGCCCATTGCTCCCCGTCGAAGAATCGTATCTGAAACAGGCCGATGTTCTGGGCAATGGGAGTCAGGATGCCGCCCGGACTTCTCTCGTCGTCCGGATTGGGCCACAGGCGGCGTAAGAGAATCCCGCTCTGCGTCTGCGCGTCCGCTGCCTGCGATTCCATTGCCACAGAGGTCTGCTCCTCCTGCCTCGTCCCCAGCACGTATTCCACCTCGTAGACATCCCCTTCCGGCTGGTCGGCCCGGGCCTTGGACCGCCCCACCGTGTAGAAGGTCAGGAAGCCGGGGCCGCTCATATCGGCGCCCTGGGAAGCGCCGATCAGTTTCATATTCTGGGGATTCGGGTCCCGGTACAGATTCGCCAGGTCGCGAGCGAGCGTCCGCGCGGCGAACCGGATCTCGGCGGTCGTTTCGCCGGCCCGATTGACCGCCTGGGCACTATCGGCCACGGCCTTCAAGGCGCCGACGGCCACCACGGCAATGAAGCCGCTGATCGTCGAGGCCACCAGGACCTCCGCCAGCGTGAAACCGCCGATGGCGGATTTCGGATTGCGGATTGACGATCGAGCAGAACACTCCCCAGGAATCCGACATCCCAAATGCGCAATCCGAAATGGCTCTTTCCCAATTCTCATCGTGACGTCCGTTGCCCCTGCGTACTTGTTGTGCCTGTGCCTGTGCCGAGGAGGGCGCCCGTGCCGTTCAGCATCGTCTGAATCGTGATGTTGTGGGGCCGCGTCCGCTCCAGCCAGCTCATGGTAATGGTCACCAGGTACAGATTGTCGGTACCCTGGTACTCCGTGCTCACCTGCCACTGGTACCCGGGCTCGAATTCCTCGAACACACCTTCCATCTGCCCCGCCTCGACGAACTCGTCAACTCCCAGATAGTCGATGAAAGTCAGTTGTCTCTCGATCAAAGCGGCCGCGACTTCATAATGCCGGTTCAAACGGACATCCGTCAGGGCGTTCGTACTGATGGCGCCCAGGGTCAGGACCGCGCCGGAGAGAATCATGCCGGCGACGAGGGTCTCGACCAGGTTAAAGCCGTGGTGTTTTGTCTTGGCCGCTGCTTTCATTCCTGTTGCATGTCCAGATCGATGATCCCTGTCTTGATCTCACCGGCCAGGCCGGCGGACAGCGTCGCCTTGCCCGTCGCCGCGACCAGCGTAACGGTATAATGGGTCGCCCCGTCGCCAATCTGAATCACCGCCGAGGCGCTGGAACCGTTGGGCAGGAAGATGATCTTGCGCTCCTGCTCGGATTCACTCGTCGTTTCCGCGGTTATCATCGCGATCCGAATCTCCTCGAACGTCACATTGCCCTCGAACGCCACCGGTCGGCAATAGAAATCCCTCACGATGGTCTGCTCCGTCTGTCCCGTTTCCGGGTTCGTCTGAACCGTGGTCAGCAGGAACCCTTTCTCCTCGTCCAACTGCAGTTCGTAAGGACGCTGCTGCTCGATCGCCACGATGCGGGCATACCGGGCCATCAGGAGCAACTGGCGTGCCGCCTTCTCGACCAGCAATCGCTTGTACGAGTTCGCGTAGAGTCCGCCGCCCAGGCCGCCGACCAGGGCGATGATGGCCACCACGAGCAGGACCTCTGTAAGAGTGAACCCGCGGATTACGGATTGCGAATTTGGGATTGTGGACTGAACAGCATGCCCGCCGCAAATCCGCAATCCGCAATCCGAAATCCGAAATGGACTCTTTCTGATACTCATCCGACCTCAATCGTTGATGATGTCTTCGTTCTCGCCTTCGCCGCCTTCCTGCCCGTCGGCCCCGAGGCTGACCAGGTCGAAGCTGCCCGGATTGTACTGGCCCTCGGAGATGTACACGTACGGGTTCCCCCACGGGTCGAGCAGTTGGCTGCGCTTGACATACGGGCCGCTCCACTCACCCTCCAACTCGGGCGGGCCGACCAGCAGGGCCTCCAGGCCGCCTTCCGATTCATCCGGCAGCCGGCCGCAATCGAGCTCGAAGCGGTTCAGAGCGTTCTCGATGATGGCCATCCGGGGCCGGGCCAGGTCCTTCTTCGCCTTGCCCAGCCGTTTGACGATATTCGGGGCCACAAAACCGGCCAGCATCGAGATAATCAGAATCACCACCAGAAGCTCGATAAGCGTGAACCCTTTTTTGCGTCTGATTCGCTTCATCCCGGTAACTCTCCTAACACACAAGGAAAAACCTCTTGTACCTCGGTCCGTCAGACGGCCCCGGCGCCCATGGACATCATGACGATGGGCAGCAACGCCGCCGCGATAATGAATCCGATCACCACGGCCAGTAACAGAATCAGCACCGCCGGGAAGATCGCCATGAATCGGCTGATGGCCGCGTCGGCATCGGTATCGAACGTCTCGGCGGCATTCAGCAGCAACTCGTCGAGCTTGCCCGTCTGCTCACCGATGGCGACAATCTGGACGAGCAGCGGCGGGAAGCACCCGGACTGCTCCAACGGGTCCGCCAGCGAATCGCCGCGCTTGACCTTCTCGGCCACGGTGTCGATCTCCCGAGCCAGGATTTCGTTGCCCAGCGTGTCCCGGACCACGGCCAGCGCCTCCAATATCGTCACGCCGCCCTGGGTCAACGCGCCCAGCGTCCGCGCGAAGCGCCCGATGGCGATGGTCCGCAGCACGGACCCGAGGACAGGAATCCCCAGCTTGAACGCATCCCACTGCCGCCGGCCGACCGTTCGCGTCCACTTCCAGAACGCGCAGAGGCCCGCCATCAGACCGAGCAGCGCCAGCCATCCGCCGAAGGTCGTAAACAGGGCCGACGTGAAGTGGCTGGCCGCCATCAGCATCCGCGTCGGCAAAGGCATGGCCGCGACGCCCACGTCAATCGTCGACAGGATTTTGGGAAGGATCACGGTGACGATCAGCCCGGCGGAAATCATGCCGATAACCAGCAGGAAAATCGGATAGGCCGAAGCGTTCTTCATGTTCGTCTTGATCTTCTCCTCCCGCCCCAGGATCATGGCAAGCTGCGCGCTCGTTTGCTCGAGGATGCCGCCGGTCTCACCCACCCGGATCATTGACAAATAGAGAGGACTGAAGACCTTCTTATGTTCCTCCATGGCTTCCGAGAGGGCCTTGCCCGAGCTGACGGACTTTGTCAGACGCTCGAACATGTTCTTCATCGCAGGCTTGCGCTGCTGCTTGCGGATCAGCTCCAGGCAGTTCAGCAGAGGCAGTCCCGCCCTGACGGCCGTACTCAGTTGCGTGGTCATGGCCAGGACATCCTTGCTGGAGACGCGTCCGCCGAGACGAGGCAGCCGCGGCATCTCAAGAACCGGCGCGCTCGCGGCGACCGCCGCGCGTCCCTCCATTCTCTCCATCAGCTCGGTGACAAAATGACCGCGGGCGGCCAAGGTGGCCACGGCATTGCGACGGTCCGCCGCCTCAATCACACCGGCGACGTGCCCGCCGGCCTGGTCCACTGCCTTGTAGGAAAACTGACCCAACGTCCACTGTGCCTCACGTTCAGGTTTGGCTTTTTGCCGGCGAGGTCTGATCCGATGCCACCGGGCCTCAATCATCCTCGCCGATGGTCTTGGCGACGCGGAAGATTTCTTCGGGCGTCGTGAACCCCTGCAACACCTTGTCAATGCCGTCGTGGACCATGTTCACGTGGTCCGGCGGGGCCTCGCGGACGATCTGGTCCGTCGTCGGACGGGTCGCGATGACATCACGCAAACGTCCGGTAACGCGGAGCAGCTCGAAGATACCCGTCCGGCCGGTCATCCCCGTCTGGTTGCAGTAGCTGCACCCGGCCCCGTGATAAAATTTCACCCCCGATTCCGCCTTCATCGTCCCGTTCAGGCTTTTCAGTAGATTCTCATCCGGGTGGTAGGACTCCTTGCACTTCGGACAAATCCTGCGAATCAGGCGCTGGGCCAGGATGCCCTCCAGCGAGCTGGCCAGCAGGAACGGCTCGATCCCCATATCGATCAGCCGAGTGATGGCCCCCGCGGCGTCGTTCGTATGCAGGGTGGAGAACACGAGATGGCCGGTCAATGCGGCCCGGATAGCGATGTCCGCGGTATCCCGGTCGCGAATCTCGCCCACCATGATGATGTCGGGATCGTGACGAAGGATGTGCCGCAAACCCGTCGCAAACGTCAATCCCCTCTTGGGATTGACGGGAATCTGATTGATCCCTTCGAGCTGATACTCCACGGGGTCCTCAATGGTGATCATTTTGACCGCGGGAGAGTAAATCTTGTTCAGCGCGGCGTACAACGTCGTGGTCTTGCCGGACCCTGTCGGGCCGGTGACCAGGACGATGCCGTGCGTCTTCTTCAGACACTTCGAAAACCCTTCGAGCGTCTGCGGGTTCATGCCCAGGTCGTGAAGATTGATGAGCGAGGCCGTCCGGTCCAGGAGCCGTAGCTGCACCGCTTCGCCCCAGACCGTGGGCACGGTCGAGACGCGGATATCGACTCTGCCGTTCTTGCCCGTGAACTCGATGTGCCCGTCCTGGGGGACGAATCGCTCGGCGATGTTCATGTTCGCCATGATCTTGATGCGGGAGATGATCGCCGCGTGCAGGCGCTTCGACGAGGGCGATTTTTCCAACAGCAGGCCGTCGACCCTGTACTTGATTTTGACTTCATGGTCGAACGGCTCGATGTGAATGTCGCTGGCCCGGGCCTCGATCGCCTCCAGGATGATCAGATTGACCAGGTTCACCAGAGACGGCTCGCGCGCCAACTCATGGAGCTTGGCCGGCGAGAAGTCGCCGTTGCCTACGCCGTCCTCGCCCCGCTGTTCGGCCGGAGCAAGGTTGTCCAGCATCCGTGCCACGTTACTGCCGTAGAATCTCAACACGGCATTCTCAAGCTGGGCCGGCTCGGCATAGAAGCGCTGGATCAGGCAACCGGTCACCAGCCGCAAGTCCTCGATCACCTGCGGCTGAAACGGGTCGGTCATGGCCACCGCCAAGCGCCCGTCTTCCCGCCACAAGGGCAGAATGTTGTACTTGCTCACGAGATCGGCGGGGACCAGGCCGATGATGTCGCCGCCGATGGACAAAGCCGAAAGGTCGATTCTCTCGATGCCCGCCTGGATTGCAAGTGCTTCATTCAACTGGGCTTGCGTGATGTAGCCCAATTCGAGAAGAATCTGGCCGAGTTGGCGGTGTTTCACTTTCTGTTCGGCCAGCGCCGCGTTCAGACCGGCCTCATCCAGGTAAGCCTTTTCACAAAGCAACTCGCCCAGTTTCTTCTTTCGAGCCGCACCATTGCGGGAGTCTATCCCCATCCTGTACCTCAATTTGAAGGAACGCCCAACTGCAAGTCTACTAAGACTGACAATTCAGGTCAAGGACGCTATCGCTATCGGCCGATACGCCCGCCACCCGTTGCCGCAATATCCTCGGCCGGGCTAGGGATTTTCGCATCTGATCGAAGCTGGGGTATTGACCGCCGTATCCCTGGATGCTTGTCAGATACTCTGCACCATGCGTCGGCACAAAACTATACAAGAGTCCCCTCTTGACCACCATTTCAGACGCTTGCGAAGGTCGATTTGTTACAGAAAACCGGAATTTTTGCCGCAGGTGCGGCCGGTCCGGCGGCTGAGACCGCCACCGATGA
>JABAOC010000299.1_pt1 | contig 14461 bp, 16 predicted proteins | sample 7062161 | NCBI WGS metagenome assembly JABAOC01 (sample SAMN14538625, study PRJNA623070) | marine sediment metagenome | biome: marine biome [ENVO:00000428]; feature: marine pelagic biome [ENVO:01000023]; material: deep marine sediment [ENVO:00002113] | place: India: Gulf of Khambhat ... | reverse complement strand
TGCCCCACTATTGTTTCTGCCGCTCTTTCTCGCCATCTATTCCCGCTTTTAATAGGGTGGATGCAATAACTGCAGTGGTTAGGGCAACCTCTGCTTTCCTCGATGAACGCCATCTTTATTTTTTGATTTCCTCTCATCGCCAGATACACATCTTCGTCATAAACCGGGGACGAGAGAGAGTCCAGGTCGTTTATTCTTTTTACGGGCGTGGTGACGATTTTACCATCTTGCTTATAGATTAGATTCGGTATATCCTCCAATTTTCTCTCACCGGAGACATAATCTGCCAGCATGGTTATAGTCTCTTCGCCTTCTCCGTAAACAAGGGCATCGAAGACATCACATACGTCAAATATATTCTCCCTAAAAGAATCAACGTGGGGACCTCCGGCAAATACAGGAAGACGGCGATTATCCCGTTTAAGTTCCTGAGCAATGGCTATCGACCCTGCAAATCCGTCACCCGACCATAACTTTAATCCCACAAAGTCCGCCTTATATGCTTTGGCATATTGGCTAATCTCCCGGGCAATCTGCTTCACTTTTTCCTTTTGCAGTTCGTTTATCCGTCGATCCAGATCTTGGAATTCTCTCACGTCGTTTTTTTCAGGGGGAAGGCCCAGCTCCAGGGAACATACGATCTTTCTGGTCAAATAACTTAACTCATCACTATGTTCGCGGGGAAACAGCTTTTTTATAGTATTCACCGTGGCATAATCCAGTATTACGGTCTTATGACCTTTGTTTATCAGCGACCCTGCCAGATTAGCCAGGCCGTTATCCAGGGCTAAACCGCGTATTACCGCGGGATAGCCAGAGTAGTTTATCAAAAGACTTCGCGTCATACCTCTCACTATCCCATAGATTCATAATCATAAATCAGAATTGGAAACTACTGATTTTTCCATAATCTTTATAGGCTTCCCGAAAGCCTCGATAAAACTGCTTACCGGTTATTCCGGAAACAACGGGTTTCCTTCCTTCACGATTCTTATCCGTACCGTAGCATCTCCAGTACAGATTAGCCAAACATTCGTGGAATATCTTTATTGGAAGTTTTGTGGGTAAAAGCGAATGGCAAAAATCGAACAATTCATAATTCCAGTTCGTTAATTCGGCGTATCTTTTCTGGAAGAGTTCCGTTCCGGGAAATGGCGTTAGTATAGTAAACACAGGATGGGTGAGGTTAAGCCTGTCAACATAATCTCCCAGGGCAAGAAAATCCGAGACGGTGTAATCGGGTTCTATCAAAAAGTATGCTGCAATTTCTATCCCCTGGTTATGCAAAATACGAATTGCCTGTTCATTATTCTGTATGTTGTTCTGCTTTTGGTGCGACCGCAGTTCCTCATCCCGGAAGGACTCAAAACCAATAAGTACAAGTTCCAGACCGATTTCCCGCCATTTTTCAATTATTTCAGGATGTCTCACTACAGTGTCTGAGCGAGCGTAGAGTTTATATTTTTTCCTGATTCCTGTTCCTTTTATAGCCTCATACATCCTTTCCGCTCTTCTCACGTCGTGCAGGGTATTATCGTCAACGACATCGATGTATTCCTCTTCTATGACAGCCAGTTCATCCACAACACGCTCGGGATCGCGAACCCTGTATTTCCCTCCGGAAACTTTCCACATAGCACAAAAATCGCACCTGTAAGGACATCCACGCGAAGTGTACACAGAGGCCATAGGTTGCCACGTTCCTCTGAAGTAACTACGGCGATATTTTTTTGTTAAATGCCTGGCGGGAAAAGGCGCAACGTCCAGGTTTGTCATCATTTCTCGCGGCGGCGTGAACACTAACTTATCATTTTGGGGAAGCGCCAGTCCTTTGACCTTGCCCAGATCTTTTCCGGCTTCATACGCTTCTGTCAATTCCGGAAATGTAATTTCACCCTCTCCCGTAACAATAACGTTTATGAATTCTCTATCAAAGTCGTGAGGCATCAAGGTTGCATGGTGTCCACCAACGACTGTTAAAATATGCTGATTATGAATCTTGACCCTTTTAAGTACGTCCAATGCTGCGTAGACACCAGCGGTATAACTCGTAGTAGCCACAATATCAGGCTGGAATGTCGCCATTTCTCTTTCCAGGTCATTGTCCAATCTCATATCCAGAATTCCAACTTCATGGTGGGGAACGCAGGCTGCTATTATTTCCAGAGCTAATGGTTCATTAAGCACCAGCCTTCCGGCTGCGAAATCGATTGGACTAATGGGGGGCTGAACTAATAATATTCTCATTTCTAAACGCCCTCATATCGTTTCAGAATCAGAGAGACATTATTCCCTCCCTGACCAAATGAATTAACCATCGCTACTCTCACTTTATGCGCGCGGGCCTGATTGGGAACATAATCGAGGTCGCAGTCAGGGTCAGGCTCCTCATAGTTTATTGTAGGAGGCAGGTAGTTATTCTCGATAGCCAGGGCAGCAGTAATAAACTGAATACTTCCCGTAGCTGCCAGCGGTTGACCGATCATCGACTTTATGGAACTTACGGGTATTTTGTACGCGTAATTGCCAAATGCAAGTTTAATAGCCCTTGTTTCTCTCTTATCCGCTATCAGTGAAGAGCTACCGTGAGCATTTATGTAATTTACGTCTTCCGGAGCAAGAGCGGCGTTATCCAGAGCTATTCTCATAGTCCTGGCCACTTCTTTACCCGTGGGTTCCATTTTGTGCATGCTATATCTGTCATTGGTTATACCGTAACCGGCTACCTCCCCGTAAATCTTTGCTCCCCTTTCCACGGCGTGTTCCATCTTTTCCAGAATCGCTGCTCCCGCCCCTTCGGAAAGCACATAACCATCTCTGAACCTATCAAAAGGACGGCTGGCCCTTCCCGGATTTCCATTACGCCGGCTCAGGACTTGTGCGGCACAGAATGAATCAAAAGTAACCGGAAAGAGAGGAGCTTCTGCGCCCACAGCAATCATTATATCTGCCTTATCATTACATACGGTGTCAAAAGCATATCCTATAGCATTGAGCCCCGCTGAACAAGCTGTAGAGATAGTTATATTGGGCCCTCCCAGTCTTAACTCAACCGCAATAGCACCCACTCCGGCATTAGGATTCATAGCCATAGCGGAATAGGAACTGATCTCCAGCGCCCCCTTTTCATGAAAAATCTCGCACTGCTCTTCTGCTATTTGCAGACCACCAATAGCTGTTCCCAGAGCGATCCCTACCCTGCACCTGTCTTCTCTGGACAGTTCCACCCCACCATCTTTTATGGCCATTTTGGAGGAAGCCAGAGCAAATTGGGCACATCTACTCATAAACATGGCCTTTCTCTTACTCATATACCTTTCCGGCTCGAATTCGTTAACTTCACCTGCTATCCTCGTTGGATATTTGGAAACGTCAAATTTGGTAACTGCGGAAATGCCGGATCTTCCTTCTTTTGTGGCGTTCCAATAACTGTCTTTGCCAATTCCATTGGGGGCTACTACGCCCAATCCTGTGACTACTACTCGCTGTTTCATCTACTATCCCGCATAATCAGAGAGAATTTCTATTTATGTGTGTTTCCTGCCGCCATGCTGCCTTTTTGCTAAGGTTAGGGTTCTAATCTTTGCAGTAGCAATTATTTTGCCAACTTCCTCCAAAAATAAAAAAGTCATCCGGGAATTCCGGATGACTTTAGAAAAATGCCTATTCTAAAGTTATTTTCTATTTAGAAGTGTCTATGGATCTAATTCCTTATCCTCCCCCAGCGCCAATTTTCTGAACAAAACCGCAATTCCATAATATCATATTTTTTGTATGATTTGCATAAAATATTGTGCACTTCAATGAACTTTCAATCTCTCTTAATGCCTAAATTTTGTATCTTCATTACCAATGTATTGCGATGTACGCCCAGCACTCTCGCTGCTTCTGTCTGATTCCAGTTTACTTTCTCCAATACCCCAATAATAAACTGTTTTTCAAACTGTTCCCGCGCTTCTTTAAGAAGCAATCCTTCTTCTCCCATGTCAGACTCTCCTGTGCTGTTCGCTAATAAGATGTCTAAAGGGAGCCTCTTGTAAGAAATAATTCCTTCTTTTGTCAGAGCCACCAATCTCTCTATGACGTTACGCAACTCTCTGACGTTTCCCGGCCATCTATAATTCACCAAAGATTCCATAGCTTCGGGAGTTATATCCTCTATTTCCTTGCCAAATTCCCGGTTGAAAATCCCGAGGAAGTACCTTACCAACAGAGGTATATCTTCTTTTCTCTCGCGCAATGGTGGCAGCTTTATGGGCACCACGTTTAGCCGATAGTACAAGTCTTCTCTGAATCTTCCTTCTTTTATTGCCTTCTTCAGATCGATATTAGTGGCTGAGATTATTCTCACATCAATATTTATGGTTTTAACTCCCCCTACTCTCTGTATTTCTCTTTCCTGGAGCGCTCTCAAAATCTTACTTTGCATGTCCAGTTTCAAATTGCCGATTTCATCCAGAAATAGAGTTCCGTGGTTGGCCAGTTCAAACCTTCCCGGCCTTCGCGAAGTGGCATCGGTAAATGCCCCTTTCTCGTGGCCAAATAATTCGCTCTCCAGGAGACTCTCTGAGATTGAAGCACAATCAACGGGAATGAAAGGCTTATCCTTTCTCAATCCATTGAAATGGATAGCTCTGGCAATCAGTTCCTTTCCCGTTCCACTTTCCCCAGAAATCAATACTGTAGCGTCGTTCTTGCTCATTTCAGATACTACTTCATATACCTGATGCATTTTTTCACAGGTGCCAATAATATTATCAAACCTCACCGGCTTTGCTACCTGGGAACGCAAATAAGAGACCTCTCTGGCCAAACGCCGCTTTTCCAGAGCCTTACCTACGGAGACAACTACCTCCTCCGCTGCGAAAGGTTTCGTTATATAGTCGTAAGCGCCCAGTTTCATAGCTTCAATAGCTGTTTTCATTGTATTAACCGCAGAGACCATTATAACGTCTACATTTTCTTTCATTTCTTCAATCCTGCGCAAAACCTCTATGCCATCCATTCCGGGCATCCTTATGTCCAAAAGAACTATATCCAGATTCTCCCTTTCAACTTTTTCCAACGCCTCCTCACCATTGGTGGCAGTTAGTACTTTATAATCCTCTTCCAGGAGTTGCTTGAAAGATTCGATAACATTCACTTCATCATCAACTACCAAAATGTTAGGCAAAATTTTCAATTCCTCCATTCCACCCGCCTCAGCAGATTGTTTTTAACTATTCTTTAAACGAATTAAGGAAAACTTTATTCTTAAGATAAAAAATTTTCCCTAGCTACGAAGAAACTACCCACAAAAGATTTGCTTCTTTACCACCTATGTTCACTAATTTATATGATTTTACACCTTTGAAATAAATACTGTCCCCCTTCTCCATAACGAATTTTTCCGTGCCGCGAAGTAACTCTACCTTACCTTTGAGAACAAAAGCAAATTCTTCACCGTCAACAAAACCTGGCTGCTTCTCCATCATACCTCCACTTTTGAGAACGAGAAACGAGGGTTCCATTCTTATACCCAGGAGGTCCGAAGCTAACACTTCATAAAATGATTTCAATCCATCATTAACAACCCTTTTCCTGTTGTCTTTCTTGATAAATATGAAATCTCTGCCTCTTTCTTCCTCGAAGAAACAGCCGACTTTTGTATTTAATGCAGTAGCGATATCTCTTAAGGACTTGACAGAAGGGGAAGTAATATTTCTCTCTACCTGGGAAAGGAAACTGCTGGTCAGGCCTGTCCTTTTGGCCAATTCTTCCAGAGTCATTTTCCGGCGTCGCCTCAAATCCCTCAAGCGAGAACCTAAATCCATCTCTATTTTCCTTTCTCTTTTCTCAATTTGCTTTGCCCAGAGGCGGAAAATATTGAAGTCAATATATCAAATCGTGAAAAAAAAGTCAAATGAATAATTTACGGGGCTTTTATCCTTCCTTTTATTTTCTCTGCCAGGTCCTCTCCTCCCACGAGGACTCTTGCCACGATTCCTTCTTTTCTATCTTTCCTCAAAGGTATTATAGCTATTGGCTTTGATTTAAGCATATCGGATAGAAGTCTCTTTGCCTCCTCATATTCCGGCTCTCCTTCTCCTGGCGATTCTAATCCGTCAACTTTCACTTTTCCCCGGCGAGAGGACCGGAACCTACTTCCGTCAATCACCACAAAAGTCTCTTTCTCTATCAATCTGCTTCTTAATCTGAAAGCAGGAATGAGGAGGAATAAAAAGATCAGAATAATCATCAAGGCAAATAGAGTAATCTGCATCGAATCTCCTCAGAGAAGATGTTCTCCTTCACCTTTTCTTCTCAATTATTCCTCTCATCATATCAGTTCTTTTAGTGCTTTCCACCTGACGTTTAATAAAAGTCAACACTAATGAAAGCAGCATTATGGTTCCCAGAATAGAAATACCAAAGAAAAACAGATTCAATCTCCTCTGCTTCTTCTTCCTGATCTCCTGCGCCAGCCATTCCTCTTCCGTCAACGGTCTTTCGGGTTTTATCTCTTCTTCTTTAAATTCGTAATTACAGAACCGGCAAATCTTCGCTTCTGCTTTGACAAGCTCGGCACATTGCGGACACTTCTTCGATTTCTGAAAAAACTTCCCTTGCGGAGAAATTAGCGCCCCGATAATAAAGGCAACAAGAGGGCTGGCAAAAAGACTGAGCAGAAAGCCAAGAACGCTATTCAGCCCTTTTTGTTTATAATAATAGCCAATCAGAACTGCCAGGCCAACCCAGACAACGAGCCACATAACTTTCCTCCCGGTCAATTTACCACTCTACTACCTTATGTCTCAGTCTCTTTTTTTCGGACCGCAACCGTTTCTCCTTGAGGATTTTCTCTCTTGCCGAAGCTGATATTCTGGTAGGAATTCTTCGTTTCTTTTTCCTTTTTAGCCGCTCCAATCTCTCCTCGAGTCTTTTCAGGGCAAGCTGTCGATTTCTCGCCTGGGAACGGAACTCCGTGGCAATTACCGTTATCCCTGTGGGGATGTGTCGGACGCGAACCGCTGTTTCCTTCTTATTCTTTCTCTGGCCACCCGGCCCCCGACTCCTGTAGTATTCTATGCGGATGTCCCGAATTTTACCTCTCATATCGCTCATTCACCCTCGACGGAGAGATTGAATTCCTCGCCGCAATAGGGACACTCTACGTATTTTTTATTATCCGGCACCAAGATCTTCTCTCTGCAATTGGGACAGGTAACTTCAATTTCCATCTACCTTCCTTTTGATATTACTCGCCAATAACTTTAATCAGAACCCTTTTTCTTCTCCGGCCGTCAAATTCACCATAAAAAATCTGCTCCCACGGTCCGAAATCCAATCTCCCCCTGGTTATGGCAATTATTACTTCCCTGCCCATAATAGTCCGTTTCAGATGAGCGTCTCCATTGTCTTCTCCCGTCAGATTGTGTTTATACTTTTCTTTTCCGTAGGGAGCGAGTTTTTCCAGCCATTCATTGAAATCCTGGTGTAAACCGCTTTCATCGTCATTAATAAATACGCTTGCCGTAATGTGCATGGCGTTAACCAGGCAAAGGCCTTCTTTTACCCCGCTTTTTTTCACCGCTTGCTCAACCTGGGGAGTTATGTTTATCAACTCTCGCCTATTTTTCGTATTGAACCAGAGGTATTCCGTACAGGACTTCATTGTAATCTTACCCTCCTGCGTTACGTTGTTTATCTATTCCTCGATGCTTATGGCGTCAACGGGACAGCTCTCGCTTGCTTCCTTGCAGGAGTCTTTTGCTCCTTCGGGAACTTCATTCACAATTACCCGGGCCGTATCATCATCGAGCGCAAACACTTCCGGACAGGTATCGGCACAGACGCCACATCCGGTACACAATTCCTTGTCAACAGTCGCTTTCATTTCCACCTCCTTTTGATAATTAATCCTCTCCTTTAACGAATCAGATAATTGAACCGCTGTCTAAAATTTATAACCCAGGGAGACTCTTCCTGCGTTCTGGGTTACGCTGGGCTTTAACTCATAGTCTTTCAACTTCCACTTGTATTCCGCCGCTAAAGCCAATTTACGGGTGATAATTTCCTTTTCCACCTGAATGCCCAGGGAATAATTAGTCTTATCCCTTTCTCTTCCGATAGTATAATCGTGAAAGCTCACGCCGAACTTTAGCCTGGCGTTCCAATTATTCCTCCGAGAATACTNNAATACTGGACTTGCATTTCCATTGAGTCTTTGTCGTAACTTGAAATCTTACTTTGGGAATAGTCTGTTTCCCGGCGGAGATAAGTGAAGATAAAAGATAACCTGTTGATATTGTCTTTTAAGAATAAATACCTCCACCGATTTTCTATTTCATACCAGTGGTAATCATAATCGGCAGTTGTGTAATTCTTGTCATAATTTGTATATCTTAGGACCGTATACACCCTTTCCCGGACAGGGTGCTCCGTCGTCCACGACCACTTGCGGTATCTGAAATAGTAGTCGCCTTCCTGTTCTTCCTCTATATCCTCATCTATATCCTCATCCGTATATTTCTTCCCCTCTTCAATCCTCCCTGCCAATTCTGATAAGAAGCTAAATCTCGGCCTTACTTTCACGCCCAGCCCGAAGATAAATTGATTTGTATCCGGCCGGGAGCCGAAATCTGTCTGGCGAAAATTGAGAAGAGCGAGAAACTGAAGCTTCTTGTGGGAGAAATATCTCTTACCTTCCAATTTTTCGGAGAACTCGATTCTATCTTTACCTTCAGTAAGGAAGTAGTCATAGTCTTTGTAGCCCAGCTCTCCCGAGAGGCTCCATAAATCTTCTATCCTGTAAGTAGACTTTAACTTCAACAGCCACTGACTGTTGGTATATATATCTTTTTCTTTGTATCTCTTCTCCCGCCAGCCTAAATCAACGTCTAATTTTAAGCTGGAATCCTTTCCGGAAAAGAGAGAGTAGTCCCAGTAGCTTTTGATCGATATTGTATTATTATTTAAATCTTTCCTGTCTTCGTATTTCTTATTGTAGGAATTGTAAACAAGCTTCAGGTTGAGCGGTTTTCCGATCGGGTAGTCGTATCTCAAGTAATATTTGGCGTAATCGTAGGCTAAGGTCTTCTCTGCTTCAATGGCTTCTATTGTGCTTCTGTTTCCCGCTTCAAAGAACCCGCTCAGAGTGGGCTCAAAAGCGTATGCCAAGTGGGTAAAGAGCATTAAAGCAGAAATTAGAGCTAATCTGGGAATACTCGAAATCTATTCCCCCCTTACCTTAACCCTCTTCCCCAAGGGAGAAGGAACTTTCAAAGCGTCCCAACTTATCGGGACGTTTTGTGCTACGTTTTTTACTCCTAAAATATAAGGACAAGGCCAAAATAGTTCCCCTTGCAATCCTCACTTTTGAGCACTTCTATCCTGTAGCCATTGTTTCTGGCAGTCTGGAAAACATCTATCCCGGATGCTTCCATTGAAGGCCTTGCTTCATATGGTTTCTTGCAGGTTTTATTGACGTTACACGTACTACACAGATCGCAAGGCCCTGCCCCCATGCCATAGGCTTTATAATAGCCGGAAAGAAATGCTTTCCTTTCTAACTTGGCCACTATTCCCCTGATATCCGTATAGTCATCACCATGGATTAAGATGGCCTTCCTGAATTGTTTCAGTACTTCCCTGGTTTTCTCCGGGGTAGGCGAATACGGAGGGCAGGTAAGACATTCTCCGTAACCGTCGCATCCGTACTGGCACTTCAGCCTTACCCAGGGAGCAGTGACAACAGTGTCCACGGAGATTACTTTGGCGCTGACCGCTCCCGATTTTCTGGCAAATTTACACAAAGACTGAAGATTTTTTTCCATGCTCTCACCAGAAAGTAATTGAAGATTAACAGGCAAATCGCTCTGGCCCGTTGAAGGTCTACGTAGCATGAATATTCAAATATGTATATTAGTGCTTTTTTAACCAAAAAGTCAAGAAAAATGTAGCAATAGCGAGAGAAATTGTCTTTTGACCTGATGGCAGGAGAGGCGGGAGGATATATTATTTCGCCCCCGGCCCGGGGGAAGGAAAGGCTCGCCGGGAATAGGTCTCCTAGATTACCTCTTCCAGCGGGAGGATAAATATCTTCAAGCCCTCTTTCCTGTACATAGATTTCAGCTTTTTCATTCTATTCAATACTTCGTCTTTTCTTTCTTCTTCAACAGCAATGAATAGCCCGTGATTCACCTCCGGCCAGACGTGAGTGTCCAGGTGGGGAAGGGAATGGGTACCTGCGCCATGGATGGAGGGTAGCTTGGTGTATGCTTTGACCTCTGCTTTCTCCAATTCTTCCATCACTTTACTTTCAATTACAACGTTATAGACGAGAAAGATGAGTTTCATCGCCTGCTCCTTGCATTCCTTCTTCTGGCGATACGAGTTTCAAAAATAGAATAGAGCACCGGGATGAACACCAAAGTAAAAAATGTTGCCGCCATTAGTCCTCCCACTACAGCCCGGGCCAGGGGAAAACGGAGTTCAGCGCCCTCACCGATTCCTAAAGCCATGGGGCTCATTGCCAGAACAGTAGTCAACGCAGTCATCAGCACGGGGCGAAGTCTCGTCTTCCCTCCCTCAACAACCGCCTCTCTGAGGTCTCGCCCCCGCGCCCTGAGGAGATTGATATAATCGACAAGCACGATGCCATTATTGACCGCAATGCCGGAAAGCATGATTACCCCGATAAAGGCAATAATGTTAAACGTAGTGTGAGAGAAGAAAAGAAGCCAGACTACGCCGATAACGGCAAGAGGAAAAGTGAACATGACGATAAAAGGGTCAAGCAAAGATTCGAACTGGCTGGCCATAACCATATACACCAGGAAAATAGCTCCCAGAAGCGCTATTCCCAGCCACATAAAAGATTCCCTCTGTTCCTTCGCTTCGCCTGCCATTACTACGGAAAAGTCCCGGGGAACCACAATGTTTTTCATTTTCCCGCTAATATCCCTGATAACCGCTCCCAGGTCTCTCCCTTCATAATCTGCGCTCACGGTTATCAGCCGCTCCTGCATTTTTCTGTTTATTGTTACGGGTCCTTTTGCCGGTCTCATTTCCACAAGGGTGCCCAGGGGAATTCTCTTACCCTGGGAAGTAAAGATCGGTATGTTCTTAATATCTTCTATGTCTTTTCTGTCGCTCTCCCTGAGTCTTACCAGAATCGGGTATTCTTCCCCGCGCTGCCGGAATTGAGTTGCCTCTTCGCCGTAGATACTGGACTGTATGGTATTAGCGAGAGAGGAAACGTTCAGTCCCAGAGCCGAGGCGCGTTTTCGGTCCACGTATATCTGGAACTCCGGCTTTGCCTCCTCGAAGTCAGTCTCCACATCGACTGCGCCAGGCGTGCCTTGCACAATCTCCTTAACCTGCTGGGAAAGTTCTTTTGCCTTTGCGAAATCGTATCCATATATTTCTATGGAGATGGGGCTGCCTGCCAGGCCCATCATCATCCTCCCGCCGCGGCCACCCCCAAGATTCACTCTTACGCCGGGAATATTCTTTAGTTTCTCTCTCAGCATGGCCATAATTTCCCACTGTGACCTCTTTCTCTCTTTCAAGTCGACCAGCTCCAGAGCAACCTGGGCAGTATGGGCCCCAGCGCGCTCGCCGCGGAATCCCATACCTGTTCCGATTCTTGAACGAACATACTCTAACTCGGGAGTGTTGTCCTGTACTATCTTCTCTACTTTCCTGACTACTTCTTCCGTAGCTTCCAGCCGCGAACCAACGGGAAGCTCTAAATTCATTTCTATTCTTCCCTGGTCCAGTTTGGGCATAAATTCTGTCCCCACAAGGCGCAGAGGCCATACGAGCGTAAGACTGATAAGAAAAAGCCCTCCTACAGTCATTATCGTCAACTTTCTATGGTCCAGACACCAGTTCAATAGTTTCTCGTATCTATTTTGCAGCCAGCCGAACCAGTTGCCGACCAGCCGATAAATCTTGGATGTCATTTTTCCGGATGGGTTATTGGTCCTCACGACAATAAGTCTGGAGGCAAGAAGCGGAATTAGAGTCAGGGCGACAAATAATGAGACTGTAAGGGAAAGAGTAACCGTAAGAGCCTGCTCCCGGAACAGCACGCCGGCAATCCCGGGAACGAAAAATATGGGAAGAAATACGGCAATTGTGGTTAGTGTTGATGCTACAATAGGCATCGCAACTTCCCTGGTTCCCCATACGGCACCCTCTCTTGCCGGCTCCCCTTCCTGCCTGTGCCGGAAGATGTTTTCCAGAACAACAATAGAATTATCCACGAGAAGTCCCACGGCTAAGGCCAACCCTCCCAGAGACATCATATTGAGAGTCAATCCGGCGAAATCGAGAGCAACAAAACAGGCAACTATGGAGAAGGGAATAGAAAGAGCGATGATAATAGTCGTCCTCAAAGAACGGAGGAAAAAGAGCAATACCAGAACTGCGAGTATTCCCCCCTGAACGGCAACATTTGACAAATTTATTATTGACTTCTTGATAAACTCAGACTGGTCCATAATTATTTCAATGCGAAGTCCTCCGGGAAGCTCTCTATTCAAGCGACCTATCTCTTCTTTTACCCTGTCGGCAGTCTGCACTGTATTGGCCTGGGTCCTCTTCTGGATAATAATCATTACCGAGGGCTTGCCGTTTAGCCTCATTTCTCTTTCTCTTTCCTTGAAACTGTCCTCAACTACAGCCACGTCACGGAGATAGATAGGCGTGGTTTCTCTGGTAGCCACAATAATATTTCCAATTTCGTCTACCGAACGAAACTCACCTAGCGTCCTTATGAGATATTCGCTACGTTCTTCTTTTATGTCACCACCGGGCAGATTGAGATTTTCGTCCCTGACAGCGCTTACCACCTTTTCAATGGAAAGCCCGAACGCCTCCATCCGCCTGCGGTCAAGCCGAACCTGAATCTCCCGTTCCAGCCCGCCATGCGTGTCAGCCACGGCCACGCCATCTATCCTTTCCAGTCTGGGCTCGACTTTATCCTCAGCAATTTCCCTCATCTGGTCAGAGCTCAAATCTCCCGAAAGTCCAACAAAGAGGATGGGCATCATCGACGGGTCAAATTTGAATATTATCGGCTCCTCTGCGTCCTCGGGAAGATGGTGTTTAACCAGGCTTACCCTCTCCCTTATGTCAGAGACAGCCACATCCATGTCTGTGCCCCATTCAAAATCTATGATTGTTGTGCCCACTCCTTCCCGGCAGGTTGAGCGTATTTCCTTTACGCGGTTTATTGTGGCCACAGATTCCTCTACGGGCCGGACGATCAACGTCTCCATATCCTCCGGGCCAACCCCACTATATCTGACTATGACTGCTGCCGTGGGAAAGGTGATGTCAGGCAAGAGTTCGGGTTTTAGTCTCAAAAGTGAAACTATTCCGAATACACCAATAGCGATGAACACCATGGTGTACGTTATAGCTCTTTTGATTGCTGATTCAAATAGACTCATTCCTGTACAACCTCCACTCTATCCCGGTCTTTAAGGTAGTGCTGGCCAGTAACGACTATTTTCTCACCAAAATTGAGGCCGGATTTTACTTCCACCAGTCCCTGTTGCGATATACCCGTTTCTATGAGCTTCTTAATAGCACTGCCACCTTCAACAACAAAGACAAGGGAACTTCCTGAATTGGGTTCCTCTAATATCGCATCCTTCGGTACTACCACCGCCCCTTTTGATGCGACTACAACAATGTCTATCTCAGCAAACATTCCCGGCTTCAGGCTGTGATGAGGATTGGGGAGAGTAATTTCGGCGTAGGCGCTGCGGGTTGCGGGGTCGACAACAGGGCTAAGGCGCGTCAGTTTTCCGTTAAAGGTTCTATCAGGATAAGCGTCAACCCTGACCCTCGCTTGTTGTTCTTTGGAAACCTTTACCATATCTTTTTCCGGAATACTGAATTCCACTTTGACCCTGTCCATCCTGGCAATTAGCGCAACCGGCGTTTCCAGCCCGATCGTACTTCCCTTGTCCAGATAAAGACGGCCTACAGTCCCGCTCAAAGGCGATTTTACTTTTGCCTCTTCAAACTCCATGCCCGTGACTGCCCGGTCGACCAGGGCTATGACCTGGTCCTTTTTTACCCAGGCCCCTTCTTCTACCAGATATCGGGAAAGCCTGCCCGTAGCTTCAGAATAGACGGTCACCTGGTCCTCTCCCTTGACGTCTCCGACAAAGGAGAGAATCAGTTCCAAATCTCCCGATTTCACTTCCTGGATAGCTACCGGGACAAGACTTCCGCCAACGTCCTTCGGCTTTCTATCCAGGATTTCTTTCCTCATCATTAAGCGAAAGCCAATTCCGACGATAAGAACAATGACCACTATCCAGATAACTTTCTTTCGCATCCAATCCTCCCTGATATTCCTTCGTTATTTATACCTTTTTAAGAAATAGTTTGTGAAGAACTATTGGAATTTCTCGCGAAAAAACGAGGACGACATATCTCCTGATGCGAAGGGATTTGG